>ORJL010083274.1_pt1 | contig 11976 bp, 9 predicted proteins | sample 1779941 | NCBI WGS metagenome assembly ORJL01 (sample SAMEA104232317, study PRJEB22302) | groundwater metagenome | biome: forest; feature: aquifer; material: groundwater | place: USA | collected 2011-08-07 | depth 5.8 m
ATGCCGAACTTGGCTTCGCCACTTTGCCGTTACTGCCGGGCACGAAAGACGCCTACCTCATAAACTGGCAGAGTCGTTCATCCTCTGAAATGTGGGAATATGCCGTGCCGGGTGCGAATGTCGGCGTTCGTTGCGGTGATGGCTTAGCCGTGATGGACTGTGATGAAGAGGACGCGCCCGGCACGTTCGCCCGCGTGCAGGATATTCTATTCGGCTTGGGATTCGAGCCGGGCAGCTACCCGGTTGTGCAGACGGCAAGCGAAATCGGCAGGCAGGTATTTATCACGTTGGCCGGAAAACTGCCGGGACATTCTCGAAGGTGGGATGCGACATTCGGCGCGGGCGAGTTTCGCTACGGGCCGGGCGCGTATGTCGTCGCCCCTCCCTCAGTGGTGAACGGCAGACGCTACACACGCATAGCGGGCGACCTGCGGCAACTGCCTCGTGTCACCGTTGCCGATGTCCTGCCGCTACTCAAAAACAAGGACACGGCCACCGCCCACCACGAGCGGGTGGACTTCGCCGCACTGCTGCCGGTTGCTACCGAACCGGGGCGGACTTCCCCCAGGAACGGGGGGACGCAGTCGCCCACCGTGCCGCGTTTGGCCTGGCGCATTCTGTCGGGCGATGCTGAGACCATCGGCAGGTATCAAACTCGCAGTGAAGCCGAACAGGCGGCCCTCGTGTCTCTTGTCAATGGCGGCAATAGCTTCGACGACGTTCACCGCCTCTTTGTGTCTCACCCCGCCGCCGGTAAGTTTGCGGAGATGTGCAAGCACAACCGCAAGCGGGCCGAGGCGTGGCTGTGGCGAAGCTATCAGGACGCGCAGAAATGGGCGACGACCCACGAATCAGAGGGGCGGCGAACGGCCACCGCCGCCCTCGCCTGGGCGGAAGCCACGGCATGGCCGGGGCGAACCGGCGCCACCGACCGCGCGGTATTCGTGGCCCATGCGACGATTGCACACCTCGCCGGGTGCGTGGACTATGCCGCCGACTGTCGCACACTGGCCGAACTGGCGGCGGTATCTCACGTTACCGCCACAGCTGCAACACATCGTCTCATCGCCGCCGGGCGGTTGCGGCTGGAACGGGAGCACACCGTCACCCTCTCCAACGTGTACCGCCTGAGCGTGCAAACCTTTACACTTCCTAATATCCCCCTTGTGAGGAAGTGTAAAGGTTTGCACGATGCGTTCCGGGGGCATTGGCTGGGCCAACCGGGCGCGGAACTGTGGGAGGCGCTGCAATCTGGCGAGATATTGACGGCCACGGAACTGGCGCAACGCACAGGGCGCGATAAGCGGACTGTGGCGGGCAAGCTGGAACGCATGGGTACGCTGGACATGGTAAAGACTGAGGGCGACGCCTGGCGAGCCTGCCCGGTTGATTTAGACCGTGTGGCAAGGCTGCTGGGCACTGCCGGGGCTGGCGAACGCCAGAAGGCGAAGCACGCCGCAGACCGTCGCAATCACCGGGAAACATTGAAGCAGGGGCGAAAGGAAACCGATGAATCCAAGACTGAAACCGTCACCGCAGACCGCGCCCCCCACGAACAGGGGGACTTCGCGCCGGCGTGAGTGCATTGAATGTCACCGCCCGTTTGCGCCAACCGACTCGCGTTACTTCATCTGCCCGGAATGCTGGAAAGCCGACTACCAACAGGGGGCGCATTGCGCGGCGGTGAAGGATGACTGTACACCGTGCGGCGGGTGGGCCATGCGCGGGCGGGTGTTCTGCGCGTCTCACATGAAACAGGGATACGGGCTGTTTGAATTGGCGGTGCGGCGAAATGCGGCGATGAGTGAATGACTGTACACCCGACTAGCAGGGCGAGATAAACAGAGGTAGATTCGTATGGCGAGGCAATGCAAGGCGCGAACAAAATCAGGGAGCAAGTGCAATGCGGCGGCGAGCGCGGACGGATTCTGTTTCATTCATTCTCCGAACCGAACCGCAGAGCGGGCGGCGGCCCGGAAGCTGGGCGGATTCAATCGTCGGGCGACGGCGCGTGTTTCGGGTGAGGCTGTCCAGATTGAATCATTGGCCGATGTATTGAAGTTGGTCAACGCCGTCATTCTGGACACCTGGGAACTTGAAAACAGTCCGGCGCGAAACCGTGTTCTGTTGGGTTGCGCGGATGCTGCTATCCGGGCCTTACAGTCATCCGAGCTAGAGACGCGGTTAGCCGCCATTGAAGCGGCGTTGAAGATGGGAGAGTTGAATCATGGCAATCAACGAAGCACGAATTGACAGGGCCGAGGCCGAGGCGCTGGCGCGGATGGCGGCGGAGTATGACGCGCTGATAGAGGCGTGTGCCGACTGGTGGGATACCAACCCTGCGACCGCAGAGGAACGGGCGGCAATGGAGAGAATGGCACAGGGCGCGAAACTGGCGGGCGACGATGAAACGCTGGCCGGGCTGAAAAGCCGCTGGCCGCCGGAATTTGAGAGCAGATGCGCGTCACTCTATGAACGCGGCTTCATCGGTGAGGATGGGAAGCCGAGGCGGCGGTTGTGGCAGACAGCGGCACATTTTCCCCGTTGACTTCGGCGGAAGTGGTTATACAATGAGTGCAACGAACGAACGGCGCAACTGCTTGAAACAGTCACGCCGTTCTAACCCCGAAGCCGCGTTAACGGCTGGGAGGCTACGCCGGATTTTACTTCACCGGGCGACTCTCTGCCACACACGGCAAACGAGTCGCCCGTTTTGATTCGGGCGGAGAGGAGAGAGTATGAACGATGACGGCATGGCGCGGATTGCGCCAAGTGGCGTGGCCTATGAAGGGCGAGGACGCGCAAGGTTTGGCGGATGTCTACCGTTGTAAGTTTACTCGCTTCTTGTGAAGCATCTATGTCGTGTTCGAGAATATGCCTAAATTTGCGGCAGCGGAGAGGGCGGGATTCGAACCCGCGATGGTGTTACCCATACTCGCTTTCCAAGCGAGCGCACTAGACCAACTATGCGACCTCTCCAAAGGTTGGCGGCGGGATTATACCATGATCGTTTAGCCGGGAAACATAGCCGGAACGACCTCCGGCGCGTAGCGCGCGGCCATTTCAGCGGTGAGCGTGTTGCTTTTGCAGATTTCGGCGTACAACTTGGCCGCCGCGCGCGGCGTGCGAGCCTGTGTATCCAAATCCAACTCGTACAAGCCAAACCGCTGAGTCCAGCCGCGCTCCCACTCAAAGTTGTCCACCAGCGACCAGTAGAAATAGGCCTGCACCGGGAAATTGAAGTTGACCGCCCGCCAAAGTTGCCGGACGTGCCCCAGCATGGCCCGGGTGCGCCGCCCCTCGTCGTTATCGCCCCAGCCGTTTTCAGTGATGGCAATGGGCTTGCCGAATCCGGCGGCCCACTTGATCGCCCGGAAGAGGCCTTCGGGGTACAGCTCATTCAACCCCGCGCTGTCCACTTCCGCCTCCGCAGAATGAAACGTACGCCCAAACAAAGTTCCCGGATAGTTCAAGCCAAACGCGGTCAACCGGCGGGAATAATAGTTCACGCCAAAAAAGTCCATCGTGCCGGCCACGCCGGGCAAACGCTCGCGCCAGCCGCCCACCGGAAACAACAACTTGCCCGTGTGCAATGCCTGCACGATGGCCTCATGGAAGAGGCGGGCCTGGAAACTGGCGACGCGGACGTCCAGCGCAAAATCGGGGCGGGCGGGGTCGAATAGCAAAATTTGGGGGGCGGTACCAACGCGGGCTTGCGGCTGAAGCTCGTGAATGGCCCGGTACGCGGCGGCATGGGCCATCAGCATGTGGCGAATCACAGTGAAGCACAGGCGGAAGTCTTTCTTCCCCGGCGGCCAAATGCCCTCGGCGTAGCTGAAATAGGCATACACGTTCATCTCGTTGATGGTGCACCACCAGTCCACGTGATCGCCCAACGCGCTCACCGCCTTGCGGGCAAACCGCTCGAAGTGGCTCACCACCGCCGGGTTCTCCCACCCGCCCTTTTCCACCAGCCACAACGGGTTGGTGAAGTGGTGCAGCGTCACCATCGGCTCTATGCCGCGCTCGCGCAGGCCGCTTACCATCTGCCGGTAATGGTCGAGGGCGTCGTCGTCCCACACCGCCGGGCGCGGCTCAATGCGGCTCCAGTCCACACTGAGGCGGTGCGTGGTCTGGCCGTCGGCGGCAGCCCGATCAAAATCCTCGCGCCAGCGCCCGCCCCACCAGTCGCAGGCCACCGCCGCCGACCCGCTCTCTTTGATCTTGCCGGGCAGCGTTTCCCACTGCGCCCAATCGCTGTTCTGGGCGTGGCCTTCCACTTGATGCGCCGCGGTAGCGCTGCCCCATTTAAACCCGCGCGGAAATGTGTGAGTGGCGCTGATCATCTATGCAAATCCTCCCGGCGAAAGCTGCCAATTCGCTATTCGCCGCTCGTCACCCGCCTCACCGCCTGCCCGGCATACTCACGGGCGCCCGTGTCCACAAAGCCAACGCTCTCAGCCAGGGTGATGGACGGTGCATTTTGATCGTTGACGACGTACAGCGGCGTGTGGCCGCCGCCCAATAACGCGGCCACCAGCGCCGACACCACCGCCTTGCCCCAGCCGCGTCCGCGGGCGGCCGCTTCGGTGTAAACATACACCTCGGCGAAATTGGGCGACCGCCAATTGACGCCCGCCGCCGCATGCACAATGCCGTTGGAACCGATCTCGAAACGGGGCGACCCATCGGGCGCGGGGTTGGAGACGGTGAGGACGTTGAGCTGCGGCTCAAACCGGTTCGGGTCCAGCCGATAAACGCGCAACTCTTCGGCATCAGTCACCACGAGCACACGGTTGACCGTTGCCCCGAGCCGCAACGGGGCCACCAGGTAGTAGGGTCGATTGGCGACCAACCCGGCCTGACACAGTTCGATCGCCACATTCTCCGTCTTCGCCGAAAGCACCACCACCGGTCTGAACAAATCAATCCCCGTCTGGGCGCGCACCAAGAATCCGTCCGGCAGGCCTGTGGCGGTGCGATGGATGAACAAGGCAGTGCGTCGAGGGTCGTGATGCAGAGCGTAATAGGCAGTGAAAGCCTGAGCTGGCGAGCGATCATCCACCAGCCGCCGAATCTCCTGCCGTTGCTGTTCGAGGGAGGGCACAGTCCGCAGTATAACGCCGGAGAGGGAGAAACACAAAACCCACCGACCCCGTCGGCGGCTCACTGCATGCAAGAGAAATAGCACATTCGCCTACGAATCGCAGCTCTTTTTCTTTATAATACTTCGATACGGGGAGGATACAATAACTGGCGCATGCGAAATCGATCGGTCACACCCCTGCTATTCATCACCTCGCTTGTGCTGGCTGCCTGTGGCGGAGCAGCCGACGCCCGCGTTACTCTCGCCCGCTCCGAATTTGCCGTTAGCCCGTTGTTCGCCGACTACTATGCCGCTCACAACGGCCTGAAGCTCATGGGCATTGCGATTGGCCCGGAGACGGTGGAGAACGGAGTAAGGGTTCAGTATTTTCAGAACGCCCGTTTGGAATATCGCCCGCAACGACCGGAGGGGCAACAAGTAATTCTTTCAAGCCTGGGCCAGCAACTTTACGGCGGCTCGCCAACCTGCTTGCAGCCGCAGCAGGCTGCCCCGGGCGCGCTATACTTTGCCGAAAGCTGCCACTCGGTCAACCCACAGTTTCGCCCGTTTTTCGAGAACAACGGCGGCTTGCTGGTTTTTGGATATCCCATCTCAGAAGCTTACATCGTCAGCGGCCAATACTTCGTGCAGATTTACGAGCGCGCGGTGATTGTGTGGGATAGCGCCCGCCCGGTGCAACAGCAATTTCAACTGGCGAATCTGGGAAGCCGGGCCTGCCCGCCTGCGCAGTGCACAGACTCCAACCGCAGCATCGGATGGGCGCCTCCGTTGCCCGGCCCCACCGCCCAGCCGACCCAGGCCAACGTCCTGTCGCGCTTTTACGAAGCCCACGGCGGCGCGCGGGTGTGGGGGCCGGCCTTGTCGGAACCGCGCATCGGCGCCGACGGCGCGCTTGAGCAGGTGTTCGCCAATGGCATTCTCTATGAGAACCCATCCGCGCCCGAGGGCGTGAGCGTGCGACCGCTGGGCCTCAAGGCCCTGGGCGGCGTGGAACCGGCCGTCCCCCAAACCGACGACGCAAACTCCATTTACTTTTATCAGACCGGGCACAACGTAGCGCCGGTCGTTTCCAAGTTCTATCAGCTCTATGGCGGCGTGTCGCCGTTTGGCCAACCCGTCTCCGAACTGCGGCCCGACGCCAGCGGCGAACTGGTACAATACTTCGAAAACGTGGCGATGGCGCTGAGCCTCAACCAATCCGCCGATCAGGCTGTGCACCTGCTCAACCTGGGGCAACAGACTCTCGAAACCACACAGTCGCCCCCGTCGGATATGCGCACTACGCCCGTGCAGTCCATCACTGTAGTCTCCGAGCCCACGCACGCCATTCTGCGGCCAAATGTGGAAAAGCAGGTGCTCAAGGCCTGGGTTTACGATCAGGCCAAGCTGCCCGTGTCCGGCGCCGCTGTTATCTTCACCGTTGGCGCACCCGGCAGCGAAACGAAGTACGTCGCGGCCACAGATTCCAGCGGCTTTGCTGCGGCGGAGTTCACCGTCAAGTCTTTCGTGTACGGCAATTTCATTCTCTACCGCGCCGATGCCAGTTTCGGCGGCCTTACGGCGAGCGCCAGTAAAGCGTTTGTACCGTGGCAGAGCGGTGGTCAACCATAACCGGCCCTCAGAGTTAAACAACAGCGGCGCACGATGGGTAATCGTGCGCCGCTTTTATTTTCACGAAACGCCCGGGGCTAGTCTGCGTCGGCAGAAGCCCCGCCAATCTGGTGCTTGACCCAGGCAAATATCTCGCGCCGGTTTTCCTGCCACAGATGGATTGCCGTGGGCATGACGGAAATGACAATCACGGCAATCACGATAACGAGAAAGTACTTGTCCAGCACCTCAGGCGCGAACAGGCCGCCCAACAAGTAACCCGCCAACGTCACCCCGATGCCCCACAACAATCCGCCCACGGCATTGAAAATCATGAAGCGGCGGTAATCCATTTCCACCGCCCCGGCCACAATGGGTGCAAAGGTGCGAATGAAGGGCATGAAGCGGGCGAGAATGATGGTCTTGCCGCCGTGTTTGTCGTAAAACGCTCTGGCCGCCAGCAAATTCTTGCGCTTGAATAGCAGCGAGTTTTCGCGGTTGAACAGCGGCGGGCCGGTCTTGCGCCCGAACCAGTAGCCGACATTGTCGCCGAGCACCGCGGCCACAAACACAAGGGGCAACACTACCCAGATATTCAGCTCGCCTTTAAATGCAAACAAGCCGGCGGTCAACAGTAAACTGTCGCCCGGCAGAAAGAAACCAAAGAACAACCCGGACTCGGCAAACACAATCACCGCCAGGCCCACGTAGCCAAAGGTCTCTATGAGTATTCGTGGATCTAGAAATTGCATTGAGCAACCTTTCCTTTACAAGTAATCTGCGTGCGCAACTTTACCACAAAAGCAGATTCCACTGCATAAGCCCTACGTTAAAGACGCCGCCGCCCAAGTTTGCTTGACAAGGGTATAGCGTTATGCTAAATTACTCGGCGTTAGCTTGAATTTTGCCGATCCAGCGAAGGAGAGTGGCCTTGAGTAAATCCCGCACTGAAACAATGGTGGATCGACTGCGTGATCTGCAAAGCAGTTCGCCCGATGTCGAAGCCGCCGCGGTCGTAAGCGTGGACGGTCTCACGATGGCCTCCGCACTGCCTCGGGAGGTTGAGGAGGATCGGGTCTCGGCGATGTCGGCGGCCATGCTCTCGCTGGGTGAGCGTATCGCCACCGAGTTGGGCCGGGGCAACCTGGATCAGGTTTACATTAAGGGCGAAAACGGCTATGTCTTTTTAATGGCCGTCGGCTCCGAAGCAGTGCTGACCGTATTGGCTCGCAAAGATGCGCGCTTAGGATTGCTATTGCTGGACATGCGCCGGGCCGTAGCCGACCTGGTCAAGATGATCTGACACACGGGTTCTCGGAGGCGACGGTGGCAATCCCTACCATTCCAAGAAGCGGCCTGTACTATCCCAATAAATTCGGCCTCATTACCATCAACGCTATGGAAGAGGTGATGGGCAAGAACGGTCTCAACGCCATCCTCAACATGGCCGGCATGTCCCATTTCATCGACCACTACCCGCCGGACAACCTCGACCGCGAATTCGATTTTGCCGATTACTCTTCGCTGCACGCCGCCCTCGAAGAAATGTACGGCCCGCGCGGCGGGCGCGGCCTGGCTCTGCGCGCCGGCCGGGCGGTGTTTGCCTCGGCCCTCAAAAACTTTGGCGCACTGGCCGGCGTGGGTGACATGGCTTTCAAAGTCCTTCCGCTCCCGGTCAAAATAAAAATCGGCCTGCCGGCCATGGCCAAAATCTTCACCCAGGTTTCCGATCAACATTCCGTCGTCGAGGAATTCGACAACGAATACGTGTATACCATTCACAAATGCCCCTGCTGCTGGGGGCGCCACAGCGACAAGGCCGTGTGCTACACGGCCACCGGTCTGCTGCAAGAAGCCTTCAAATGGGTCTCCGGCGGGCACGAGTTTCGCGTCAACGAAGAGAAATGCCTGGCTGTGGGCGATCCGGTCTGCGCCTTCGTCATCCAAAAAGAACCGATCAACTAATCTCACCAGCGAACATCCAACACCAATGGCTGAAAAACAGTCCATCCTGATCGTGGAGGACGATGGCGATCTGGCCGAGATGCTGAACGCCTACTTTCGCGTGCAGGGTTACGACGTTCTAACAGCCGCTTGGGGTGAGGATGCAGTCAAGCTCTCCCAACAATCCGCGCCGGATATCGTTTTGCTCGACATCCGCCTGCCCGACATTGACGGCTACGAAGTCTGCCGCCGACTGCGTTCCAACCGCCGCACCGAAAGCCTGCCCATCATTTTTCTCACCGAGCGCCGCGACCGCGTGGACAAATTGCAGGGCCTGGAGCTTGGCGTGGTGGATTACATTACCAAGCCCTTCGACATACAGGAACTGCGCCTGCGCGTGCGCAACACCCTGCGGCGGGCCAAGCTGGAAACGCTCGTCAACCCCGTCACCGGCCTGCCCGAAGGCAAACTGGTGGACGAGCAGCTCCAGAAGATCGTCGCCTCATCCGGCTGGACGGCCCTCGTGATCGTGGTCCGGGGCTTGCAGTCGTTCCGCGAACTGTATGGTTTCGTGGCCGCCGACGATGTGCTGCGCGCCGTAAGCCTGATGATCAATAACGTGGTGCGCGAGGTCGGCGGCGAGGGCGATTTTGTCGGGCACTTTTCCAACGAAGATTTCATCGTCATCACGTCGGACGTCCGCGCCCGCGAAATCACCGAGCGCGTTCAGTCGCGGCTCACACAAAGCATGGACTATTTTTATCCGCTCCGCGACCGCGAGCCAGAGTCGCCCCCCGGCAATGCCGAGCGGCTATCGCTTACCCTCAAGGGAATCAACGCCGCCCAGGGGTCGTTTGAGGATCTCAAATCGCTCAAGGCGGTCATCCAGCGCATCATCGGCTAGCCGCCTGCCGCCGACACCGGGGCCGCTGTCGCCGGGGAGTATCGCCCGCGCGGCTCGCGGCCCTTTTTATTTGCCTTGACTATCACTGTTGTGGTGCCCACCTATAACGAGGCGGACAACTTACCGGCGCTGATCGCTGCTCTGTTTGCCTTGCCCTTGCTCGGCCTCACCGTGCTAGTGGTAGACGACAACTCGCCCGACGGCACCGGTCAGATAGCCGATGCCCTGGCCTCCCAATACCCGGCGCGGTTGGCCGTGCTGCACCGCACGGGCAAGGGCGGGCTGGGCACAGCCTATATTGAAGGCTTCAGCCGCGCCATTCAGGCCGGGGCAAACACCATCGTCCAGATGGACGCCGATTTTTCGCACTCGCCCGACTACATTCCCGCGATGATCGACAGACTGGCGGACTACGATGTGGTCGTCGGCTCGCGCTACGTGCCTGGCGGCAAGCTGGACGAGCAGTGGGAGTGGGGCCGTTACCTGTTGAGCTGGTTTGCCAACAGCCTTTACACCCGCGCCTTGCTCAACCTGCGCACCCGCGACTCCACCGCCGGGTTCAAGGTATGGCGGCGAGAGACTCTGTTGGGCATCGGCCTCGACCGTGTCCGATCCAACGGCTACATCTTTCAAGTAGAGATGGCCTATCTGGCGGAAAAGCTCGGCTACCGCGTGCTCGAAATCCCGATTTACTTTGAAGATCGCCGCATCGGCCAATCCAAGATGACCGTGCCCATCAAGCTCGAAGCCGCCCTGCGAACGTGGCAAGTCCGCGCGCGGCACGGGCGGTTGACGCCGAAGGACAGAAGAGCTTTTTAAGCGCCATGTCTCGCTTCCACTCCGACCTCTTCGCCGCCCTCGGCTTTCTGCTCCTGCCGTTTGTCCTCTTCTGGCCAGTCACCTTCGGCAACCGTACCCTCGTTCCGGCAGACAACCTCTTCTTCTTCCAGCCGTGGTCTGCCGTCCGCGAGCAGTTCCACGCCCTGCCGCCGGAAGTTCCCCACAACGACCTCGTCTCCGATCTGCTGCTCGAAAACTATCCCTGGAAACGATTCATCCTCAACGCCCTGCGCTCGGGTGAACTGCCCCTGTGGAATCCCTACCAGTTCGCCGGGGTGCCGTTTCTCGCCTCCGGCCAGCACTCCGGGCTGTACCCCTTCAGCTTCCTGTTCTACATTCTCCCCATCCCGAGCGCCTACGGCTGGGTCATCGTCCTGCAACTTTTCCTCGCCGGACTGTTCACCTACATTTTCCTCCGCGCCCTCGGCCAGAGCCGCACCGCCGCCTTCCTCGGCGGCCTCGTGTACGAATTCAGCCTGTTCATGATCGTCAGCGTCGTCTTTCCGATGATCGTGGCCGGGGCAGTATGGCTGCCGCTGATTTTGGTCTGTGTGGAATGGATCATCCAACAGCGCCCCGCTCTTGGAGGTCGTCCGGCCACTCTGCCGTGGGTGGCACTGGGCGGCATCGCCCTCGGTTGCCAAATCCTCGCCGGGCACCCGGAAGTCGTTTACTACACCCTCATCATCGCCGGCGCATACAGCCTCTTTGCCCTCGTTCATCGTTCACACTTGCACCTGCGGCAAGTGCAGGTGTCGTTCATCCTTCATCGTTCATCCTTCACCCGCCCGTCTTTCTTTCTTCTCAGCATGGTCGCCCTCGGCCTCGCGCTCGGGGCAGTGCAGCTCGCTCCGCTATTCGACGTCACCCGGTTCAACTTCCGCGCCGGAGCCGCCACGTTGGAGCAGGTGCGCCACTGGGGGTACCCGCCCCGGCAACTACTTGCCTTCTTCGTCCCCAACGTCTTCGGCAACCCCAGCCACCATACCTACTTCGACCTCTTTACCCTCCACTGGACTCCCGCCACCGTCAACGCCCTCGGCGAGTCCATCACCAAAATAGATTGGGGCCCGCCCATCACCAACTACGTCGAAGGCGGCGCTTACGTCGGCATCCTGCCCCTCCTCCTCGCCGCCTTCGGCATCCTCTCTATTTTCCAGTCGACGACTTCCCCTCTCCCGTCCGCGAACCCCAAGCCGCGTAGGGCGTCGTCCAACGGCGCCAACACGAGAGGGAGCCGGGGGGGGAGGCTCTTCTTCGCCGCCCTCGCCGCAGCCGCACTTGCTTTCGCCTTCGGCACGCCGCTCTACGCCCTCGTCTACTACCTGCCCTTTTTCAACCAACTGCACTCGCCCTTCCGCTGGGTGTGGCCCTTCAGCCTCGCCATCGCCGTCCTCGCCGGGTTCGGCCTCGACTACATTCGCGCCCGCGCCTCCCGCCTCATTACCCTCGCCGGCCTCGCCGTCATCGCCTCGGGCCTCGGCCTTCTCGCCGGCCTCCTCGCCATCCGCTTCAACTTCCCGCGCTTCGAACCGGTCATCACTCAGGCCCTCAACGACCTCGCCCTTGCAAACAAAGCCTTCGCCGATGC
>ORJL011800670.1_pt1 | contig 11975 bp, 11 predicted proteins | sample 1779941 | NCBI WGS metagenome assembly ORJL01 (sample SAMEA104232317, study PRJEB22302) | groundwater metagenome | biome: forest; feature: aquifer; material: groundwater | place: USA | collected 2011-08-07 | depth 5.8 m
CAGATCCGCGAACCGGCGAGGTGCTCGGCGCGAAGGTGCGCCTCGACTCGGCCCGCATTCGAACGATCGGCGACTACTTCTCGGCCTACGACCCGACCGGCACCACCGACGGGATCTTTCTGCCGGACGACACATTGTTCGCCGGCTTCCAGGCGGCCGGCGTGGCGACGAACCGGGGCCAGCAGAACATGCAGATCGCGCGTCAGGCGCTGCTGGCGGCGCACGAGGTCGGCCACGGGCTCGGCGTCGGGCACAATTGGAACTCGAGCATGGACAATCGCGCGTCGGTGATGGAATACCCGACGCCGCGCGTGAAGCTGACGGCCGACGGCAAGCTCGATGTCAGCGAGGCGTTCGAGACGTCGATCGGCGAGTACGACAAGATGGTGATTCGGTACTCCTACACCGAATTTCCGCCGGAGAAGGAGCGCGCCGGTCTCGAAGCCATCATCCGCGAGATGCGCGCGAAGGGCTTGAAGTACACCCCATCGACCGATCCCCGCTGGAATTGGTACGACGATCTGGCCTCTCCGTCCGACTATCTCCGCGACACGATGGCGGCACGCAAGGTGATGCTCGCCCACTACGGCCCCGAGATTCTGAGGCCGGGCGAGCCCATCGGCAGCCTTCGTGACATGCGGCTCTGGATGGTGTATCTGCACCATCGCTGGGCCATCGAAGCCGGCGTCAAGTACGTCGGCGGCATGTATCACAACCTCGTCGTCAAGGGCGAGGATCTGCCGCCAACCGAGATCGTCCCGGTGGCGCTCCAGCGCGACGTGCTCGGACAGCTGATGCAGGCGATTCAGCCGGTGAACCTGGCGGTCCCCGAGCGTCTCCTTGCTGCTCTGACGCCGCCGCCGGACGGCGACATCGAGGACATCGCCGACGGCTACGCGTTCGATCACCTGCGGGCGGGCAGGGTCCTGTCTGCGATGGTGCTCGAACGGCTGCTTGAGCCGGATCGGGCAGCGCGGCTCATTGCGTTTGCCGATCGCCAGCCGGGCGCGCTCACGCTGCCCGATGTGATCAACCAGGTCTTCCAGAACACCTGGGGCGCCCCGCGCGACGCACAGGCGGTCGATCGATCGCTCAGGCGCGTCACCCAGAGGGTCGCACTCGACTCGCTCATGAAACTGGGCGGACACGCGGACACGACGCCCGAGGTAAGGGCGGTGGTGCTCGATCGTCTCGAACGCTTCCGCACCGAGCTGGCGGCCCGCCACGACGAGGACCCGGTCAGCGAGTCGCACTTCCGGCAGGCGGAGCGCGACATCGCGCGCTACCTGGAGAATCCAACGGCCAATGCGCCGAAGAGCGTGATGCCGAATTGGGGCGGCCGTCCGCGATCGCGCTATCCGATACCGCCCGGGCCGCCGCTCGGATTCTGAGGTCCTCTAGCTGCTGATCTTCATCACGAAGACCACGAAGAGCACGAAGCTTTTGGCCCAGTGCTCTTCGTGGACTCCAGTACCGTGGTGGCGCAGGTCTTCAGACCTGCCCGGCCCCATGCTGACGGGCGGCGACGCGTAGCGGCTGACGGGCGGCGACGCGTAGCGCAGGTCTTCAGACCTGCCCCGCCCGCCGCTCAAGCAGGACTCAAGTCCTGCGCCACGAGAGCGGGCCTCCCCGAGCGGTACTGATCCAGCCGACACCCCCCACTAGAAGAGCCGATCGTTCCGCCAGCGCGCTTCGTGGCGCAGCAGCCAGGTCTTGCGATCGAGCCCGCCGCCGTACCCGGTCAGCGCGCCGTTCGATCCGATCACGCGGTGGCACGGGACAACGATCGCAAGCGGGTTCGCGCCGTTGGCCAGGCCCACGGCGCGCGCCGCGCCCGGGGATCCCAGCGCCGCCGCGATCGCGCCGTAGCTGCGCGTTTCGCCGGGCGGAATGTGGAGCAGCGCCTCCCACACCCGCCGCTCGAACGCCGACCCGTGCATCGCAATGGGCAGGCCGGCGAGGTCGGCGCCTGCACCGTCGAAGTACCGCGTCAGCCATGCGCGCGTCCTCGCGATCAGCGGCGACTCGCCATCTTCAATGGAGTGCGCGGGATACCACCGGCGGAGCCGCGCCTCGAGCCGATCCTCACGCCCGCTGCTCCTGAATTCCAGCGCGCACAGCGCCGAATCCGACGCCAGCGCCGACATCTCGCCGAGAGGCGTGACGATCGTCGCGCGGTGGAGCCGCACGTCTAAACCCGTCTAAACCGGCGCTTTGACCAGGTGGCCGACGACGGTGCGCTGTTTCTCGATGAGCTGCTGAATGCCGACATCGGCGAGGTCCAGCAGGTTCAGCAGCGCGTCGCGGCCGAAGGGCGCCGCCTCGGCGGTCCCCTGCACCTCGATGAACCGCCCGTCGCCCGTCTTGACGATGTTCATGTCCACCTCGGCGCGGCAGTCGTCGTCGTAAGCCAGGTCGAGGAGGACTTCGCCGTCGACGATGCCGACGCTCGTGGCGGCGACGTAGTCGGAGAGAGGGATCGCGCGAATCATGTCGCGCGAGCGCATCTTCTCGAGCGCGAGCGCGAGCGCGACGAAGGCGCCGGTAATCGACGCGGTGCGCGTGCCGCCGTCCGCCTGGATGACGTCGCAGTCGATCCAGACGGTCCGCTCGCCGAGCGCGGCCAGATTGGTCACCGATCGGAGCGAGCGGCCGATCAGGCGCTGGATTTCCTGCGTGCGGCCGCCGACCTTCCCCTGCGAGGCCTCGCGCTGCATGCGCGTGTTGGTCGCGCGCGGCAGCATGCCGTATTCGGCGGTCACCCACCCTTTGCCCGTGTTGCGGAGAAATCCCGGCACGCGGTCTTCCACACTGGCGGTGCAGATGACTTTCGTGCGGCCTGCCTCGATGAAAACCGACCCTTCCGCATGCGGCAGGTAGTTCGGCGTCAGGATCGTGTCGCGGAGCTGATTCGGCGGTCGGCTGTCTGATCTCATCTTTTGTTTAGCTCTCAGCTTTCAGTTGTCAGCTGACAGCTGACAGCTGACAGCTGAAATGCCACGTTATTGTACCCAAGCCAGATCTCTTGCGAGCGGACGGCGCAGATCCACATGACCGGCGAGCGTGTCGACCTCTTTGCCGCCGATGAGGATCTGCACGCCCGACACCGCCGGGAGATTCGCGGTCAGCGCGTTGACGATTGTGTACACGGTCAGCAGTTCGTTGAGCGTTCCCCCGGGATGAGCGGACGACGCCTCGTCGCTCAGGTCGACATACGCGTCGCCTTTCTCGGTGATGAAAATCGCCCGCAGCGCGGTGCCCGGCGGCACGGCGGAAATCAGCGGCTCGGCGACCGGCGCGATCTGCGCGCTGATGATTGCCTTCGCCTGCTGCACGGTGTCTCCGCCGAATGGCACGTCACGCTCCACGCTCAGGAGCTTCGTGCCGTCGTCTCCGATGTAGAAAAGGCGAGCCTTGATCTTGCGTCCGGGCCCCGCCAGAGCTCCCGGCTCCGCGGTCGTCGAGCCGACGGCGCTCGTGGCCGTGCTGCCGGTCCAGCGTGCGAGTCCGGCGAAAACGAGCCAGACAAGCGCGACCGCGATGACGCTCAGGCCGGCGATGAGGGCGGCGCGCTTGGGGGTCATTGGGTGCCGTGGGCGCCAAGCCAGTCGCGGAATTTCACGATGCTGTCGTATACGCCCTGGACGAAGGCGGCCTGGAACTCGCTGCCCTCCAGCGCCTGCTCCTGGGCGGGGTTGGTCAGAAACGCCATCTCGATCAGCACCGCCGGCATGTTCGCCGACTGAAGAATCCGCAGCGGCGCCTCTTCGACCGCAGGCGTCGCCAGCGGGACGCGATTGCGCAGCTCCTGCTCGAGGAGGCCCGCAAACGCGATGGACTGATCGAGGTGGCGGATCTGCGCCAGATCCCACGGGACGACCTCGATCTCGCGCAGGCCGCCGCCGAAGGTTGGCACCCGCTCCGGCGCCAGCGACGCGCGCACCTGCTGTTCGGCCTCGCGCGCGAAGGATGCAGAATAGATCGTGGCGCCGGCGGTCGCCGCGCGCATCGACGCGTTCGCGTGGAGGCTGATGAACACGTCCGCCTTGTTGTTGTTGGCGAGCGATGTTCGGTCGTCGACCGGCATGTTCTGGTCGTCGTCTCGCGTGAGCAGGACGCGTATGCCGAGACGGCCCTCAATCGAGGACTTCAGCCGTCTGGCGACGGCGAGCGTCATGTCCTTCTCCCTGGTGCCGCCCGGCCCTTTCGCGCCCGCATCGTCGCCGCCGTGGCCGGCGTCGATGGCGATTGTGCGGATGGCCGAGGTCGGCTGCGTGAAGGCCGGCGGCAGCTCAGGCACGGGCGCCGGGAGCGGCGCGACGGGCGCCTCGGTTGAGGTTTGTGTCGAGATCAAATCGATCACGAGGCGCATCGCGGCGTCCACGGGCTGGGCGGATGCGCGAAAGCCGGCGAAGTGAGGGCCAAGCTCCACCGAGAGCGTGACCGGTTCGACCACACGCACCGTCTGGAGGAGCGAGGTCGACGCCTGCGGCGCGACCAGCGGGCTGGCGACGTCGAGCGCGTCGGCGTCGAACCTGACCGCGAGGTGGTCGCCTTCCTGCACCACGGTGCTGGTCGCCTGCGGCGTCGCGTTGATCGTCAGCCGCGCCGTGGCGCCGAGCGGCTCGTATCTCGCCGTGATGCGCGGCACGCGCAGGTCGCCGACGACCAGCAGATGCGCGGGCTTGCGCAGATCGAGCCGCAGGTCGTAAATCAACGCGAGCGCGCGGCTGATGAACTCGACCGGCACGAGCCACCGGCGGCCGGCGCGCGCGGGCGGGGCGGGGAGCGACACGAGACGGCCCGCGACCGAGGCGAGCGCCTGTTCCGGCGTGACGACGATGGTCCGCCCCTTGTAGGTCACCGTGATGGCGCCCGATTCCTCGTGCACGGCGAGTTGAAACGCGGCGGCGAGTTCATCGAGGGCGACGAACTCCTGACCGTTGACGGCCGTAATGGCAATCGTCCGGCGTCCTTCTTTTGCCAGCACGGCAAGGGCGCCGGCGCCGGATGAGGCGGGCGCCTGGCCGCCCGCACTGCGGGCAAGCAGGGCGACGAGGAGGAAGATCGTTGCGGATAAAGGTGAGAATGAGCGGGCGTTCAATGGAAGATCTCGAGTTCCGAGATCTCCCATTGTATCGTAGACGTTACTATGCGCAATCACCACAAAGGACACAAAGGACACCAAGGCCCGCCAATTCCGTTTCTCCTTGGTGTGTCCTCGGTGGTGAGACGTCCTGATGATGATGAGCGTGGATCTCTTCCTCACGGCGGCCATCACCGAAGCTGAGCGCGGCCGCGCGGAAGGCGGCATTCCGATCGGGGCCGTCCTCGTGCATCGCGGCGCGATCATCGGGCGCGGGCACAACCGCCGCGTCCAGCAGGGCAGCGCGGTGCTGCACGGCGAGATGGACGCGCTGGAGCGCGCGGGCCGACTTCCAGCGTCTGTCTACCGCGAGAGCACGATGTACACCACGCTGTCGCCCTGCGCGATGTGCAGCGGCGCGATTCTTCTCTATGGCATCCCGCGCGTCGTCGTCGGCGAGAACCGCACGTTCATGGGCGAGGAAGATCTCTTGCGCTCGCGTGGCGTTCAGGTCGAGGTCGTGCAGGATCCGCGCTGCATCGCGATGATGACCGACTTCATCGCGGCACATCCCGAGCTGTGGAATGAAGACAAAGGAGTCACGGATGGAATCGGGTAAATTGGGTAACGGGATAATGGCGCGACTGCACCCCATTCCCCCGTTATTCCATTACCCCATTCCGATGTTCAGCGAGGGTCTGCGCGATAGGTGATCGTCTGGCCGGGCAGTACGTTCACGTCAAACGCGATCGGCGCCGCATTCGGCATGCGAATCTCGATGTGGTGCGGACCGGCTTCGAGGTTGAGCTGCTGCAGGACGCCATCGAAGTCGTCCACGATTCCCACGTAGTACCCGTCTGCGTACACTTCTGCATCGCGCATTGCGCTTTGGATGCGCACGCCGCCGTAGGCGACGCCGGGAACGACCGACCCATATCCCAGCCGCGGTGCGCGGTAATAGCCCGAATACCCATAGCCGGAATACCCATACGCATATGGCGAATAGCCGTACGGATACGCGTATCCATACGGATAGCCGTAGTAGGAGCCGCCATACGGGTAACCGTAGCCTGAATAGATGCCGATTCGAAGCCCGGGCCAGTAGCCGTAGCGATACGGGCGATACGGGACGACGCGGACAATTCTCGGCGAGATGATGCGGGGGGCCGGGCCGACGCGGGACACCGCGCGGCCGATGGCGGAGTCGCGAGATCCTCCGCGAGGACCGACGCGGCCGCGGGATTGGGCCGAGGCTGGTGCCGCGCTGAGGGCGAAGGCGACGAGGAGTACCGACGCGGTGATGAACGATGTGTGTTTCATGGCACCACCCATTCAACCGCAGGCAAACTGGCAGGACTAGTATATCGCAACGCTCCTCTATCACGAAGTCACGAAGAGGACGAAGCACACGAAGAGCTTTTGTACAGGCACGTCGGGTGTTTCGTGTCCTTCGTCTTCTTCGCGATGAAGGCTGAGAGAGGCGGATGATAGACTCCACCCCGTGAAAGCGGTCCTCTGCAAGGCCCACGGCCCGCCCGACTCGCTCGTCGTCGAAGACGTGCCGGCGCTGACGCCCGGCCCCGGTGAGGTCGTGATCGGCGTGAAGGCGGCCAGCCTCAACTTTCCCGACGTTCTGATTATCCAGAACAGGTACCAGGTGAAGCCGCCGCTGCCGTTTTCCCCCGGGTGCGAAGCGGCAGGGATCGTCAAGGAGATCGGCGCGGGTGTGACGGGCGTCAAGGTCGGCGATCGCGTCATGGCGTACACGACCTACGGAGCGTTCGCGGAAGAAGTGAAGACCGATGCGCGCCGCGTCCTGCCAATCCCGAGCGGCATGGACGATGTGACGGCGGCGGCGTTCGTGCTGACGTACGGCACGTCCGCTCATGCGCTCCGCGATCGGGGCGGGCTCAAAGCGGGGGAGACGCTGCTGGTCCTCGGCGCCGCCGGCGGGGTGGGGATCGCCGCCATCGAAATTGGCAAAGCGCTGGGCGCACGGGTGATCGCGTGCGCGTCGACCGACGAGAAGCTGGCGCTCTGCCGCGGGCGCGGCGCCGACGCGACGATCAACTATGCCAATGAGGATTTGCGTCAGCGTATCAAGGAGCTCACCGGCGGGAACGGTGCTGACGTCGTGTACGACCCGGTGGGAGGCCGCTATACCGAGGCGGCGCTGCGCTCGACAGCCTGGCGCGGCCGGCTGCTCGTTGTCGGCTTCGCCTCCGGCGAGATCCCGAAAATTCCACTCAATCTGGCACTGCTCAAAGGCTGCGCGATCGTCGGCGTGTTCTGGGCCGAGTTCACCCGCCGCGAGCCGGAGGGCTTCCGCAAGACGATTCAGCAGCTCGAACGTTGGTATGCGGAGGGCCGAATCAAACCGCACGTGTCGGCCACCTTCCCGCTCGAACGGGCAGCCGATGCGCTCAACCTGATGATGACGCGGCAGGTCGCGGGGAAGATCGTGCTGACGACGACGTAGATGATCTTGCTCACGAAGACACGAAAATCCACGAAATCCACGAAACCTCTTGGTACAGAAGGCGCTTCGTGTGCTTCGTACCCTTCGTGGCTTCGTGATGAGGACCGTGACGAATGATCACCAGCGCTCGAACAGCGCCGCCGCGCCCTGACCGCCGCCGACGCACATCGTGACGACGCCGTAGCGCGCCTTGCGCCGCTGCATCTGGTTGGCGATCGTGCCGACGAGGCGCGAGCCGGTCATGCCGAACGGATGGCCGATCGCGATCGAGCCGCCGTTTGGATTCAGCTGGTCCATCGGAATACCGAGCATGTCGCGGCAGTAGACCACCTGCGACGCGAACGCCTCGTTCAGCTCCCACACTTGAATGTCGCTGATCGTGAGGCCATGTTTGTTGAGCAGCTTCGGCACGGCATACACGGGGCCGATGCCCATCTCGTCGGGCTCGCACCCGGCAACCGTATAGCCGCGGAACACGACGAGCGGCGTGATTCCCAGCGCCTGCGCGCGCTCCATCGACATCACGACCGTGGCTGACGCACCGTCCGACAACTGCGAGGAGTTGCCGGCGGTGACGCTGCCATTCCCGCTCTTGTCGAATACTGGAGGCAGCCTCAGCAGGCCCTCCAAGGTAGTGTCCGGCCGATTGCACTCGTCGCGAGCCACGGTGACATCGTGCTCGCCAGTCTTTTCGCCGGTTCTCGCGTCTACGATCGCGCGCGTTACTTGAATCGGCGCAATCTCGCCGTCGAAGAAGCCGTCCTGCTGCGCGCGAGCCGTCCGTTGCTGGCTGGCCAGCGCCAGTTCGTCCTGCGCCTGCCGGCTGATGTGATAGCGCTTGACTACGACTTCCGCGGTGTCGCCCATCGCCATATAGATGGCGGGACGATGCGCTTGCAACCAGGGATTCGGCGAGTTGTCGCGCTGCATCACGGTGATCGATTCGACGCCGCCGCCGACGATGGTCTCGACGCCCTCGAGGATCACCATGTGCGCCGCCTGCGCGATCGCCTGAAGACCCGAGTTGCAGTAACGGTTCACCGTGAGGCCGGCGGTGGTCGCCGGCAGCCCGGCGCGCAGCGCCGCGATGCGGGCCACATTGTGACCCTGGGGGCCGTGCGGCTGACCGCAGCCGAGGATGACCTCCTCCACGTCGTTCGGATCGACTTGCGGCACCTTGCCGAGGGCGTGGCGGATGGCATGCGCGGCCAGATCGTCGGGCCGCGTCATGTTGAACGATCCGCGGACCGATTTGGCGAGCGGCGTCCGCGAGCTGGAAACGATGACGGCTTCTCTCATCTGAGTGCATCTTCATCACGAAGTCACGAAGATCCACGAAGAACACGAAGCGTCTTCAGCCTAGAGATCTTCGTGTAGCTTCGTTATCTTCGTGCCTTCGTGAAAAACCCGTACCGCCCGTTCAGGCCTGCTGCAACGCGTCGGCGTAGAACCCGCGACCTTCGGCGACCAGCCGCTCGAGGAGCGGCGCCGGCTGCCAGTAGTCGCCGAGCCGCGCCCGGTACTCCTTCACTCGCGCGAGCACGGTCGGCAGGCCGACCGTGTCCGCGTAGAACATCGGACCGCCGCGGTGGCGCGGAAAGCCGAACCCGTACACGTAGATCACGTCGATGTCGCCCGCGCGCAGCGCGTAGCCCTCCTCGAGCACGCGCGCGCCTTCGTTGGCCAGCGCCGTCGTGATCCGCGCGACGATCTCATCATCGTCCACCGGCCGCCGCGTGATGCCGCGGTTCGCGGCCGCCTTTGACGCGAGCTCCTCGATCAGCGGATCGGGAATCCTCGTGCGGCTGCCCGGCGCGTCGTATTTGTACCACCCCGCGCCCGTTTTCTGACCGTACCGCCCCATTTCGAACAGTTGATCGGGGACGACCGACTGCGGGCCTTCTGCGCGCGCCTTGCCGATCGCCTTCAAGTGTTGTCGAATTCGCGCGCCGACGTCGATGCCGGCGATGTCCTGCATGCCGAACGGGCCGACCGGCAGCCCGAAATCGGTGAGGACGCGATCGATCTGCGGCACCGTCGCACCTTCCTCGAGCAGCAGGTACGCCTCGCGCATGTAGTAGGCGAGCATCCGGTTGGCGACGAACCCGAAGCAGCTGCCGACGACGACGCCGACTTGGCTGAGCCGCCGGGCGAGCTTGAGCGAGGTCGCGACAACCTCCCTGCCCGTGCTGTTCCCGCGAACGATCTCGAGCAGCTTCATCACGTTCGCCGGGCTGAAATAATGGTGACCGATCACCTGCGAGGGCCGGCCGCTCGCACGCGCGAGCTCGTCGATGTCGAGCGTGGATGAGGTCGACGCAAGGATCGCGTCGGGGCGCGTCACGCGACCCAGTTCCGCGAACGTCGCCTTCTTCAGGTCGATGTCCTCGAACACGGCCTCGACCACGATGTCGGCGCGATCGAAGCCGTCGTAACTGGTGACCGACGTGATCAAAGCGAGCCGCTTCTCGAGCGCTTCGGCGGTCATCTTGCCTTTTGCCGCCGCCGACTCGTAATTCCGGCGGATGGTGCTGAGGCCGCGCCCGAGCGCCTCCCCATTGACATCCTTCAGGAGCACAGGAATTCCAGCGTTGGCGAACGTCATCGCGATGCCGCCGCCCATCGTCCCCGCGCCGACGACGGCGGCGCGGGTGATGTCGGCCACCGGCGTGTCTTTCGGGATGTCGGGGATTCTGGCCACTTCGCGCTCGGCGAAGAACATGTGGCGCAGCGCCCTGGATTGGGTCGAGACGACGCAGCCGGCAAACAGCTCGCGCTCGCGCACGGAACCAGCGTCGAAGGTGAGCGTCAGCGCCGCTTCGATGGCGTCAACGGCAGCGAAAGGAGCCGCGACGCCGCGCGCAATCCTGCTGAGAGTGGCGCGCATGTCCTTGCATGCCTCGATGCCCGCCGCGGCGCCTTCTGCAGTGAATCTGATGTCGCGGGTTCTCCGGATGTCGTGAGCGGCGGCGCGCGCCTTTGCGAACGCGATGGCGCCGGCGAGCAGGTCTCCGTCGACGATGCGATCGACGATGCCGGCGTGGAGCGCCTGCGTCGCCGGCACCGGTTTGCCTTCAGTACACATTTCAAGCGCCATTGCCGCTCCGGTCAGCCGCGGCAACCGCTGCGTGCCGCCGGCGCCCGGGATGATGCCCAGCAGCACTTCGGGCTGCCCGACGGACGCGTCCTTCGCCGCGACGCGAAAGTGACACGACAGGGCGAGCTCGAGGCCGCCGCCGAGGGCGTTGCCATGAATGGCGGCCACGAGCGGCTTGGCGGCGTCTTCGAGACGCCGCAGCAGGGCGTGGATGCCCGCCAAGCGCTCCAGGCTCTGCTCGCGCGTCTTCAGCGTGTCGAACGTCTTGATGTCGGCGCCGGCGATGAAGGTGGAGCCGGCACCGATCAACACGATTGCGTCGGCGGACGCATCCTCGCCCCCGCGCGCGATCCCTTCGTCGACGGCGTTCCACATCGCCGGGGTCAGCGCATTCACCGGCGGGTTGTCAATGGTCAGGACCGCGACCCGATCGTGCACCCGGTAGGCGACGGGGGTCATGGCTGAGCCGGATCGAAAATCATCAGCATTTTCAAGTCTCAAGTCTCAAGTCTCAAGTCTCAAGGCTCGACGGCTCACGTGTCAATCGAGCGTTGAGCCTTGAGCATTGAAGAGTTGAAAGTTGGACAGCGCCAGTATAGAGTCTGATCTCTTTTCGCAGCTTCGCTCGCACGCAGTCAGCGTAACGGAGATTCCAAACGTGAGCATCCTATGGATCGTCGGTGGGGTGGGGCTGGCCGTGGCCATCGGCCTGGCGCTGTTCACGCTGTTTCGTGCGGACGGCGAGGATCGCGACCTCGGCACCGTCAGCACGCAATGGGTTTCCGAGCACCGGCTGGGCGGACAGACGCGCGATCCGCATCGGTGATTGTCGATCGCGCGGCGATCGCGTATAATCGTTGCTGTCAGGAAACTTAGCCCTCACGCTTTCCCCGCTGTCTGAGCCGACCAGAGTCCGTTTCCCTGTTCGACCCCTCACAACGTGCAAGCAGAGTGGAGTCTCCACTCAGGCTAGGTTCCATTTCCGTTGGAGAGAGATTCATGGGTCGAAAACTATTCGTTGGCAATTTTCCGTACGAGACGGGCGAAGCCGAGCTTGAAGCGCTGTTCAGCCAAGCGGGCGCCATCGACACGGTGCGCGTGATGCGCGACATGTCGACCGGCCGTGCGCGCGGCTTCGCGTTCGTCGAGATGCAGTCTGAAGAAGAGGCGCAGACGGCGATTCAGAAGTTCAACGGCGCCGATCTCGGCGGGCGGGCGCTCGTCGTGAACGAAGCGAAGCCAAAGCCGGCGTTCGCAGGCGGCGGCGGCGGCGACAATCAGGGGCCGCGCCGGCGCTCGGACCCCCGCTGGTA
>ORJL011688570.1_pt1 | contig 11971 bp, 13 predicted proteins | sample 1779941 | NCBI WGS metagenome assembly ORJL01 (sample SAMEA104232317, study PRJEB22302) | groundwater metagenome | biome: forest; feature: aquifer; material: groundwater | place: USA | collected 2011-08-07 | depth 5.8 m
AACGCCGTGGGGATGCACCGCATCACCTGGCCGCAGATGGGACCGTTCATCCGCCGCGAGGTCGGTGCCATGCTCGACGCGGCCAACCGTGTGCCGGCTAATGCGCAGATGGTGTTGCAGGAAGAGGCTGTGGCCTATCGCACCGCTAGCCAGCGGGCATGGGCAGATTGCATCGCGGCGTGATTTACGGGAGGGCTTCACCGGCGCGCCACGTTCCGATCACGATTGTATGGCGGTTCTGCGGGCCTCAAGGTAGTGCGCGATACCTCCAATGCCGGTGACAGGCGCCTCCACCTTGACCCTCCTCGCCTCGCCAAGATTCTTGCCTCTAGGAATTGCGCGCTGAGAATTGAGCCGAGGACGGAAGCTGCGGGAAAAGGGTTGAGGATTGTTTGATGGCACAATCCCCGAAAGCCTGCAACCTTCGCAACAACCCCGCTGTAACGGGACCGCGAGACCGTTCACGGGGAACGATCATCGAAGCCGAACGACATCACCTTTCCGACGGTTACGCGGCCAACGTCACTGTGGCTGGTGGGTCCAGCGGCTGGCCATTGGCCAGTTGTTCTGCCAATCCCCAAAGCCCCTTGTTCAGGCTGACCTTGGAGTCGATGCCCCGCAAGGCCCGCACCGAACGCAGCGTCCCACGCTTGTCGTGGTGGAAGTCCGACACGCCGCCTCGTTCGAGATTCTCGCCCAGGCGATTCATGATCCTCCACAAATCGGTGCCTTCATCTTCAGGACGTCGCGCCTTGAGGAGCGTGTCCGGTTCGACCGACGCCGACTCCACGCTGTCATACCGCAACAGCAGCGCGTGACGAGCCAAGTCGAGCGACTCGCGCACCTCCAAGCTTCGTGAGCGAAACCGGTTGACCAGTTCCCCCACTCGCGGCACGAAGTCCAGCAGGCGAAAGCTCGCCTGAACGACTTCCTCCGTCAGAGGGCCGGCATGGCGGAACCGGATGGCTTCAAAGCTACCTTCCGAGAGCACCAAGCCATTGGAGCAGATCCTGCGGTAAATGCCGGCACGGACCTGATACGCGCAACCCTTGTCGTGTGAGTTGAGCAGCACCAATTCCACGTTCCACTCGTCCAGCGTCTGCATCTGCTCGGCGCGACGGAACCGAAGCTGGTGCTTGTGGAAGCCGCGCCGGGATTAGATGCGGATGCGTTGCTCTTCCACTTCGACGGGCACCCAATCGAGCGCCCGCAGTCCCGAGAGGATCCGCGCCGTGGGCACGAACGAGTATCCTGGGCTGATGCCTGACATTGGGCCAGAAGCAAAAATGCTCGGGGCTTGGCTGCGGAGCGTATCATCGGTCAAGGCCAGGGTATTAAAGTTGTTTGTTCGGTTCATACGCTGTTCTTTCGGTAGTGCCGCCGACCGGGTCAGATCCGGTCAGGCATCGTGGATGCACTTCCCAACCGGGCGCCATGCGGCACGAGTTTGAATCCGCCCGGAAGCAATCCCTGCGACGGGCTGGCCAGCAAAGGACCCACGTTCAAAGGAAAGTGACAAACCCGCGGCGCCAGAGACCAAATTGTTGGGCGCGTGAACCCGCTCAACCCTTCCTTAAGAAAACCATCTTGGTCCCTTAAGAATCTCCCAATTTGCTGGGGCTGGTCAAGAGGATGCCGAAAATGGAAACACGGCAAATCTCCTCAATCCGCATCCGACTCAACCCGCCTGGAAAAGAGACCATGAAATCAGGCCTCTGCGAAGCGCCAGGGGTCGAAACGCCGTATTGCTGGCGCGATTGGGCAGCAGAGTCCGATGGCATCACCGGCGACGACCTTTTGGCGTTCATCTATGCTGAAGATGCGGTGTTACCGAATGGCAAGAAGGGCGCAGACTTGTTCGCCTAACTCCGGAAGTTGACCGGTCCCGATTCGCCCGGCGCTGCTAACGCTCGCGACACCATTGCCCCGTGTCCAAGGGCGCGGACAACCGCATGAAGAGCGGTCACCTCCTGCGCGATGTCGTCAACGAGATTGCCGGCATCCACTTCACCGCCGGCGACGAATTGCACACGCTCGGCGTGCTCCACGAATCCATGCTCCGCGAGATTGCGCGATGGCGCGGGCGATTCCGGCTAGTTCTATACCCCGCGCGCCGTCGTGCGCTTCATGGTCGGCGTCCCCGACCCGCGCGTCGGGGAAACCGTGCTCGACCCCGCCAGCGGCACGGGCGGCTTCCTCGTCGAAACCTACAATCATCTGGCCAAACAAGTCAAGACGGTGGCTAACCGCAAGGTCTTGCAGGGAGAATCCCTGTGCGGGTGCGAACCAAAACCGTTGCCGTATCTGCTCTGCCGGATGAATCTGCTGTTGCACGGACTTGACGCGCCGCATATCGATCCCGGCAACGCCCTCCGCCACAGACTCACCGAGTGTTCGCACACGGCCACCATGCGAGCGCGAGCGCGTGGACGTGATCCTCACCAGGACGAAGCGTCAGACGATGCCTGTTCGGGCAATCGGAGATTCGACACGCTGTGGGCGCTGGGGAACGCTCGTTATGCCGCGTGACTCGCCCTCACGTTAGTGCGTCGATGGATGTATCCACTCGATCCACCCGGAGCACGAGCACATTGTGCTGTTCTTTTGCCGTTCCGCACGGCACACTATCCTCTAAATATGAGTAGCACGGCGGCACATGGAACGACGGTAGGAACACTCAAGCCTAAAACCCGGCGCGCCATCAGGAGTCGCATGACTCCCGCGACAAGCGTTGTTTTGAGGCATGCTAGTGGTCCTCTTGGTCATTCAGCACAATTCACCCACGCACGTGGCGAAGCCGTAGCCAAGGAGTGCTTGGTAGAGTCCGCCGCGTCGCGGCGCTACCTCGCCACCGGTCTGCCGCGTACCGATCTACCACATTACCTCTGGATTCAACTCTTCCACCCCGCGCTCAAGGCCTCAGCCGACCAAGCCAAAGGAGGCCGCGCCAAATTCGTCGTAGCCTACGCCGCCGCCGAGCGCCACATTCTTGCTGCCGCCAGCTACAGGGTCGCCTTCGCGCCCGCGCCAATGCTTTGATTTGTTTGTGTGAAGTCACCCAGCAACGATCCATGCTGCAACTGAATTCAATTTCAGATGCCTACTGCCAAGGCGTTGTTTTCAACGTGACCGATGCCGACGGTCTGGCAAAAGCTGTGGCGCTCATTCTCGTTCAAGAGTACCGGTTAGCTCGCCGCTTACTCGCGGGCGCACCATGCTCGGCAACCACCATTGCCTTAACGCACGATGAGATCGATGACATCATCGCACGACGCCTTCATCCTGCGGATATTTACCACCGAGATGGTTTCATCTTTCAACTGGTGATGTGGCTTGCGTCACATCTCGACCTGCAAGCCGGGGATCTTGTGGCACTCCCCCACTCACAAGGCTCAGCGAAAGGCCAAGACAGCATCATTGTCCACCGCACTAGGCATGAGGTGGTTGCGCTGACGATCTGCGAAGACAAAGCTACAGAGAATCCTCGCGACACGGTGCGAGATGAGGTCTGGCCCGAGATTAAGGATTATGAGAATGGCGAACGATCAGACGAGCTCCGGTCGAACGTGATCGCAACCCTTGGAACCGGCGGTGTCCCTGCGGACGAGGCCACTGAGTTGATCCGTGACATTTCATGGGCAGGCAAACGCCGCTACCGAGTGCGCGTTACGGTTGAGCAACACGGGCGCTCTCCACATCTGTTTAAGGGCTTTGAGAACATTGTTCGTGGCGACAACGTGACGCGCCGAGGTGAGACTCTTGCGTTGCAGTCAATGCGAAACTGGATGGAGACGTTTTCGCACAACGTCGAGAGTGAGCTGCGCCGCATTGCCACCTAAGCAGAACCATGTTTGACGCCGAAACTACAGCGCTCATCCAGTCGGCCACTCCGCTTGAGGGGCTGGATTTGCATAGGCTCCCTCAAGATCTCACCGAAGCCTATGCCCTTGTTGTTTCCGCCCGCCTCGGAGCAGCCGGAGTGAGTGCTGGTCAGTTACCAGCCGAATGGTTGGACACAATCATGCGACTCCGCCGCCTCGCCGAAACCTACGAAGGCCTAACGATATTCCTGCCGCCCGACAATAAGCACCGGACTGCGTGCGCTTTTGTTGCAGGATCAGCTCATTTCACACTGTACCAAGCGCGCCGCGTCCAGACGCGGCTACCCGTCAGCGAGTCAGCGCCTCCTTCGTTGTCGCCGTCTGCAGTCGCGCCGGAAGCCGCAGCAACGTTGCTGTTCCTGATTGGGGAGCATCAAGCTGACGCGGCTGAAGCCGCCAAAGCTTTTAACAGCAATGGCGCAACTCCGGCAGCCGCACAACTGCTTCGCTTCCTGGCTTCGCTTGCGGCTGGAAACGGCTCGGAGTTGCGAGAGCTTGCCGAGGCTGGCCTTGTCCAAAGACCCAGCCCTGACGTGGATTATCTTGCCGCTGCCGCGGAGTTGATGTGGCTTGAGCTTGCTCACGCCGTTCAATTGATTGCCCGCCGGGCGCTCGGGATTGCTGCCGAGGACCCGCGAGTCGTAATCAACGGAGTGATTGAACGGTTGGCGGCGGCACACGAGCACTTCCAGTTCCGCGGATCGATATTTCGTGTGCGTTTACCTTTGGCGGGACCTTATCATCTGGCGAGGCTCCTGAGCACCGCTGCCGAAGTCTTGCTGAACTCGACTGTGGCTTCTACTCCGCCACCAGGGGGCATCGATGCTTCGTCGTGGTCGAGAGTTACGAGCCATTTCGCAGCGAAACACCCATTTCTATGGCGTAATCACATCAAAGGAATCAAGGAAGGTTTCATTGAAGCCGGTCGCTCATTCGTCCTAACGTTTCCGACCGGCGCAGGAAAGACGACGCTCACCGAGCTTCGCATCGCCGCCGAGTTGCTCAGGGGCCGTCAGGTCGTCTATCTGACCCCAACGAGAGCATTGGTGGATCAAGTGACGACGGACATTTCTGCTACCGTACGCCCAATCGGACAGGATGTGGTGCGTGGTCGTTTTCTGGAAGACTTCGGCGAGCAGGCGGATGCCAAGGTGTACGTGCAGACTCCGGAGCAATGCTTGGCCTACCTTTCCTATGAAGCTGAGGGCCATCGCAATGTCGGGCTGATCGTAGTAGATGAGTGCCATCAACTGTCCGGCGAACGTCCCGACCCAAATGTTCCAGCCAAGCTACCTAGACGACGAGCAGTCGATGCCATGTGGACGCTGCTAACGCTTCTTCAGCGCTCGCCGAATGCTGATGTTGTCTTGATTTCTGCGATGGTTCGCAATGGCGCTGAGCTTGCTCGCTGGCTGGAAAGCGTAACCCAAAGGCCGGCTCAGCTCTTGGACCTCGCCTGGAAGCCGACACGGCAGGTGCGAGGTGTAGTGGCTTACGAAGCTTCCGACATCGATCGGCTCAAGATCGAATTGAGACGACGAAAGGCTGCGCGCGGACATAACAAAAAGCCGCGAGCCACGGATAGAGAGGGTCTCGTTGTGACGCCAATTGGTTTGTTCTGCCATACACAGGTATGGAATACGGCGAGCACCTTCGCGAAGTTCCCACTTCTCACTGAACAACAACAGCTTGGTTTGAACAAATACTGGGGCCTGTCCTCGAACCGCAACCTAATTGGTGGCAGACTTCTTGGAGCGATGGCACGGGCCGGTATGCGGCCTATCGTCTTCAGTCAACGGATTGACTGGACTCGAAGTATTGCTGAACCCGGGGCCGAAGATTTGGAGCGCGCCAGCGCGCCGGTCGTCGAGTTGTCGCAGCAGGAAGAGAACTTGTTTCAAGCCGCGGAGGCCGAATTGGGTGATCCTCAGTTGGTGGAACGACCGTTGCGCCAGCGAGTCGGAATCCACCATGGCCTCCTGCTTTTGCCGGAAAGACTCGCCATGGAATCGGCATTTCGCCGAAACAATGGGTTATTGGCACTCGTTGCTACTCCTACCGTGGCGCAGGGCATCAACCTTCCCGCAGAGGCGGTGATTATCGCGGGCGACGACAGGTGGGCGGAGAACGAAGAAGAGGGGGCACCAGAGACACTCGCAGTACATGAACTTCTGAATGCAGCAGGCCGAGCAGGACGGGCTGGACATTACGCTCATGGCATAGTGGTTGATCTTCCCGGCAAGGTGTTTTCAGTAAGTCAGGGGTCCAGTGGCATTCGCTTCGACGGCTTGATCCACATCATGAACCTTTTTGGACTCCCGGACCAATGTTTGGATGTCGTGGACCCGTTGACTCAGGTCATCGATCGGATAGCGACCGCAGGTGCAGATACTGATGTTGGGCAGTACCTCGTCCGGCGTATCGGTGGTCTTGACGACACCGTTCTGCGAAGATCGCTAAGGGCAGCGTTGGGCAACGCATTACATGACGAGCGTGATCAACGAGTGGAAACCCAAGCCGCAGCGGTTAGGTCGGCGGCGGATTTGCTCCATGCTGCACCTGACGTTGGGCAACTCGACACGGCGGAATGGCGTGAATGTGCCTGCCAATCCGGAGTGTCGCTTCCGACTCTCGCGGTAGTGTCTGCTTCTCTTCCGAACGCAACAGTTCTCCGTGCCTGGACCTTCAAAGAACTGCTTGACTTTCATACTCAACTGCTTTTTCACCATTCCGGAATGCTCCTCGGTTTGGTGGACCCAAGTGCATCTGATCTTGTCCGAATCATGCCTCGCCGCGGTTCTAAGCAGAATGGGCGAATGGTGTTCACGGAGGACGTAATTGCGTGGGAGAGACGTTGGCAGAAGGCACTTGCCGAGGTCCTGCCAAGTTGGCTGTCCGGCACACCCGTGAAAACAATCGGCGAGGCTCTCCATCGTCATCGGGGAGCAAAGGGCCACGTTAAAGCTGTGCAGCTTGGACGAAGATTCACGCTACAAGCTGCGGGCGGGCTTAGCTACGGGGTTTCAATCATTGCGCGCGTAATCGAGAAAACTTACAAGGACGAACTTACGCCAGTAATTCAATCATGGCTCCGATTAGTCTCGGGCTGTGTCCGAGAAGGCTTCGACGAGGCCGACAAGCTACTGCTTTTCTGGCATCTGCGACGCTATCCCGGTCTGTACCCCCGTGTGCGCGTTCACCAAGTCTACAGCGATAGAATAGTTGGGCAACTTCTCGATTGGCATCAAACGCCCGATATTGAAGCACGGCGAGCTATGATCCGCCGGTTGTTGCGCGATTTCGGACCGTAGTCCAAGACGCACGAGACGCAAGAAGCAAGGTCCGGGCGTCACATGGCCAACACTCGGGTCTTGGAGCGTGTACCCCAATGGCTGCTCTCCGAATTGCCGGAGGACGCGGGCGTAGCAACTGGGCTGAAGGTGGAACAGGAGGGATCAAAACGCGCCTCCGAGCAAAACTGGCACCGGTTCTGCCAGGTCCGGGCGACGAACAAGGCGAAGCCACGGTGGCGGTGATTGACGGTTTGCTGCGGAAATCGGGCACGCTGCGGGCGCTGGGGAAGGCCCATTATGCGCCCTGCTCCCCCTCATTAACATTGTCCAAACAATCTACTTGCATATCTAGCCAACCGGGACGACACCTACCACGACATTTCAATCTGCGTAGCCTCCGCTGCGGTTCTCACCAGAAAACCGCTAATTTTCATCAGGAGACCAAGGCGTGAAGTCTGCGCCCGACCTTGGGCGTGGCTTGACGCACTTTCCTGATGGGCGCTTCGCGGTGCCTCGAACCAGGGTGTGATCGGGTCACGCCCTTTGATTGCCGCCGACCGGTGCGCGCACCAGAAGGCACCTATCATGAATGCACAGTTCCGCCTCACGGCCAGCGGAGCACAGCCGCTCCGAAGCCTCCCCTATCTACCTCCGCCCGACGCCCACAAGACGCGCGTCGCCGTCTTCGGCAGCTTCATGGGCGGTTTCCACGTTCTTCGGGAATTACTGCTTGGTCCGCTCGCCCGCCGGGTGGTTGTGGTCGGCGTCGCCACCGACGATCCCACCCAGGCGTTCACGCATGCCAGCGTCCGGCTCTGGCAATATCCCCATGAACGGGACGACGAGGTCATTACTCCGCGATTCGCACAGGAACACGGCCTGCCGGTGTTCACCGGGCGCGTGAAGACGCCGGAGTTCTTCAATATCTTCATGGACGAGTGGCAGCCGCAGCTCTGCCTGATGGCCACGTTCGGCCAGAAGATTCCTACCGCCTTGATCACCTATCCGTCTCTGGGCTTCTACAACTTCCACCACAGCGGTGACACTTGGCCATCGTATGCCGGCCCCGGCCCGATTGCCGCGATGGTACGGGATGGCCGAACGCACCTGGTGCTGACTATCCATAAGGTCACGGACGTGATTGATGGCGGGGAGTTCGTCGCACATTCGCATCCGGTTGCCATCCCCGAAGGAATCAACGCCGTGGGGATGCACCGCATCACCTGGCCGCAGATGGGACCGTTCATCCGCCGCGAGGTCGGTGCCATGCTCGACGCGGCCAACACGATGCCGACCACTGCGCCGCTTGTGTTGCAGGAACAGACCGTGCCGTATCACACTGCCAGCCAGTGGAAACGGGCAGAACGCATCGCGGCGTGAGTCATGGGATGGCTGCAGCGGCGCGCTACGTTTCGATCACGATTGTATGGCGGTTCTGCGGGCCTCAAGGTAGTGCGCGATACCTCCAATGCCGGTGACAGGCGCCTCCACCTTGACCCTCCTCGCCCCGCCAAGACTCTGCCTCTAGGAATTGCGCGCGAAGAATCGCGACGGGGACGGAAGCTGCGGGAAAATGGTTGAGGATTGTTTGATGGCACAATCCCCGAAAGCCTGCAACCTTCGCAACAACCTCGCTGCCACGGGACCGCGAGACCGTTCCCAGGGAACGATCATCGAAGCGGAACGACATCACCTTTCCGACGGTTACGCGGCCAATGTCACTGTGGCTGGTGGGTCCAGCGGCTGGGCCTTTGCCCGTTGTTCTGCCAATCCCCAAAGCCCCTTGTTCAGGCTGACCTTGGAGTCGATGCCTCGCAAGGCACGCACCGAACGGAGCTTCCCACGCTTGTCGTGGTGGAAGTCCGACACGCCGCCCCGTTCGAGATTTTCGCCCAGGCGATTCATGGTCCTCCACAAATCGGTGCCTTCATCTTCAGGGCGTCGCGCCTTGAGCAACGTGTCCGCTTCCACCGGCGCCGACTCCACGTTGTCATAGCGCAACAGCAGCGCGTGACGGGCCAAGTCGAGCGACTCGCGCACCTCCAAGCTTCGTGAGCGAAACCGGTTGACCAGTTCCCCCACTCGCGGCACGAAGTCCAGCAGGCGAAAACTCGCCTGAACGACCTCCTCCGTCAGTGGGCCGGCATGGCGGAACCGGATGGCTTCAAAGCTACCTTCCGACAACACCAAGCCATTGGAGCAGATCCTCCGGTAAATGCCGGCATGGAGCTGATACGCGCAACCCTTGTCGTGTGAGTTGAGCAGCACCAATTCCACGTTCCACTCGTCCAGCGTCTGCATCTGCTCGGACCGACGGAAGCGGATCAGATGCTTCTGAAAGCCCCGCCGGGCCTCGTTACGGATGCGTTGTTCTTCAACTGCCACCGGCACCCAGTTGTGCTCGGCCAGGCCGTCCACGATCCGGGCCGTGGGGACGAACTTGTACCTCGGACTGACACCCAGCATCGGCCCCGACGCATAAATGCTGGGGGCTTGTTGGCGGAGCGTGTCCTCGGTCAAGGCACTCGCCTTGAAATTTGAGGTGTCATGCAGGTTCATACGCGATTCTCTTTCTGCGCCGCCTACCGGGTTTGAGCCGGCTCGCGCTATGTTTCAATTTCCCCCGCCAGGCGCCAGGCGGCACCGCTAGTCCAGCGGGGAAACTCCCCTTCAGCGTGCTGACCTACGATGGGTCAGTGCCGGAGGGGAAATCGCGTTTGAAAGAGGGCAGGCGGAAACGACTCCGCCGTGCGTATGAGATCCTGAAGACGAACCTCCCAATCCACTTCTACCCAACTACAGACATGCCTCGAACAGCGTCCCCAAGTCAATAGGGCCAGGATGCGCGAGGAAGCCGCGCAACCAAGCCTGCGACACGATTGATGAAATGCTTGCCTTCAGGTGAGGTGGATCTGTTCCTTTGCACGCCAAACCGTGTTAGGCTTGCGTCCATCGAGGTGAAACGGATGGAAGCGCTGGAGCACGCTGACAACAAGGAACTGCTTGCAAAGCTGGCTGGCAACTCGGCTGCCGAGGTGCTGATGTACCAGTACGGCGGGCTGACAAACCTTGCGCAAGCCTCGTTCGACGAACTTCAGCTTGTGAAGGGCATCGGAAAATCCAAGGCTGCCGCCATCAAGTCCGCCTTCCTGTTGGCGCAGCGGCTCACGCGTGAGTCCTACGCCGAATCGCCCTTGCTCGACACGCCAGAGCGGATTGCCGATTTGCTGCGCGAGCAGAACCGCGTTTACACGGTGGAGAACCTGCAAGTCGTGTTCCTGAACACCCGGCGGCGGCTCATCGCCGTCGAAAACCTATCGCAGGGCACGCTCGATAGTATTCTGGTCCACGCTCGCGAAGTCTTCTTGGCGGCCATCTGCCGAAGAGCTTCTGCGATCATCCTGGTGCATAATCATCCCAGCGGGGACCCCACGCCATCGGAGGCTGACATCAGAGTGACACGTGACCTTATCCGCGCGGGCCAGTTGCTGAAGATCGAAGTGCTCGACCATGTTATCCTCGGCAGGCGCACAGACGAGCGGCCAAGAGATTTCGTTTCACTCCGCGAAGCTGGCTATTTCAGTTCCTGAACGACTTCTCTCCGTTGCCCGTTGCCGACGGCGGAAGGCTTTCCATGTTGCGGGGGTTGTCCGACTGACCTTCTCTTTCAAAACGTGTCTTCGGGACCTACCGACGCGTCCGAAGCGGCAGGTTTTGACGGCTTCCTTTGAGCGCGCGTTCGGCTTTGGCGAATGGCCCAGGAGCGAGAACACTTTTTGTGCATCACGCCGGGAGAGGCGGATCAACGTCTCGCGCTCCACAACTCGCTGGGCTTCCCGGAAGGCGGACTGGACAAACGTTGGAGCCGAGTCCGACGTTCTGCCTCACTCGAACGGCTTGACCGGAATTCGCCGCAGCCAGAGAGCCGGTGGGACACGGATGCTTTGTTGGACCGGCACAACGTGCGTCTGGCCTACACGCGGCGGATCCTTGAAGGGGACCGCCGCAACCGCGCCAAGGTTTTCAGCAGCAAGCGAGCCCCGTCGTCTCCGACAGTGCCCCGATTCACTATCGACTCCCCTTCACAAGGGCCGCACGACGTTATGTTGACCATTGTATGACGGTGCTGCGGGCGTACAAGGAAATCCTCGCTCCGCTTCTGTCCACCTTGACCCTCCTCGCCACGCCAAGATTCTTGCCTTTAGGAATCGCGCGCGAACAAAGGCGTCGAGGAATGGAGCATCACGGGAAGCTGCCCGGCTCAGGTCGCGATACTTGTCCAAGGCACGAGCCACACATGCCCGCGATCGCCGCTCGTAGGTGTTGGGCAAAATGCCTATTCTTGATACAAGGAGTGAGAAGCAATGCTCCAGGTCCAGCGGGTCGAAGAGGGTTGCCGCCCCTGCGAGGGAGAGTCTGGGGATGCGCGGCCAAGCTTATGGTGGGGCCTGGGGAAAGACGTCGGGTGGGTCAGCGGAGCCGATCGTATGAGCGGATAGCAGGTCGGGGTCACGCCTCACGGCCGCTTCCATCTCAGTTTTGGTCGCGGGCATGGGCCAGAGGATGTCGGAGCCTGGCGCCGGCCAGTCTCCAGAAGCGGTGCCGTGCGGAAGGAATGTCCCGCCGTTGTCTTCCCCATCCAGTCCCACCGAGTAGAGCAGAAATCGGTCATCCGGCAACCGGCGGTAGCGCAGGGGTTTGCCGTCCATGAAATCCACCAACGGCATGGCGGCGAGCGGCGTGACTTCGTGGATGGACGCGGGGTAAACGCCGTGGCGCAACCGGTGGCGTTCGATG
>ORJL010566405.1_pt1 | contig 11967 bp, 14 predicted proteins | sample 1779941 | NCBI WGS metagenome assembly ORJL01 (sample SAMEA104232317, study PRJEB22302) | groundwater metagenome | biome: forest; feature: aquifer; material: groundwater | place: USA | collected 2011-08-07 | depth 5.8 m
ATTCCTTCCGCACGGCTCCGCTTCTGGAGAATGGCCGGCGCCAGGCTCCGACATCCTTTGGCCCATTCCGGCAACCAAAGCGGAGATGAAAGCAGCCGTCAGGCGTGATCCTGACCCGGGTGTGTGACGCCAAAGTAACCTTGGAATCAGGCAGCGGCATTGATTCTGAGACAACCGGCTCCATCTCCCAGAAAGACAACTCTCCCGGTGAGGGTGCGGTCCTGGTCAACGCAACGCCAGCGCGCTAAGGACCGCAAACGTCCCTGATTCTCGGGCTCATCTCTGGCGGTGTCTCTTCCTTGGCGCTCCTTGGCGTCCTTGGCGGTTTAGATTCCGGATTTTTACCGCCTGGCGCAAAGAAATCAGGGGATCTAATCTCCTCGCGTCTTTGCGTTTCGTTTACGGCCGGGGGCTTCGAGAGCCTTGATGATCTTGCGAATGCGAGCCAGTGATTCCTCGGCGGGGATGCCCCGCAGTGTGCTCATCTCGATGTCCTGGACGCGTCGGGCCGAACTTGACACCTCCAGCGAGGCGGGGTATCAGCCTGCGGATGCGACAACACGCTCCGAGCCTCGAATAGCCCTCACCTCCATGGAGACCTTTTCACAATTCAAAGAGGACGTACTGGTTTGGGAGTTCTTCGGTCGGAAACCGTCTGGTTTTTTTGTCGAGGTCGGGGCCAATGATCCTGTGCTCTTCAGCCAGACCTGGCTGTTGGAGCAGCAGGGCTGGCGGGGCATCCTGGTCGAGCCGCTCTCGAGCAGGTGCGAGCGCTTGAGGGGGATGCGCGCGCGGAGCAAGGTCTTTCAGGTGGCGGTAGGCTCGCCCGAGGAGCGCGGTGAGATGGTGCTGCACGTCACGGCCGACGATATGTTCTCCTCGTTGCAGGCGCGCGAGCGCGGTCCTTCGGAAACGGGGCAGGAGACGGTGACCGTGACCACGTTGGACGACGTTCTTGCGGAGGCGGGCGGACCGGCTGTGGATTTCCTCTCGATCGACGTCGAAGGCATGGAGATTTCGGTCTTGAAAGGGTTTAGTCTGGAACGGGTGCGCCCGAAGCTTGTGTTGGTGGAGGACCACCTGAAGTGCTTGAGCCTGCACCGGCATTTGAGCGGGCGGGGCTACAAGCTGGTAAAGCGCACCGGCTGCAACAATTGGTATATCCCGCATGGACTCCCGTTCCCCTTCACCACCGTGCCGGAGCGGTTGGCGCTGTTCAAACGAATCTGGTTCCATACGCCGCTGGCGGTGGTGCGCGAGTGGCTGCGGGGGGTCCGAAAGCGTTTGAAGTCCACAGCATGATCATACGGACCCGCCGTCTATTCCTCCAGGATTATATCGGACTGGCCAATCGGCTGGAGTCATTGGCGCTGAGCTTCGCGATTCAGGCGCGGCACGGCCACGAAATCTGGCTGGATTGGCCTGAACTGGACGCCCTCACGGTGGAAGGGACGCGGACCGGGGCGCCCGGGTTACTGGGCCGTTTCGGCGCGCTGCGGCTGCGCGAGTGCAACGCGGCCACGTTCGCAACCTTGGGCCAGTTTCCCAAGATACTCCAGCGCACGTATCTGGGGCCGGACGAGTGCCTTGAACCGATCCATCGAGAGACCATCGCACGGATCCGCCCGCGGGACACCATCGTCCGCGAGGTGCGCGAGATCTTCCAGCCCAAGGCAGACCGTCCGGTGGTGGGGGTCCACATCCGGCGAGGCGATTTTCGGCTCGTCGGCACGGGCGAGTATGACTCCAACAGCACGCGGCATCCGGCCGTGCCGCTCTGGTGGTACGAAGCGGTAATGGGGGCCATGGTCAAGCGGCAGCCGGACGTTTGCTTCTACCTGAGCTATTCGGGCGATGGTTCGGAGTTTGATGTGCTCAAGAAGCATTTCGACATCCTCGAGGCTCGTTCGCCGAGCCCCTATCATTATAAAGGTCCAGACCACAAGGCCGCTCGCCATCCTGTGGTGGATCTCTTTGCGCTCGCTTGCTGTCCCACGCTGCTGGGCACCCCCATCTCGAGTTTCTCCCATTATGCCGCCCATTTGCTGGGGCCTCCCACAACCTGCCTGCTGCCACCGCTGCGCACGAGGCGGACAGCCTGGGGTGTGATGCAGCTCGATTTGCGCGGCAAACGTCTGGTCCATTGGGTGACGGCTTGTCGGACCGGCGCCGGCGTCCAGCGTCCTCCCGGCGAGATCGGCCCGATCGAGTTTGGCCCAGCCAACACAGCCTGGCTGGAGTCGTCCTCGGTCGCTGGTTGAGCGTGGAGGTGGTCTCTGCCGCGTCCGCGCGGCGTGCCCAGTTGGAAAGGAAGAGTGGAGGATGCAGAATGAGAGATAGAAGCACGGTACAGAGAAAGAGTCCGAGTATTCTGAGCGGAAGGATGATCGGTCTTGGCACGGAAATGCACCCTGGGCTGGGACCCAATTCAGACTGGGTGCCCGGCAGGTCGTCGGAGACGTGTTTCGGGCGGAGAGATCTGGTCCTTCCGCGCTCTCTTCTCTTCTCCGTCCCCCCTGTACCTCGGTGCCTCCGTGGTGGAACGCGACGGGAAAAGAGCGTTCTGATGGAATGGGGATTGACGTTTTGGGGGCACCCTTGGATATAGTGCGGCGTGCACACGATCATTACTGACGACCGGCTCCGACTTTTACTCAACGATGCTCGCCTGCTCATGGGTGAGCAGCCGTGGGCTCAGGCCATCGACGATCATTCTGAAGTGGTCACCATCCCCCATGGCAAGATCGAGGCGCTCCAGCGACTCGTGAACAATGAGTGGGTGTTCGTCCCGATCGTGCGCACCCAGAAGAAGGGCGGCAAATTGATCGAGCACGGCTTTGAAATTCATCGCCGCGAGAAGGGTTGGTCCGTCGTGACCGCCGCGCTCGAAGTGGAGGGAGACAAGCCCGCAAAAGTGCGGGCGGAGGCCGCCCGCAACCATGCCGTGCAACAGGAGTTGGAAAAGCTCCGCTTGCGTTCGGGTGTTGTTAAGCAAGCCCCCTGACCGGCGCGGGGCCGGGGGGGGGATACGTGCCGCTTCTCGGGCGGCTGGTTTGGCCCATCTGCCCGTTTGGGACGGTGCGTCGAAGCCGGGACAACTGTCGGTTCACGGCTTTCTGCCATGGATCGTTATCGAGCGGGTCAAACCGTGAGCCCTGAGATTAACCGCAATTTAGGTGAACAGCCGATCGCCCATGTGATGCGCGAACACGGCCTGAAGCCACATGACCTCGTCACCGGCTCGACGGAGCAGATTACTCACAAGATGGTTTCGCGCGCCTGCAAGGGCAGGAGGTTGACGCCGAACGTCCAACTGAAAGTGCTCGCCGCGCTCAACAACGCGGCGGGGAGAACTTACTCCATGGCGGACCTCTTCAGTTATTAACGATTACTCTCACGGCCAGGCAGGCAAGCTGGAGTCTATGTTAGGCCAGACCCTAAAACACTTCGAGATCGAGGAGATGCTGGGAAAAGGCGGCATGGGGATTGTGTATCGTTCGCGGGACACCAAGCTCCAGCGGCGAGTCGCCTTGAAAGTCCTCTCCGCGGGAATCACCGCCGACCCCGAGAAACGGAAGCGCTTTCTCCAAGAAGCAAGAGCCGCGGCCCGTGTCACCCACCCTTCCATTGCCCAGGTCTATGACGTGGACGAGGCGAACGGCGTTACCTTCATCGCGATGGAACTGGTGGAGGGGAGAACAGTCTCCGAGTTGATCCTGAAGAAGGAGCTGGATTTGCTCGGCGCGATCGACATCGCGATCCAGGTTGGGGAAGGGCTGGAGAAGGCGCATGAGGCGGGCATCGTGCATCGCGACATCAAACCAGCCAATGTGATGCTGACGAAGGACGGGCACGCAAAAGTACTCGATTTCGGCCTCGCCAAACTTGGCGACCCAGACCCAGCTCTCGGGGAGGGATCTCCCGGCTTGTCGGATATGAGCACCCTGGCCCAAACTCAAATCGGAACGGTGATGGGGACTGCGGCGTACATGAGTCCCGAGCAAGTGAAGGGGGCCGTGCTGGATTTCCGCAGTGACATCTTCTCCCTTGGGGTGATGATTTTCGAGATGGCGACCTGGGAGTCCCCGTTCCGTCGCGCGAATCTCATGGAGACCATGCATTCCGTCGCGTTCGACGAGACACCGACGCTCTGTTCGATTCGTCCGAATCTGCCAGTGGCCTTGCAGCGGATCGTCTCACGCTGCCTGCGAAAGCGGCCCGAGGATCGTTACCAGAGCGCCTCGGCGCTGGTGCATGACCTCAAGATGCTCCGGCGCGATACCGAGTCCGGCTGGCTGCGTCCCACTTCGCTCAAGGATCGGCTGGCCGACGTGGTGGATCGCGTGCGACATCTCACGCGCGGGGAATACGCGTGGCTGATCGGCGGTACTCTGGTGTTGGCGCTCATAATCACTTCGGGGTTCGCGGGGATCCCCTGGGGAAGCATCGTGGGCATCCTCCTGGCGGGACTCTTTGTTTACCGGTACCTCAAGAATCATCCGCACCGGTTGCTTGAATCCGTTGTACGCAAAGTGTCCAAGATTCCCGAGGTCCGCCTGATCACGGTCACTGACCGCAATATTACCGTGGTGGTGGATCGCCCGGTGCCGCAGCTCTACGGAAGAATCAACGGGTATATGAGTTCCTGTAACAAGAAGCTCTTTTTCGGCAAACCGCTCTCGGTGACCATCCGCCACGACCTTGGGAAGGCTCAATTCGATCGGATGCTGAACGACTCGGGCGTGCACTACGTGAGGAATGATGCCCCGAACGAGGTTTGAGAGCCTTATGAATCAGATCCACGCACTCGGTGCCGAGAACCTCTCTGCCTTCCGGAAGCGTACGACCCCGTCCGAAGGCGCCGGAACCGATCTGGTCGTGCGGGCTCCACAGGCCTTCATTTGTGCCTTCACCTTGATTGAACCGCTGGTGGTCGTCGCGATTATCTCCATCTTGGCCGCCTTGCTCCTGGTCACCTTGGCTCCTGTCAAGGAGCGTGGCCGTCGAGCCGTGTGCCTGAACAACCAACATCAGTTTTCACTTACAGGGAAGGACGGCATCCGCGCCAGTCCGGGCAGGCGGCATCCTCAAGGTCCCCTCAGGCGCTCAGAAAACTCTACGGCCTTAATCCCAAGTCGCCGGCCACCCCGAGCATTCTCACTCAGGCGCACGGACGAAGTCGGTGACATCAACGGGTGGCGGCACAGCGAGTTTCGACGACCATAGACGAGAGACCTCACAAGTGCGCCTGGGGGACTCTCTCAGGGATGGCCTTTGGGCTTGAGTTCGCCTGCGTTCACGGCCACCGGAAGCCAGTTCTGGCGCGGCGGCAGCGGGCAGGTAGCGAAGGCCGTGTAGCCGCAGGGCGGCGTGAACGCGTGGTTGAAGTCGATCACCATGCGACCGTCGGCGGCTGGTTTGGCGACGTAGAGGAAGCGACCGGCATCGTAGGTCGAATCGCCCGCGGTCCGGTCGTGAAAGAGGATGAAGAACTCCGTTTCGCCTGGTTCTTCGACGACATCAAGGCGGCGTTCAACCCCGCGGACCGTGAAGACGACAGAACCCGGGCTGACGAACTCCTGCGTGGCTCCCGTGACATCGGGCACACGGAGTCTTTTTGGTTCGGCAAATGGAGCGAACCGTCCCTCCACACGCCAGGCGGGGTCGTAAGGAAACCAGCGCAGACCCGTAAACTCGCGGCGCGCGGCCGACTCGGGATCCCTCACCCGCAGGCCGATCCGGTCGCCGCGTTCGATGGCGACGATGGAGACTGAGCCGAGCTGGAGCCGGGTAGGTTTGCCGGACGCGTCGGTCTTCAATTCCAACCGATCCACCTTCTTTCCATCGACCTGGACGTTGGCCCCGTTAGCTGCGGTGAAGGAGACCGAGCGGCCATTGCGGGTGAAGACTCCAATGGAAGCTGGGATGCCGTCGGGACGAAGCACAACCTGGTTGGTGGGATGTCTGCCGGTGGAATTGTCGCCTTCCTTCAACCAATGTAATCCGACGAGCGTCGTCCAACCATTCGTACCGCCGATGGACTCATTCCGCCGAGCCTGCCACGCGGCCCAGTCCGCCGGAGCAGGCGCAAGACTCGAACGATCGGCAACGTCCAGAGCAGCAATCGCTGAAACCAGCACGCAGACTCGGGGCAGGGTGTGATACAACGACGGGGGAAAGCAGACTCCCCGGACATGCCCGATGCGTATCATGCGTGCCATCGGCGTTAATCCAGGACTCACTTCATCGGTCTGTCAACGCTACTTGCACGTTTTCGGGCGCCCTCGCGCCTGACTTAGGTAACTTGGATCAGGACAGCCCGAGCGTATTCCGCGGGCAAATGAGCTGTGACGACGGAGAAATCCTCCTTGGGACCGAAGGCGGGGCTGACACCTAGACTCAGGTTGATAGATGAGTATAACAATGTACACTCATGATAGCGTGTCAAGCACATGGGCAAATTCGCAGGTCATGTTGTGATCAGGGTCTGATCGCACCGACCGTATAACCACACGCATAGCGGAACAGCGGAGAAGGAAGAAGGCATTTCCTTACTCGACGAATTCTTTGCAGGGTCTAGGTTGTGTCGTGGAATGAAACTCGACCGCATTCTTGTCTGGTGTCTGCTGTTTTGCGGCGTGCTGACCCACGAACCGCTGGCGTCTTCGGCGGTCAGGCCACCCTTGGGCGCCGCCTACAACAAGTGAGGCATCTCACCATGAAGACCTAAAGCCATTGCCATCATGAAACAAACGCACCCTTACTCTCTGGCGATCAAGTCCAGAACCAGACTGCAGCGAAGCATGAGAGCCGGCACTGTCACGTTGGGACTGCTCTGCGCGTGGCTGTTCGCTCCGGATCGGGCGAACGCTCAGAGCGAGGTGTCTGAGCGGACTCCGCCTGCCATCGTCGAAGCACGTGGGCTGAAGCCTCCCATACCCAGGCCGCTACTCATTGAAGGTGACGTTGGAGGGATCACCGGTGCGACCGTGGCGGGGCCGGAGTTTCGTGCGCCGCAACTCCTCCTGGGATTCGAGGACTACTATCACCCCCGCCTCAAGCGGTTGCGCAAGGCGAGCCTGCCGACGGCCTCAAATGAACGGGCTTAGAGGCCTAGGGCGTTCCCGCCGCTGGAGACCTCGCCGGGTAGCTTCAAGTTGTGGGGAATTCGAGAGGAAAGATTCCCTGCCTCTCTATCAATCCCACAACGATCGTGAGTGCTTGCTCGGCTTCACCAAAAGATACATTCTGCAGGCTCCTATCAACCTCGTAGCGTCCGCGAGCCAGTGACCAGTCTTCCATGAACGACTCCAGTCCCCGGCAATCGACTAAGCGGGATTGGCAGGCCAGTTGGAACTCGTGGCCAGCGTTGCTCCAAAAATCCGTTTTCGAGGCCGGCCGCGCCCGCACAATCCGTGCGATGTCCTGCAGGTCTTTTACCCGAAAGGCCCTCTCGCCTCCCTGCATCTTTCTCCGGTAGGCCGGAAGCGACGTGAGATATGCACGGAGTTTCTCTCCAGCGATGCGATGGAGGGCATACACTTTTGCAGGAACTCCTTGAAAGTCGAGGGTTTCAACAGCATCCGGGCCGAGCGTTTCAGGGGCGGCCACATCGATTTCTAGCGGCGGCAGGTCACGGACTGTGGACAGGCGGTTGTCGTCGACCTTAATCCTCAGACGAAATGCATTCCATCCGCGGGGGTGGCCTTTCGGTGGTTTACGATCAACAGTCACCCTGCCAAGCGTGAACGTGACTGGATCTTGACGCTCGAAATGGCGTCGCAACGCTGGTGGAATGTGCTCCTCCAGAAAACTTGCCCGCGCTCCAAGGTCTGGGGTTGACGCAACCAATTCAGGCGCCATGTTGCTGTCGAGGTCGAGCGACTGACGGCTGTTCCCCACGTGCCGATTCAGAATCCGGGCGCCCTTGAAAATGAGAGCATTCCTGAGCGGCTCTGAAGTAATCACCGCAATGAATACCTCATTGAGGACCTCGTTGATCCAGTCGTCTCGGCTCTCGCTGTTCATTGCAATCCAAGGTTACGGAGTCCGAACCTTCCAGGTTCTGTTCCAATCCGGAAACTCAAACCCAACCAGGAGGGGAATGTCGGGGACATCCTGTGCAATCAAGCGGTCTTTGACTGCGTTCAGACGATGACCCAAAGGAGATGCTGCAAAAGCGGCGCCTATCATCTCCAGAACAGCACCAACGCGTCGATCGAGGTCGTCGCGCTGTATTTTGGCCAGATGATCAGCCATGCGGTCAGCGTCCATTTGCTTAACAGCAGTTTCCCACGCCTCCAGAACGACCGCTTCACCACCGCAGCGAACTGGTTGCATCAGTGCATCGAGCAAGGTCTGCTCTAGTGTTGTGATCCGCAGCCAAAATCGTGGTGACACCACGCGAAGCTGAACGCCGGGAACCAGGGAGACATCGCGTCTGTTCTGGTAATAATCGACATCCTCAAAGTGGAAAATGCTTGTCCCCAGTGGGTTTCGTTCCACCGGTTCACCTGCCTGCTTCGGTTCCGCCGTGTCAAGGGCCTCCAGTCTTTTCTTGACCCTTGGTGGGTTGAGCCGGGCGATATGGTGATGCGCGACGACTTGGGTTGTGAGTTCGTGATAAGCGATCGCACTGAAATAACAGACGACGCCGGCTGGCAAATACGCCTGAAGAAGTTCAAGAGGATCGGCGGGGTCGCCTTTCCCAGCTTCCATATCAAGCAGGAGGAACTCAACCATCTGAGGGCCGTTCGGAGATTTCACCTTGATCGGGTGTATCCAGCCCATCCGCTTAAGCTGCTCAATGACTAGGTGAGCAGGCGGAAAGGTCGTCCTCAGCACCTCTTGATTCGTTTTAGTAGCCGCTCTGATTTCACGGCGCAGGGTGGAGGGTTTCCAGCAACGAGCGGCAGGATTCTTCTCACTGGCTGCTGACACGCGATCGCCTAGCGCTTGCAGAAAGATCTCCCATCGTTCCATCGAAACTTGTGTTCGAAGTTTATATGGACTCACGGTATCTTTTACGTATGCTCCTTAGGAGCATACGTAAAAGATACCGTGCTGTCAAGAGATGCGATTGATAATTATTCGGCTTGGCGTCCCTGGGTATAATATCCGTTTGGTTTCGGAGAAACCAAACGGATATTATACCCATTTAACGTCGCTGTCAAGCCCTATTTAGAGCAGTCTGTTTTAATATCACGTTAGTGCCTATACGACAATAACTTACACGTGCGAAGATTCATTCCGATCCGCTAGACGATGATTGCGCACCGAGCGCGAAACAGGTCGGGAAAAATGCCAATAGGACTGCCAGCAGGTTGTTGAGAATGTGCGGCGAGTGCCTGACAGCGCTGGAACGATGCGAGACGGCCCGGTGACGGCGCGTCGCCCCTTCCTGCATCCACGCCACGTCCGCGTTGCGGGGCACCGAAGTAGAATACGAGCGGGCCTGGTCCCAGAGGGGCATCTCACGTACGAATGTGCTCTGCCACTTCTAGAGCAGGCTCGGCTGAGTCTCGCTGCCCGGCTTGAGGCCAAGGGTGCGGTAGGTCAGCTCGGTCGCGACTCGACCCTGGGAGGTGCGTTTGAGGTAGCCTTCCATGATCAAGTAAGGCTCGTACACCTCTTCGATGGTGTCCGGCTCCTCTCCCACAACCACCGCCAGCGAGTTCACCCCCACAGGGCCGCCGGAGAACTTCAAGATGACGGCCTCGAGGATGCGTTTGTCCATCTCGTCCAACCCGTTACGGTCGATCTCGAGCATGGCCAGGGCTTTGTCCGCCACCTCGGCGGTGATGCGTCCATCTCCTCTCACCTGCGCGTAGTCGCGCACGCGGCGGAGGAGGTTGTTGGAAATGCGAGGTGTGCCCCGGCTGCGCCGGGCTATCTCGAGCGCGCCGGCCTCTTCCGTTTCCACGTTTAAGAGCCGGGCAGAACGCGACACAATCGTCTGCAACTGGGCGGCTTGGTAATAGTCCAGGCGTTCCCGGATCGGGAACCGGGTCAACAAGGGGGCCGTCAACAGACCGCTGCGGGTCGTGGCGCCGATCAGGGTGAAACGGGGGAGGTTCAGTCGGACGCTCCGCGCGTTCGGGCCCTGGTCGATGATGATGTCCAGTTTGAAGTCCTCCATGGCCGGGTAGAGGTACTCCTCGATGGTTTTCTGGAGCCGATGGATTTCGTCGATGAAGAGGACATCGCCTTCCTCGAGGTTGGTCAGCAACCCCGCCAGATCGCCGGCCTTCTCGATGGTCGGGCCGCTGGTGCACTTGATGTTGGCCTCCATCGACTTGGCGATGATGTGGGCGAGGGTGGTCTTGCCCAGTCCGGGCGGCCCGCTCAGGAGAAGATGGTCGAGCGCTTCGTTCCTCTGTTTGGCGGCCTGCACGGCGATCTCGAGCCGTTCTTTGACATTGGCCTGCCCCGTAAACTCGGAAAAGAGGGAGGGACGCAGCGTCATCTCCAGCGCGGCGTCCGGCTTGGTCAACACCCCTGAAATCATCCGTTCAGCCATTGCGGTGAGGATGTTTCAACCCCGGCGGAGCGACAAGGGAAAAGCGACCTACGACTTCAAGAGGACTTCGGCGATCTGAACCGCGTTCAGGGCCGCGCCCTTCAGCAGTTGATCGCCAGAGACCCAGAAACAAAGCCCATTGTCCAACGCGCAGTCCAGGCGCAACCGACCCACCTCGCAGTTGTACTTTTCGGCCGTGAACAACGGCATCGGATAACGCTTGTTCTCAGGATCATCCACCACGTCCAGACCGGGGGCTTTCTGAAGCACAGCGCGCGCCGCATCCACGGCCACGGGCTTCTCGAACTCGGCGCTGACCGCGATCGAGTGGGCCCGGTAAACCGGCACTCGCACACACGTGACGCTGGCGCGGAACCCGGGATGATGCATGATCTTGCGCCCCTCGTTCTCCATCTTCATCTCCTCCTTTGTATAACCGGAAGCGAGGAAGGAATCGACGTGTGGCAATACGTTGAAGGCGATCTGGTAAGGATAGACTTCCTTGGTGACCGGACGGCCCTGGACGATCTGCTCGACTTGCCTCTTGAGCTCTTCCAGCGCCTTGGCGCCTGTGCCGGAGACCGCCTGGTAGCTCGATGCGAAGATCCGCTTCACGGTGAATGCCTGGTGCAGCGGGTAGAGCGCCATGAGCGTGATGGCCGTGGTGCAATTCGGGTTGGCAATGATCCCTTTGTGCCACTTCACGTCCTCGGCGTTGATCTCGGGAACCACCAACGGAACCTGTTCGTCCATCCGGAACGCGCTCGAGTTGTCCACCACCACGCATCCCGCTTTGGCCGCCAGAGGAGCGTACTCCTTTGAAATGGCCCCGCCCGCGCTGAACAGGGCGATATCGATGCCCTTAAACGAACCGTGCGTCAGCTCCTCGACCGCGATCGCCTGCCCCCCGAAGGTCAGCCGCTTACCCACAGAACGCGCGGAGGCCAATAACGTCAACTTCCCAACCGGGAACTGGCGTCTTTCGAGCGTCTTGATCATCTCGATGCCGACGGCACCCGTCGCACCGACCACAGCAACATGCGGATTGCGGTTCATAAAGGGCGATAACTATACCTGAGCGGACGCAACTGTCAAACCTGCCGCATCCCCACGCCCAGTCCTTTCGTCGGCCTCCGCTACGCTCCGGCCTCCTCAAGGACTGGGCGTGGGGATGATCCTCAGCCCCTCGTGCTCGCCTCTTGTGGCAAGAAACCGTCCTGGTTTGCGACCTCCAGAAGCTGTCCTGGTTTGCTCGCCCCGCGACAACCCGCCGAGTTTTGGGGTGGACGAGATAAAAGTAGGTTTTGGGGTCTTGCTTTGATTTTTGCGCGAAAACTGCAGTAGTGATACTACATCGTAGGTCAAGGATCAACTGCCCCAACGGGGCTCCGTCTCGAAGCCCAGGGTTGCGAGGAACGAGCTACCCTGGGATGACCGTTAACCTCACC
>ORJL011365560.1_pt1 | contig 11965 bp, 12 predicted proteins | sample 1779941 | NCBI WGS metagenome assembly ORJL01 (sample SAMEA104232317, study PRJEB22302) | groundwater metagenome | biome: forest; feature: aquifer; material: groundwater | place: USA | collected 2011-08-07 | depth 5.8 m
GGAGGCCCAGGGGCCGATGGGGGCGCGCGGCCCCCTCCTCAGGGGAGGAACGGCCGCAGCCGCCATTCTTCGAGAGGCGCCAAGGTTGATCCCGAGCGTTGTACTCCAGATGCCCTCATCGGCATCAAGTGCTGAGACGTCTCGGCCGAAGAACGCGACTCCCGCAGCGTTCACCAACGCACTGAGTGCGCGGTCACCGAGATGCTCGGCGAAGAATCGAGTCGGCGCGGTCGGATCCGCTAGGTCGGCTCGCACAAATGTAATCCGACCGTCGACGGCGTCAGCCGGTGGAGGCTTCACATCAACAGCCCACACCTCGAAGCCGTCGCTAACCAGGCGTTGGGCAGTTGCGAGGCCGATGCCGCCCGCGGCCCCGGTGACGACAGCCGTTCGAGAGACCGTCATGACGCACCCACTCCCTTCCTCGCGCGCTCTCTGGCGCAGTCCATGGCGGGAGCGGTCATCTCAACTGCAAGGGGGTGGATCGGCATCAGTGGACCTCTTGGCCATTGTGCCTGGTGCTCGAGAGTGAACGGGACTCGGAGATGAGCCAGTCGAGCAACTCCCACCAGATAGAGGAATCGGTCTGCCGCTCGGGGTGCCACTGAACGGTGAGCAGGGGTCTCTCGTGGTGTTCGGTTGCCTCGATGTGACCATCGCTGGAGCGGGCCGCAACTGTGAGGCCATCCCCAGGCTCGGCGACGGCCTGGTGATGCAGAGAGTTCACGGAAGTCTGGGTCTTGTTGAGGACCCCGTGAAGCCTCGTGCCTGGATCGATGTCGATCAGGTGGAATCCGCTCGCGGGAAGTTCGGTTCCCTCATGACCTTCGACGTGCTGGAACAGACGGCCACCCAGTGCCACGTTGATCACTTGGTGGCCTCGACAGATCGCCAAGATGGGTAGGCCGCGCTCGATTGCCCGTCGCACAAGTTCGATCTCGAACGAGTCGCGCTCCGGGTCTGGGTCACCCGTGTCGGGAGCGCGATCGTGGCCGTAGTGCGCTGGGTCCATATCGGCGCCGCCAGTGAGCACCAGCGCGTCGACCATATCGAGGGCGTCGTCGAGCGTGATCAGGTTCGCCATGAGCAAGATGGGCATGCCCCCTGCGATCACAATGCCGTCTGTGTATACCCGCTCTACGCCGGTGAACAGGTCAGCGCCGTGGTCGAATGTCCATTTGCCGTGAAATCCGGTGATTCCGACGATAGGTCTATTGCTCATGGTCAGATCCGTTCGTAGTAGCGGACGAGTTCCCAGTCGGTCACACAGCCGTAGTCGAAGGCCTGCAACTCGCCCCGGACCGTCCCGAGCAGGTGCCCGTGCACCACTTCTCCGAAGGCTGCAGGCGCGAGTTTCGACTCCGCGAATCGGTCGATCGACCTCTTCAGCGATGACGCCGTCGAGAGCGCCGTGACCCCAAGGTGTTCCCGTCACAGATCTCCGGTCGGCCCAGCATCCGCTCGATTCCGTCCAGTCCGGCGATGATCGTGGTGACCGCCCGACCCGCCGCGAGGCCATGGAGGTCGTCGAGAGACAGGCCCCGTCGCTCATATGTGCTCAAGGTAGCGGCTGAGTTCCCAGTCGGTGATAGTGGACGTCCACCAGGTCGAGAACGCAGCGACTTCGGCCGCACGGGTAGCGGCGTAGCAGTCGACGAACCTGTCGCCCAGCAACTCGCGGAGGACTTTTGACGTCTTAAGCGCCTCGACGGCCTCCGTCAGCGTCGAGGGGAGAGATTGCCGTTCAGTCCCGTTGCTCGACCCCTCGTCGAGCGCCGGTCCGGGGTCAATCGCCTGCGAGATTCCGTGGAGGCCACCGGCAAGCATCGCCGCGGCTACCAGGTAGGGGTTCGCGTCGGCACCCGGGCGTCGGTGCTCGATCCTGGTTGCCGCCGGGCCGGCGTTGTGTATCACGCGGCAGGCGGCGTTGCGATTGTCCCAGCCCCAACTGGCTCGTTCGGCCACGAAAAAGCCGGCATTCAGGCGCTTATAGGAGTTCATGAAGGGGCTCAGCAACGCGGTGGTGTCCCTCATCGTCGCCAGCAAACCCCCCAGATAGTGCCGACCCAGGTCGGACAGACCGCCTCTGCCATCCGAGAACTGGTTCGTTCCGCTGCGCTCGACACTCTGGTGGACGTGACCGCCGGCACCGGACGTATCGATGCGGAGCTTGGCCATGAAGGTTGCGTGCAGTCCTTGTTCGGCGCAAAGGTCGCGGAAGTACTGTCGAGCCCGCACGGCTGCGTCGGCGGCCGTGCGGGCAGGCAGTGGTGACAATGCGAACTCTAAGAGCCCAGGCCCTAACTCCGAATGACAGGATTCGATGGGGACTCCGACGGAGTCCATCCGATCGACGAACTCCTCGAACAGCCGTGCGGACTCAGTCAAGCGACTGAGGCTGTAGGCGTTGTCGACCCGGCCTAGCGGCCGAATGGACCGGAAGTCGCGGCGGCGGAAGACCTCATCATCAGCGTGCATCACGTGGCACTCGTACTCGAACCCGAGGACGGGGCTCAGCCCGAGAGCCTCAAAGCCGGCGACCACCCGGGAAAGCGTTGCCCTGGGGGACTCAGCCAAGGGTTCTCCCCCCTCGTCCACAAGGTCAGAGAGCACCGCTTCGGTGCCCGGCCGCCAGTAGAGCGGAACCCTAGTCGAGTCATCTGGGACAGCGAAGGCATCGGGATAGCCGTTGGCTGCGGAGGCGAGCGGCGTATCAGAAACCCCGTCTGCCAGATCGAGTCCATACACGATGCCGCTGAAGGCGGTGCGGCCGGTCTTCGATAGTTTCTCCGCCCGTACCAACTTCCCACGGATCCCGAGGTCGTAGTCGGGGACTTCCAACTGAGCGAGTGCCACCCGAGTCATTCGCGTTCACTTCCGTTCATGGACCGCGGTGCAGATCGGCCCAGGGCCTCGTACACCTCGACCGGGACGAGTGACGGGTCCCGGTACACCCACCAAGTACACGTCCCACCGTCTCGTGCCTCTGGCCAAGTCGGGGGATCGATGACTCGCGTCGGGTACCCGAGACGGTCGATGGGCATGGTCATGTTGAGCAGACAGCAGTGGACACAATAGCTACACACGCCGGCTTTTCCGAACGACCAGTCGTGCGCCTCCTTAGTGACGTGGAACCGGTACGGCTCCTCAGGTCGAGGACGACCGTTCGTCATGTCATCTCGCAAGACTCGCCCCCCCGACCCGCAGGGGGCAAACCGGAATCCGATTCGGTCGTCCTCCTCCAGGAACTCAATGTCACCAAGGCGGGCCTCGCCAGAGAGATGCCCGTGAAAACCGTCCGCGATGGCCAGGGCCAACTGCCGCGCTGATTCCTCCCAAGGCTGATTCTTCGGATCGAACCTGCGTACGTGCTCGCCGTACCAATCGAACATCAGGTGGTCCCAAATAGTGGGAAGGCAGGCCTCTCCCAAGTGTCGCACGGCGATGTCGAGCATCCCGTAGACATGGTCGACCGCCTGATCGTGCGCCTGCTGCCAGGTCGATCGCGCTCGATTCACCATCTCGCCGACCGTCGGGTCGTGAGCCTGCGCGAGCGACACTGCAGCTTCCGTGAGTCGCGTGTACTCGGCCCAGGCCGACTCGAAGTCGGGCTCAGCGCCGTCACCAATCAGCACCCAAAGACGGTGTACGTCCTGCTCGATTAGCGCAGCGCTGGCACCTTGACCGATCGTCCACGCCCGGATCTGACCGGGCCAGGATCCGTAGACTTCGTGGAGTTCCTCGGCCTCGAGGAGGGTGATTGGGAGCAGGGTTGACGCTACATCCCAGTCCCCCTCCTCGAGAGCCTCAGCGATGACCCGGTAAGTGCCCTTGGCGAGCGCACTCCATGAACCGCTTCGGGTAAGTCGCCCGAGGAACGGTTCATAATGTGTCAGTGAACTCATTCGGCCTGCCTTCTTCCCGCACATGGGAGGCATTCGTGATGGCGCCCGAGGCGATGATCCGCCCTAGGTGTTCGTAGGTATCAGGCTTGCGCGCCTTGACCCAGAAGGCCAGGCCGAGGCCGAGGAGGAACCACAGCGCACAGAACCACGGGATGAGACGAACCCAGATGACGTCGCCGCCCAGGGTGACGAGATTGACGAACAGCAGCACCAGCGCTGCACCGATTCCTGCCGCGCCGATGAGCGGAGCCACGAACGTCTTCCAGGCGTGGAAGTCGGACCGGTTCTCCGGCTGCCGGAAGTACTTGATGACCGCGAAGGAGCAGATGAACTGGTTAACCAGGATCCAGAACGTCGTCGCGATGGCCAACCATGAGAACACGACGACATACGCCGAAATCTCGAACGGATTCTTTCGATCGAACTGCGCGGAGAAGTGCTGAACGGACGAGCTCAGGTGGTAGAAGACTACGTAGATGACGATGACGAGGCCAGCAATGAAGCCCTGCGTGATAGCGGCAACGTGCGGGCTTCCGTAACGCACGTGGGTGCGACCGAGTCGACTTGGAAGCACGGCGCTCTCGCGGCCCATCGCGAACAAGTACCGAGACACGGTCTGGTGGAACGCGAGGCAGCAGGCGAAGGAACTGGTGAGCACCAACCAGCTCATCGCGTCCTGCGCCACGGTACCGACGTACTTGCCGGCGATTTCGATGTAGAAGTTGCCCCCGAGCTTCGTCGCAGCGTCGACTGCCTTGCCTGTCCCGAAGGCGAGCACGCCCGCCCATGCGGTGACGGTGTAGATGATGCCTAGACCGATCACGGCGGCGTAGGTGGCCAGGCCAACAAGGCGGGCGGGGTCCTTCGACTCCTCCGCGTAGTTTGGGACGACCTCGAAGCCCAGCCAGGACCAGAAGGCGAAGAAGATACCGATGCCTGCCGCTGCGCCGCCGAAGGCAGCCGAAGGAGCGAGTGGCGCCGCGGTGATTCCGTGGGCTCCGCCCTTGATGAAAACGGAGGCGTCAACGATCGTCAGGATCGAGATCTCCAGCAAGAACAAGACGCCAAGGATGCGCGCCGAGAACTCGATACCAAAAAAGGTGATTGCCGTGATGATCAGCAAGGCGCCAAGCGCGATCCAGACCCATGAGATGTCGATGTTGAAGAACTTAAGGAACGCGTTGCGCCCGAAGTAGCCGAGGGCACCGAAGAGGGCAACCTCGACACAGATGTACGCAAGCAGCGCCGACCAGCCAGCGGCAAGACCCAGCGGGCGTCCGAGCCCGTGGCTGATGAAGTTGTAGAAGCCGCCGGCAGCGGTCAGCTTGCGCGCCATGGCCACGTACCCGACCGCGAAACAGACGAGCACCGCCGTCACGATGATGAAGCCGGCAGGAGCGCCCCAACCGTTGCCCATGCTGATCGCGAGCGGGATGTTCCCCAGACTGCCCACCAGCGGTGCAGCGCTGGAGAACGCGAGCAGGAGGATGCCGATCAAGCCGAGGGATCCCGCCTTGAGCACGTGGATCTCACGCGGGGGATGCTCGGCGGCCGCGTCCGTACTAGTGATCTGAGACATATTCTCTCCAGTCTTGTAGGGGTGGGATCTCAGGCGACGGCGTAGCCGTCGTCGACAAGCAGGGTGGTGCCGGTGACGTAGCTCGCTGAGCCAGACAGGAGGAAACAGATCGCCGATGCGATCTCGCTTGAATCAGCGCAACAACGGATGAGCGATAGGCCACCGGAATGGTCCTCTTCGGCAATCTCGACCACACGCGACGACACCTCGGGGGCGAGGACTCGCAGACCGGCCAGACGAGTGCCGCCGCCGTTACGCGAACGTTTCCCGAGGCAGCCCCGGCACCCCGGGCCGCCTCTCCGCTGAATGTGCAAAACATCTTTGAGCCGGCGGTCACGTAATCTCCTGAACTTCCGGCAAGGTCTGGCCTCCGTCGACGACGATCGTCTGACCGGTGATGAACGCAGCGTCGTCTGACGCGAGAAAGGCCACTGCGCCGGCGATGTCTCGGGGTGGCCCCAAACGCTTGACAGGGATGCGGGCAATGACGGAATCCAACTGGCCGTCCCCGCCATACAGTTCCTGGAGCGACTCCGTCAGGATCGTTCCAGGCGCCACGCAGTTGACTGTCACGCCCCTGTGCGCGAGTTCTACGGCCGCAGCACGCGCGAATCCCTCGAGCCCCGCCTTCGACGCGCAGTAGTGCGTCAGTGACGCGATTCCGGTTCGCGGGCCAGAGATCGAACTGATGAGAACGACGCGCGCCTGATCGCTCTCGACCAGGAAGGGCAGCGCCGCCTTCACCAACAGCATTGCGCTCGTGAGGTTGACGTCCATCACATTGCGCCACAGGTCGACCTCAAGCTCATCTAGGCGCGCCTCGGGGTAAATGCCAGCGCAGTGAACCACCAGGTCGAGCCCACCCAGAACTCGTGCCGCCTCGTTGGCAAGAGCGGCCGGTGCCTGTGTCTGCTTGAGGTCTGCCTGCACGAAGTGGGTGCGACCGTGGCCGAGCCGGTCACCGATCTCCTTTTCAAGCCCCTCACCGGCAATCCTGTCACGGCCTGAGAACGCGACACGCCACCCTCGCTCGGCGAGGTCGCACACAATCCCTCGACCGATGCCACGGGTCCCACCCGTGACCACCGCCCGCCGCGCGACGCCCGTGGTCATGACAGGGCCGCTTCGGAATGGCCGTGGACGGCTGCGAGAGCGGCCTTCAAGCGCTTGCGCGGAACTCGGTTGACACCGGCGGCGAAGGCCCGTCGACCGTTTCGGACATCCTCGGCGATCCGGCGGCAGATGGCGAGGCCGATCCAAAGGACTCCACCGGCAGCGGGCACTGTCGGCATCTGTTCAGTTCCTGTTTGGCCGGATTGCATGGAGGCATTTGTACAGCCGGCGAATCCTATTGGTCAATAGGGTAGACCATTAAACTTTGACTGGTGCTCGATTCATGACCGTCGTCAACTACGCCAGGTTTACTTACACCGCAAGAGATCTCAGTGCACCGCCATGACCAATAAACCACCCATACTGCACGCCTTAGACTACTCGACCGGCTGACTGAGCGGCCTTCGAGGCCGCCTCGAGGCATCCCATCAACGGAAGAATTGGTCTCGCCAGTCGCCGGGCGTCAAGATGCCTGAGCTACGCCTGTAGCGTGGGTCGGGACCGACTTCACTCGGTTTCGACCCACACTGTTCCAGACGGCGGCCGCCAGCGAGATCGGTCTCCTCTCGTCTTAAGCAACTACCGACATAACACAGGTATCGGCCCGAGTAGTCACGAGGTCGTTAGTTCGTCCTTCACCTGCCGGCGGAGCACCTTTCCGTAGGCGTTTTTGGGAAGCGAATCGAGGAACTCGATTCGCTTCGGCTTCTTGAAGCTCGCGATGTGCTCTTGGCACAACTCGATCAGTTCTCCGAAATCGACAGGCGCTGACGCTACGACGGCGGCGACGAACGATTCGCCACACTTCGTGGCGGGCACGCCGAAGACGCATGCATCGTTGATCGCAGGGTGAAGGAGAAGCACATCCTCAACCTCGCGTGGATAGATGTTGCTACCGCCCGAGATGATCACATCGTTCTGGCGGGAAAGGAGGTACAAATACCCCCCTTCGAAACGCCCGACATCACCTGTGTGAAGCCAACCGTCTTTAAGCGCCTTCGCGTTCGCGGCGCTGTCGTTCCAATAGCCGTGCATGACCACGTCACCCCGCACGCAGACCTCACCGTCCGCTCCGTCCGGGACCAGCGCCCCAGCCTCATCGAGCAGACGAACCTCGACGTCGGTGCGGACGATCCCCGCCGACGACAACGGCTTCCCGTGATGATCCTGGGGACGTAGATAGGTGATCGTCATCGGCGCCTCGCCCTGGCCGTACAGTTGCACGAACACCTGCCCGAACCTTTGGATCGCCGCCATCGCGAGGCTCGGGTCGATAGGCGCTCCGCCGTAGACGATGCGGCGGAGCGAAGACGCTGTGCGCGGGGGACCGGTCTCGACGAGCATGTGGATCATGGTCGGCGCGAGGAAAGCGATTACGCTCACCTGCTCGCGGTCGATCGTTGCGAGGACATCGTCAGGGTCGAACGAAGCACCCGCATAGACGAGGTTCTTCGAACCTCGCGCAATCGACGGGAGGGCGTACAGCCCCGATCCGTGGGACAGTGGCGCGACGTGCAGGACGACATCTTCGGGCTGGAAGTCGCATATGTCGGCTAGGGCGTTCATGGCACTCGCGCAGAGATTCCGATGCGACAGCATCGCCCCCTTGGGGCGACCGGTGGTGCCCGACGTGTAGAAGATCCACGCCACATCGTTCGGATCGACTTCTTCGTCCACAAACTCGGGCGACTGGCCGCTCTCCACGATGGCAGCGAATGAGGTTGAACCGGCCTCGTCGACGCCAATCCGCTCGATGGGCGAAGACGCGGCCAGGGCTGCGTCGACCACGCTGCTCGACTTCTCGGAGAAGACGACGGCGCGGGCACCAGAATGCTCAAGAATGAAACCCAACTCAGAGAAGTGCAGCTTCGCGTTCACCGGCACGGCCACGAAGCCGCCCTTGAACAGGCCGAACAGGACCGAGAAGTACTCGGCCCTGTTCGGCATAAAAATGGCCACGCGGTCGCCACGCTTGTAGCCCTTGCGTCGCAGGCCATCCGCGAAGGCAGCAGCCTGGGCGTCGAGTTCGTCGTATCGGAGTTCGGTAGAACCATCGACAACGGCCACTCGGGAGGGGTGCAATCGCGCGGACTTGGTCAAGAAGGCCCCAATGTTCACGTGTATCCAATCCTGTGAATAGTCGAATCAGGCGAGCCGATGAAGCACGGCGTCCATGCGGTCGACGACGTCTGCCGCGTCCTGTGCCGTAAGACAGAGCGGCGGAACCAGCCGCAGAATGTTGGAGTGCGGGCCGGCCTTGGTGACGATCACCGAGTCACTGATTTCATCGACAATCGCGGCCACGAGCTCGGTCGCTGGCTCCTTCGTCTCCCTGTCCTTGACCAACTCCATGCCGATCATCAGGCCCCTGCCTCGAACATCGCCCACCACTTCATGGCGATTCTGGAGTTCCCTGAACATCTCCATGGCCTGCGCGCCCACGACCCTCGCGTTCTCCTGAAGCCCACCGTGATCGAGCGCTGCCATCACGCCGCGGCCCGCTGCACAGCACGTGGGGTTTGAGCCCATGGTGCTCATGAAAGTCCGGCCGGTCATTGCTTCGGCGATGTCACGACGCACGATCACTGCGGACAATGGGAAGCCGTTGCCAATGCCCTTGGCCATGACCACCATGTCAGGGACGATGCCGTGCTCCACGAATCCGAAGAAGTGGGCTCCGGTGCGTCCGACGGCGGTCTGCACTTCATCTGCGATCACGACTCCACCAAGCTGTCTCGCCAGTTCGGTGGTCTTCTGGACGTATTCGGACGGAAGCGGGATAACGCCGCCATACCCCTGAATGGGCTCAAAGATGTACGCCGCGAGCTCACCGTTCGTGGACGCAGCGATGCTCGACTGGAATTCTGCGAGGTAGGGCGCGACGCCCGGACCATGGATCCCGCGGTACTGGTCGGGATTCGTGACGTGGATGATCCCGGATGCGCCGGGGATCTTCTGGTGGAAGCGACTGATCGACGTCGCGGCATTGGCTATGGCGCCCGCGGCTCCGTGGAATGCCGAGCGCAGGGCAAGAATGCTGTGCCGTTGTGTGTAGTTGCGCGCCATCATGAGCGCGAGTTCGACCGCCTCAGTTCCGGTGCTCAGGAAGTGAACGACCCAGTCTCCGGGCGGCATCTTGGAGACGAGCGCCTTCGCGAGCGAGGCAGGCCCAGGATGCATCCACATCGTGGAGCAGTGCTGCATATCTTCGAGCTGCTGTTTCACCGCGGCCATCACGTAGGGGCTCCGGTATCCCGCGCTGATGGCCTGGTTCATAGCGACGGTGTCGATGTAGCGATTGCCGTCGGCGTCGAAGAGGTACTGGCCTAGGCCGCTTTTCATCAGGACGGGCTTCGTCGTCGCCTGGAATGTCCGGAGCACGGGCGTGAGGTAGGTCTCCCGGTCCGAAAGAGCCGTGTCGTAGTCCCACTCGAGGGGCGGAAGCACCTCACGGAGCTCGACTTCGGAGAGAACCGTTGCGTCAGGCATAATTTGCGTGTCAGTCATCATGTCTCCTTAAGAACTGATCTTGATCCGTCGGCCCACGCTCTGGTCGCGAGAGTCCGCTTAGCCGATTGCCTGGGGGACGGTCTGCCGCCTGAACGCGACTGCCTCGATCTCGATCTCCGCTCCCAGCGCAAGCTGAGGGGCGCCAACGGTGGAGCGAGTGGGAAACGGAGACGAGAAGTATTCCCGATAGACGCGATTGAAATCGTCGTATCCGTTGAAGTCGGTCAGGAAGACTCGCGTCTGGACCACGTCCGCCATTGCCGCGCCCATTGACTGGAGGATGTCCTGGATTCCCTGCAGGCAGGCGCGGGTCTGCTCCCCCACGCCACCAGGAACGACCGCACCGGCGTTGTCAATGCCGATCTGCCCGGAGATGAAGATCAAGTCACCTACGCGGATGGCACTGCTGATCGGCGCCTTCGCTAGGAATCCTGTGGGCGCCTTGAACTCCTGCTCAGCGCCAGCAAGCGCGCGATCAGTTTCCATCACTCGTCTCCCCTGCTACCGCTCGACCCAAACGTCAGGCTTCGAGACGCGTCATCGGGGCGCGCCCCAAATCTTCATCGCTAGGACGGTCCCACGTCGACTTTGTTGTTGTCGACCAAGTCAGGTGGAGCTATCCGGTACGGTTGCCGCGGTTGACTTGACGAACTTCCATCCCAGCGATCAATGGTCTAAAGATAGTGCCTGATACCCATATCTGCAAGGACACTCCGGAACTTCCGGCGCAGTGCTGGGGTTGATCTCGTTTCGTGACCCGCCTGCCTGGTAGTACTATCCGGTAGCACGATATGTAACTTGATGTCCACATTATGTAACTTGATGTCCACATTCCTTGAGGGGAGCGGATGATCGACAGCAAGGCGAACGGCTCGCGGGGGGCGGTGGGGATGTCCCCGGTGCGCCTCATTGCGGCGCACGAGCTCGTGCTGGAGCAGATCCGGACTGCCATCATTCTCAACCGCTACCGGCCGGGTGACACGCTGCCTCCCGAACGTGACCTCGCCCGGTTCCTGGGTGTATCGCGCACGACGGTCCGCGGAGCTGTGGCGATCCTGGCCCACGAGGGACTTCTCGAGGTGCGGCGAGGGCGGGGTGGTGGTCTGTTCGTCAAGGCTGCACCGAGCCTCCAAGCGGCCAACCGGGACACCATCAGGCGTAGCCGCGACCAGCTTCAGCAGGTATTCGACTACCGGATTGCTGTGGAGTCCGCGTGTGCCCGACTTGCCGCGGAACGGCGTACCAAGGCAGACGTGGCTCAGATGCGGCAACTGATGAGGGACATGAACAACCTCAAGGGCCCCGACCACGTGCTGCCGCTGGATCCGGCAGGAACGGCCCATTTCCTGAGCCTCGATGCCGACCTCCATCTGGCTATCGCCAAGTCAGCCCGGAGCCCGTGGCTCGAGGAAGGGGTGTTCAGGGGCCGGGTGGAGATGTTCCGGCCGATCGGCGCTTTGTTCAACCATCTGGAGCCGAACGCCGACTACCTTCACGATCAGATCGTCGATGCCATCGATGCTTGCGACAGCGAGAAGGCGGCGGCCCTGATGGCTGCTCATATCGAGAGCACCCGGGCTGTGGTCGACTCCTGGCTCAAACCATCGCCCCGGCGGAAAAGAGCGACCAGCCGCTCAGTCGCGAGTGCTTTGAGGGCAGAAGTCTAAGCGGTAATCCACCCCGAATGAGACCAACACCGCTCGCCACTGACAGATACCTCAACATCAGCTCAGAACCTAGGACCCAGAGTTCGAGATGACATGCGGCGGTGGACGGAGAAACGTCAGGACCAGCGACGTGTTACTCCACGCAAATGGCCACTCGCGTACGCTTCAGGTACTCGAGCCACCAAGACTCA
>ORJL010823808.1_pt1 | contig 11964 bp, 12 predicted proteins | sample 1779941 | NCBI WGS metagenome assembly ORJL01 (sample SAMEA104232317, study PRJEB22302) | groundwater metagenome | biome: forest; feature: aquifer; material: groundwater | place: USA | collected 2011-08-07 | depth 5.8 m
GGCGGCTCCTTCCGCATCCCCGAGGTCATGCGCCAGAGCGGCGCCCGCCTGGTGGAAGTTGGCACCACCAACATCACCTACCTCAAGGACTTCGAAGCCGCCATCACCCCCCGCACCGCCGCCCTGCTCCGGGTGCATACCAGCAACTTCAAGATAGTCGGCTTCACCGAAAACGTCGCCATCGAGGACCTCGCCGCGCTGGGCAAGAAGCACTCGGTGCTCGTCTTCGACGATTTGGGCAGCGGCTGTCTGCTGGACACCGCCCAGTTCGGTCTTGACCGCGAACCCATGGTCCAGGCCAGCATCGCCGCCGGGGCCGACCTGGCCTTCTTCTCCGGCGACAAACTCCTGGGAGGTCCCCAGGCAGGCATCGCCGTGGGATCTAGGCCGCTCATACAGAAAATGGAAAAACACCCCCTCGCCCGGGCCGTCCGCATAGACAAGTCGCGGCTCGCCGGCCTGGCGGCCCCCCCTCTGCATTACCACAAGGGAGAAGTCCTCGGCAAACTGCCGGTGTGGCAGATGATCGGCGCCGGCCTCGACGTTCTGCATCAGAGAGCCGAATCCTGGGCCGTGAGCGCCGGGGTTGCGGCTTCAGTGGTCAAAGGAGAATCGGAAGTCGGTGGAGGCAGCCTGCCCGGCAACACCCTGCCCGCCTGGCTGGTAGCCGTAAAGCCGCCGGGCCCCGGCCGGAGCGCCAGAGTTCGCGCCATGTCGGCGGCGTTGAAAGACTGGGACCCGCCCATCCTGGGCCGGATCGAAAAAGACACCCTCCTCCTCGACCCCCGGACGGTGTTAACCGCCGAAGACGCCATCGTCGCCGCCGCCCTCAAATCGCTGGCTCTCAACCTCGCGTAGGGGCAAGGCATGCCTTGCCCGCCTGGATTCATGCCCCCGTAGGGGCGATCGCAAGGGTCGCCCACCCGGCAGCCGGGGGAGGGAAGAGGTGCCGCATGCCTCCTTGCCTGTCCATGGTCGTGGTCACCCTCAGCAGCGGCGTCTCGGTGGCACAGGAGTCCCTGCCTGTGGGCGCAGCCACCTGGTGCCGCCTATTCCCCACACACGTGGGGGTGAACCAGCGGATTGTCAGGGATTAGTACCGGTATTTTGACTATAGTTCTCATATAGCTTAGTATATAGGCATCACTATATAACGGAGTTAAAGGAATGGTCAGGATAAAGACTAAACAGGCCAATTTCTCTCTCCCCGGTGACCTGCTGGACGAACTACGGCGCCAGGTGCCTAAGGGGGCGCAAAGCAAGGTGGTAGCTGAAGCAATCAGCAGAGAACTGAAGAAACTGCGGTTCCAGCGCGCCGTAGGCAATGCCTTCAGCGCCTGGAAACCGGAAAACCACCCGGAATTGCAGGAGGGGACGGAGCACTTTGTGCGACGATTGAGACGCTCTTCCCGAACTTCCGAGGTGGAGAGCTGACCCGCATGCTGCTGGATACCGACATTCTCATCGACCTTCTTCGCGGAAAGAAAGAAGCCAGAGATTTCTTGTATTCCCTGCCGGCAGATTCTCTGAACTATTGCTCAGCCGTTACCGTAGCCGAAATTCACAGCGGAATGCGGGAAGCCGAACGCCAGGTGACAACCGAGCTTATTGAAAGCCTCGTGGTTCTGCCGGTAACAAAAGATATCGCGGAAACGGCCGGGAGGTTTATGCGGGAGCATAGGCGAGTTGCCGTATCCAAGCAACCAATGCGCGCCGGCAGGGGGATAAAGCCTGGCGCAGCTAATAATCAATCAGATACATTTGAACCGGAACTCGATGATTGTCTCATCGCCGCTACAGCGGCGGTGGAAGGGCTTCAACTAGCGACGAGAAACAGGCGGCACTACCCCATGCCTGAGGTCAGAGTTCAAACGGCTTCATATTGAGTTGATAGTTGGGGGCTGGATTCCCGCCTGCGCGGGAATGACGTGTGTTATCATTTGATTAGCAGCCTTTCAGTTCTATAATGGAATCGGGGGCTGGGATTGGCAATAACGTTTGAAAAACAAAACGGCGGTCTCTATAATGAAAAGTTATGGTAGAGCAGGTTAGAGATTTGACGGCGGCGGACATGGCCGGCGAAGCCGCCGCGGCGGACACGCCAGGGCAGGCGAAAACCCCATGTTGGAGGTATGCCCATGGCGAGTGGACCCGCATCGAAGTGCTGGCGGCCGAGGAATTTCCCCTCCAGATTTTCGTCAACGGCTCGGAACTGGTCACCACCCTTTGCACCCCGGTCAAGGTGAATTGCCTGGTGGCCGGTTTTCTCTACAACGAAGGAATCATCAATAGCCTCCGCGAAATCGCTTCGATGCGGGTTTGCCTTGAGGACTTCGTGGCCGATGTCCGCCTGGCAACAGCCAATTTCACACCGCCCACAAGAAGAATGCTCACCTCCGGGTGCGGCGGCGGCGCCAGTTTCATCGAGGAAAGGGTGAACCTCAAGCCGGTACAGACTGAAGCCCGGTTCGCCCCCGAGAAAGTTCTCGGCTTGATGCGGCAGCTTTACCAGAAGGCCCAGATTCATCAGTCGGGAGGGGGAGTTCACGCTTCAGCGCTGTGCGATGCGGAGAACGTGCTGGTTCTCTCCGAAGACGTGGGCCGGCACAATACGCTGGACAAGATATCCGGAGAGTGCCTGTTGACCAACGCGCCGATGACGGACCGCCTGCTGATCACCACCGGTCGTATTTCCTCTGAAATGCTTTTGAAAGCCGCCCGCATGGAAGTGCCGGTGGTAGTATCGAGGGGCGCCGCTCTGACCAGGACGATAGCTGTCGGTGAGAAGCTGGGCGTGACGGTCATCGGATACGCCCGGGCCGACCACCTGGAGGTCTACAGCCATCCTGAAAGAATAATCAATCACCGTCTCAATATGTCCCCTATGGGAAAGGAGAAAACACATGCCCTTTAAACTTGGCGTGCCGGAACTGATCATCATCCTGGTAATTGTGTTGGTAATCTTCGGGGCCGGCAAGCTCCCTGAAATCGGCGCAGCCCTGGGAAAGTCCATCAAGTCCTTCAAGACCGAATCGAAAACAAAACCGGAAGCCCCGGACGCCACCACTACGGTTCCAGCCAAGACGACCGAGCCGGAGAAGAAAGCCTAGCCTCACCTGGCGCTGCTCTTGAGGACTTCCGCCCGCCGCGGGAAGGAGTCCTACTCATGCAGATTGTTGAGAGCTAACTATGGATTTCCTGGGAATCGGGCCTATGGAGCTGATGGTGATCCTGGTGATCGCCCTCATCGTCTTTGGGCCGCACCGCTTGCCCGAGATAGCCGCCCAGTTGGGAAAGTTCATGGCCCAGATGAGGCAAGCCGGGGTAGAACTCACCCGGGAGCTGAACCGGGAAGTGGAAGAGAGCAAGAAGGCCGTCACTTCGGTTACCGACGAAGTGAAACAGACGGTGGTCAAGACGGCCTCGCCCATCTTTGAGGAAGAAGACGAGAAGCCATTTACACAGCCAGGCGCGGTCGCGTCAGCACAGCCCGGTGGCAGTAAAGCCGACCCGCTTTCGGATTTCGAGCCAAGGCCGGTCCGGCAGCCAGCCGCGGCTACCGAAAGCAAGATACCGCCGCAATCAGGCACCGGTTTAGGATCCCGAACTCGTGATGCGTAGCCGGGCTCATCCCGACCTCTCCGCTCGGGGTCAGGGACGACCCCGAGTACGGTAGTCTTTGATCATTCTTATTTTTGACCTCTAATCTTTGATTTTCCGTTATGGCCGCAGATAGAAAACTCTCGCTCATCGGGCATATCCTCGAACTCAGAAAACGCCTGATGTACTCCTCCATCGCGGTGATCGCGACCACCGCCTTTTCATTCATATTTGCCGAACGCATTATGAAGATACTGCTGCGCCCGGCAGGCGACATCAAACCCGTCTTCACTAAAATGCAGGAGATGTTCAGCACTTACGTCAAAGTCTCGCTCACCGCCGGAGTGATCCTGGCCATGCCCTTCATCGTCTATCAACTCATCATGTTCATCGCTCCGGCTCTAACACCAAAAGAAAAACGGTTCGTCTATTCGACTTTACCGGGGATCATGTTCGCCTTTGCCGCCGGGGTCGCCTTCGGATATTTCGTGTTGCTTCCGCCAGCCGTGGATTTTCTCCTGAACTTCGGCAGCGACATAGCCACGCCTTTCATCGGAATCGAAAACTACATTTCAACAGTCACCACACTGCTCTTCTGGATCGGGGTCTGCTTCGAGCTACCCGTAATACTCTATTTTCTGGCGAAACTGGGGATCGTTTCTCCCCAGAAGCTGTCCAAACTCCGGGCTTTTGCTTATGTGGCGGCGTTTGTGGTCGGCGCCGCCGTCACACCCACCTCCGATCCCGTCAACCAGGCCGCGGTAGCCGTGCCGCTGATAATCCTTTACGAAATTGGCGTACTGCTGGCCCGGCTGGCCTGGAGAGGACGCAGGAAGGCCGCCACCGCGAAAACCGGCGCGTAATTCCCGGACTGGAGGCAACCGTCCATTGTCATTCCGCCCCTTTGGCAAAGGGGGAGACAGTACGCGGCCTGGTATCGCAGGCCTCCGTGCCTGCGCGGGCCCTGACCAGCCACCGTCTTGAGCGCACATTGTCATTGAAAGCCTCAAGCGAGGAATCTTTCGTCCATGGCGGTGCGGGGCAGGAATGTAGTCAATTCGTACGCGTGGCCGCCCGCCCACACGAAAAGACCCTTCGCGGCTCAGTGTGACAGCCCCGATCCACAGGCAGGGACGCCTGTGCCACCAACAGTTTGCAGGGCGACGCCATCAACAGCTTGCAAGGCGTCGCCTTGCAAACTAGATCAAGCCGCCGAACTTGGCTTTGACCCTCTGCACTAACTCTGGACTGACCGTTATCTCTTTGGGGAATTCCTCCATCCACTCGAAGGGCTTGCAGGCATCGATGATGGCACGGGAGTTGGAATAGACCCTGGCGGGCTTGCGGATCATCGGGTCCAGTGAATTGCTGCGGCAGTTCCTTATTATGTCAATATCCTTTTCCGGGTCTGACCGGGTGCACAACGCCCACAGGACCTCCTGGACGTTGGTCGGGTCTATGTCCTCATCCACCACGAGCACGTACCGCCCCATATTGGAGCCGATGCGGCTCTGGGTCGCCAGCAAAGCCGCCTGTTTGGCGTGTCCGGCATAGCGCTGCTTGATGGAGACGGTTATGAGCTGGCGGCCTCCTATCTCGCTTATCCAGACACCTTTTACGTCGGGAACGCCCATGCGTTCCAGTTCGTTGTGCAGCATGGCGCTGCGCAGCAGCACGCCGAAATAGCTGGCGTCGCATGGGGCCTTGTTAGGCGGTGAACCAAGAATGATGGGATCGTTGCGATAATAGACGCGTTCGATTTCAATGATTGGCGCCGGCTCGGTGCCGCTGGCGTAATAGCCGGTCCATTCCCCGAACGGGCCTTCGTTCCTCAGCTTCCCCGGAGGGCAAAAGCCGGCCAGCACCATTTCGCTATCCGCCGGAACCGGGAGTCCCGTTATTTCCTCTTTCAAAATCCTTACCGGCTGACCCGCGATGGCGCCCATGAAACGGTATTCGACGCCCGCGGGTACCTCCAGCGAGGCCACCCTGAACACCAGGGGATGGTGTCCCACCGAAATGACTATCGGGCACCGCTGGCCGCGCTCGTGATATTTCTGGATATGCACCCTGCCATGCTGGCCGGGCACCGACATGATTCCCAGGGTCCGGGCATCGTGGACCTGAACGCGGTAGGTTCCCACGTTGACCCAGCCTTCATCCGGGTCTCTGGTTACGACTGCGTCGCCGGTGCCGATATACCGGCCGCCATCGAGTTCATTCCACCTGGGCACGGGAAAAGACAGTATATCCACATCCTTTCCCACCATCGCGTTTTCCAGTACCGGGCCGGACTTCACTTCTTCCGGGGCGTACCGGGCCACACCCGCTTCCCACTCCGGCAGCTTTTCTTTGACCACCTTGATGAGGTCCAGGTCAGAGTACCCGGTCCCCAGGCCCAGCGTCAACCCCACCAGCTTGGGCGAGGAGGTCGTTCCGGTAAGGACACGGCGTCCGGCAGGATAGCCTTTGACCTTGTCGAAAAGCAGAGCCGGGCAGTTCCTCCTGGCGGCGTTAAGGGCAGTGATAGCGCCCATCTCCAGGTCCCAGTCAGCGCCATCGAGTCGCCTCAATTCGCCGAGTTTGTCAACCATATCCAGCCAGTGTCTCAAATCGTTCATTAAATCCCTCCAAGCAAGCCGGAAAATCTTATACTTTCCCAATTTAGAAAGTCAAATACCGGAATGCATTGATGTTTATTCCACCCTTTGCTATGATTAGTCCAAATCTGGTCCGGGAGTAAGGCAGGACCTAATCTGGATAAAGCTGAATTGGTAACTGAACAAAGCGTCCCTCCTCCTTCCAAGAGCCCGGGATGAAGCGTAAGATTCTCATTACCGGCGGAAGCGGTCTGATGGGAAGCACGTTGGCCCGCATAGCCCAAAAAGAGTTTCACACATTTGCCACCTACCATCATCACGCGCTGAGCATATCGGGTTGCCAGTGTCTTCCTCTAGACGTGACCAATTCTGAAAGAGTCACTTCCACCATGGAAACCATAAACCCTGAGATCGTCTTCCACGCTGCTGAGTTGTCCAACGTGGACTACTGCGAAACGCATAGCCTCGAGGCCTGGGCCGCCAACGTTGAGGGAACCGATAACATCGCCAGGGCCGCGAAACGCACTGGCGCCAAGCTGATCTACATATCTACAGACTCGGTGTTCAACGGGGAAAAGGGCACATACCGGGAAGAGGACTTGACGCATCCCCTGAACGTGTATGCCAGCACGAAACTGGAAGGTGAAAAGAAGGTCATGCATTATGCGCCCGGGTCCATTGTCGTACGGACAGCCTACTACGGCTGGAACCTGCATGCCGGTTCCAGTTCCGCCGAATCGATCGTCCTGTCCCTTCGGCAAGGCAAGGCGCTGACCATGTTTACAGATACTGTTTCTAGCCCCGTTCTGGCCGACAACCTTGCCGAGGTCCTGCTCGAAGTGGGAACGAGCCATTCGACCGGGATATTCCACATCGGCGCGCCGGATAAATGCAGCCAATACCAGTTTGGCCTTGAGCTGGCCTGCCAATTCGGATTCCGAAGCGAACTCATCCATCCGTCCAATCTAGCCGAGTCCAAGCTGATGGGTCGTCGAGGCAAAGACCTTTCGCTTGACTCCTCGAAGGTGCGTGGGGCAACAAAGACACCCATTCTCGGGTTGCGGGACGGTATAGCACGTTTCAAAGAACTTGGCGATGCGCTCTACTCGTGCACGAGGTAGCTTCCCAAAGAGGCGCCGATGATATATGCTAGATTCTCATTATGCAAATACCTAAGATCAGACTGTCAATAGTAATACCCGTCTACAACGAGGCTGCCATCATCACACAGACCCTCCAAAAGGTGGACGCATATATGTCCGCCAAGGGCCACCGTTCCGAGGTGATCATTGTAGACGACGGAAGCACCGACTCAACCGCCACGCTAGTGGCAGAATTCGCCCGAGGCAAGCCGGAAGTTCGCCTTGTTTCCAACGACACCAATCAGGGAAAGGGTTTCTCCATCAGGCACGGCGTCCAGGAATCCCGGGGGGAGTTCGTGCTTTTTAGCGACGCCGACCTCTCCACCCCTATTGAAGAGGCAGACAAACTTCTGGCCTGGCTTGAAAAAGGCTATGACGTCGCCATTGGTACCAGGGGGACCGGAAACGGCACAGTGTACGTCCCCCAACCCCCCATCAGGCTGTTGGCCGGCAAGACGTTTTCTCTCATCCAGAGAGCCGTCGCCGGCGTCAATATCGGAGACACGCAGTGTGGCTTCAAAGCGTACACCAGGAACGCAGCCAACAAGATATTCCCCATGCAAAGAATCAGGGGGTTCGCCTTCGACGTAGAGAATTTGTACCTGGCCCAGAAACTTGGATTCAGGATAAGGCCCGTACCGGTAGACTGGGTAAACAACCGTGACAGCAGGGTCAGGTTCCTGAACGATTCCCTCAGGATGCTTGCCGACCTGGTCGCCATCAGAGTGAACTCAGTTCGCCGCCTCTATCGCTAGAGGTCCTTCGGCAACCTGCTGTTTGTCACTGCTACAATTCAGTATTTAGCTATGGTACCGTGGCAAGCCGCCAAGCCAGTCAGTCTTGCGGCATGTTTTGATACTATGCTATAATGCCGAGTTAAATAACAAATAGAAACAAGGAAAAGAAAAGTGCTGGAAAAAGAACTAAAGACGGCGGTCATCACCAAAGTGCGAAAGCATGAGAAAGACACGGGCTCTGCGGAAGTCCAGATCGCCCTCCTTACGGAAAGAATTAGCCAGCTCACCGGCCATCTCAAGACATTTAAAGGTGACCATCATTCACGCCGTGGACTTTTGAAGCTGGTAGGGCAGCGCCGCAGACTACTGACCTACCTTAGCGATCAGCAACCCAAGCTGTACCGCGGTCTGATAACTAAGCTCGGTCTCAGAAAATAGTTTGAGGTGGTGGGCTTCCTGAAGGAGATGCTCCCATTACTATGCCCCACAAATACGATTGCGTCCTAGGCGATAAGACCCTGTCCATAGAGGCAGGAAGAATCGCCGACCAGGCCGACGCCTCCGTCACTGTACGGTACGGCGACACCATCGTCCTGGTGACCGTATGTTTCGCTCCCGAACCGCGCCCCGATATTGATTTCTTCCCGTTGACTGTTGATTACGAGGAAAGGCTCTACGCCGCCGGCAAGATCCCTGGAGGATTCATCCGGCGCGAAGGGCGCCCCACCCAGGAGGCCACACTGGCCGCCAGACTGACCGACCGGCCCATCCGCCCACTCTTCCCAAAGGGCTGGAGGCAGGAAGTCCAGATCGTGGCCACGGTACTGTCCGCCGACCAGGAAAACGACCCCGATATCCTGGCGCTGATCGGCGCCTCCACCGCTTTGACGATGTCTCGCATTCCGTTCGAAGGCCCTGTCGGCGCCGTTCGCATCGGTTACGCCAACGGTGCGTTTATCGTCAATCCTACCCACGCCCAGCTTGAAAGCGGCACGCTTGAAGTACTGGTCGCCAGCACTGCCAAGGCCCCGGTGATGCTGGAAGCCGCCTGCAAGGAAGCCCCTGAAGCCCAGGTGATGGAAGCCATCAAATTGGGCCACCGCCTGAACCAGGACATCATTAAGCTTCAGGAGCAAATACAGCGGGAAATCGGAAAGCCCAAAGTAGCCTTCGCGGCCGAAGACATTCACGCCCAGGAAGACGAAATCCACGCCTACATGAAGGAAAAGGTGTCTTCCGAAATAATCACAGCGCCAAAGGCCAAACGCGATCCCATTCTGGCGCAGCTCAAATCGGAAGTGCTTCAGAAGTTCAGCGATAAATTCTCGTCTCAGTTGATCAAGTCGGCCTTCGAATCCGGCCTGAAATACCGCGTCCGCGACATCATCATGAACCAGCGCATCCGGCCCGGCGGACGTGACTTCAACACCATCCGTCCCCTTTCCTGCGAAGTGGGAACTTTGCCCAGGACCCACGGCTCTGGCCTTTTCACCAGGGGTGAGACCCAGGTACTGGCGATTGCCACCCTGGGCTCCATCGGCGAGCAGCAGAAGCTCGATGGCTTGACCCCCGAAGAGACCAAGCGTTTCATTCACCACTACAATTTCCCCGGCTTTTCCACCGGCGAAGTGCGCCGCATCGGCACAGTGGGCCGGCGCGAGATCGGGCACGGAGCGTTGGCAGAGAAGGCGTTGGAACCCGTGGTGCCCCCTAAGGAAGAATTCCCCTATACCATCAGGCTGGTCTCCGAAGTGCTTAGTTCTCACGGCAGCACCTCCATGGCCAGCGTCTGCGCCAGCACCCTGGCGCTGATGGACGCTGGAGTCCCAATCAAGACTCCCGCCGCCGGCATCGCCATGGGGCTGATAACCGGTCCGGACAATAAGTATGAGATACTCACCGACCTGGAAGGGACCGAGGATTTCTACGGCGACATGGATTTCAAAGTGGCCGGGACCAAAACAGGCATCACTGCCATTCAACTCGATATGAAGATAAAGGGCCTCGGCCTGGACATCATCGAGGAAACCCTGACCAAAGCCAGGGCCGGGCGACTTCACATCCTCGAGGCTATGGCCAAGACCATTTCCAGCCCGCGCACCGAGCTAAGCAAGTTCGCGCCTCGCGTGTTCAAGATAAAGATTCCCACCGACAAGATTGGGGCCGTTATCGGTCCCGGCGGCAAGATGATCCGTTCCATCATCGAAGAGACCAAGGCCACCATCGACATCGAAGACGACGGCACCGTCCTGATCGGATCGCCCAGCGAGGCGGCCGCGCAGAAAGCCATCGATAGAATCGAAGGGTTGACCAAGGAAGTCGAAGTGGGGCAGATATACACCGGAAAGGTGACCCGCCTGATGAACTTCGGCGCTTTTGTCGAGATACTGCCGGGCAAAGAGGGCCTCGTCCACATAAGTGAACTGGCCGATTACCATGTCGCCCAGGTGGAGGACGTGGTTAAAATAGGCGACGAAATCATGGTAAAGGTCATCGAGGTGGACCGGCTCGGACGGATTAACCTTTCGCGCAAAGCCGTGTTCGGAGAGGGCCAAAAAGAGGGCGGATCCCCCGGGGAGACGCCGGGAGCGGGCGCTCCACCCAGGCCGCCAATGCCGCCCCGCGATGACCGGGGGCCCAGGCCGGGAGGCGGTCGCCCCTTTGATGATAGAGGCCGCGGCGGCGACAGAAAGCCTTTCTTCAGACAAAACCGGGACAGATAAATGGTCCCGATAAGAGTTGCCGTCCAGGGCGCCAAAGGGAAGATGGGGCTGGAAGTGATCAATGCCGTGTCCCGTGCGTCCGATATGGAGCTGGTGGGAGCCATTGACAAGAAGGCCGGCGGTGATTCCGTGCCCCTACCCGAAGGCAAAGGCCATATCCCTTTCAGCACCGACGCCCGGACGATCCTGACTCAGACAAAACCGCACGTCCTGGTGGATTTCTCCGCTGCCGAGGCGACCATGGCATCGGCCAGGATAGCCGCCGATCTGGGCGTAAACCTCGTTGTCGGGACAACGGGACTAACCGTGGACAACGTCGAACAAATACGGAAACTTTGCACCGAGAAGAATATCGGAGCCGTGGTGGCCTCCAACTTCGCCCTGGGCGCTGTGCTGATGGTCCACTTTGGCAGGATCGCCGCCAGGTACTTCGATCACGCCGAAATCGTGGAAATGCACCACGAACAGAAGAAAGACGCCCCTTCGGGAACGGCCATCACCACCGCGCAGGCGATGCTCGAATCCAGGGGCAAGCCGTTTGAGTATCCTGCCACCGAGAAACAGACGCTGCCGGGCACTCGGGGCGGCCAGACCGGCGGCATTGCCATTCACAGCATGCGCCTGAAGGGGCTGAACGCCCACCAGGAGATAGTTTTCGGCGACCTGGGCCAGACCCTGACCATAAGACACGACAGCATCAGCCGGGAATCATTCATGCCAGGCGTCCTGAGGGCGGTCAGAGCGGTCGTGAAGACTAAGGGACTGACCGAGGGCATGGACAAGCTGCTCGGCCTGTAGAGTAAGGAAGGTCCCGCAACCTGGTCGGCGGGGTAACGTCTGTCCAAGACTCGTTCTCGGTCACGGGAATCCTATTCGTTGTCAGCCGCTCAAACCGGTTGTTGAGAAACGAAAATGCCATCCGAAGAAAAAGGGAAAGCGATGAAAAAGTATCACGTTGCCGTAGTCGGGGCCACGAATCTCCTGGGCCAGGAATGCCTCAAGATTCTGGAACAGCGCAACTTTCCCACGGCTTCGCTACGCATCCTCTCCACCGACAAGGCTGCCGGAAAGCGGATATTCATTAACCACAAGGAGATGCAGGTCTACGAGCCCAGCGGGCAGTCCTTCGAATACGTTAACTACGCTTTCTTCCTCGAAGGAC
>ORJL010047059.1_pt1 | contig 11958 bp, 9 predicted proteins | sample 1779941 | NCBI WGS metagenome assembly ORJL01 (sample SAMEA104232317, study PRJEB22302) | groundwater metagenome | biome: forest; feature: aquifer; material: groundwater | place: USA | collected 2011-08-07 | depth 5.8 m
CCCCGCCCAAAAAGAAGAAAGCGAACTCGCAACCACGAACCGTCGTGCCTCCGGACCACGGCGGACATACCTCCACCTGGCGCGTACTCCAAGCCGCCCACGCGGCCCGACGAAAGGAACAAAGATCGTGAAAGCAGTGGGATAGGGCTCCCCGCGCAGAGACTGACACGGGCGGGTCACGACAGCGAGTCCGGCTTGCGTTGGAATTTCTCCAGACGATAGCGAATCGCGTCGCGCGAAATCCCCAGGAGTCGAGACGCGCGACTCAGGTTATGGGAGGAGTACTGGAGGGCCGCCAGAATGATCTGGTATTCCACTTCGTCGAGCTGCGGACAATTGTGCGCGAAGTCCATTCGGATCGTCGTCTTCGCCGAGGGGAGTTCGACGGTGACATCCCCTTTCTGGGTCGGCTGCTGGAGAGTCAAGTGGTGTGTGTGAATCACAGACCCGTCGGCGAAAAGGACGGCCCGCTCCAGAGTGTACATCAGTTCGCGGACATTGCCCGGCCAGTCATAGCTCTGGAGGGCGGCCATGGCCTCCGGACTCACATCGTCCACATCCACGCCTGCGCGGGAGGCGTGAAGGCGAAGAAAGTGCCTACTCAGGAGTTCCACGTCGTGTCCGCGATCGCGCAGCGGCGGAAGCGCGATGGTCAACACCCGAAGTCGATGATAGAGATCCTCTCGAAACTCGGCCGCGTCGATAGCCTCTTCCAAGCGGCGATTCGTCGCCGCGATGAGGTGTACGTTCACCTTTCGTTCCTGCGAACCGCCGACGGGGCGGATCGCGCGACGGTCGATCACGATGAGCAGCTTCACTTGCAGCGTGAGCGGCATGTGTCCGATCTCGTCCAGGAAAAGGGTTCCCTGGTCCGCGACTTCGAACAGACCCTGCTTGTCGCTGCGCGCATCCGTGAAGGCGCCCTTGACGTGCCCGAACAGCTCGGACTCCACGAGATGTTCCGGCAGAGCAGCGCAGTTCACGTGAACAAACTGGTGATCCCGCCGCGGACCCGCGTGATGGATCGCCCGCGCCACGAGATCCTTCCCCGTTCCCGTCTCGCCGGTGATCAGCACGCAAGGCGGTTCCTGGGTGGACATGGCCGGGAAGGCCGCGATACGCCGAATGAGCTCGCGAAGATCACGAATCTGCGGAGAGTTCCCGACGATGGTTTCCAGCGCGCCGGCGGCGCGCTCGCGCTCGCGGAAGTAGTTGAGTTCCGATGTTTCACTTTGATGCCGGAGCACTCGCTCCACGACGACGCAAAGCTCGTGGAGGTCCAGCGGTTTGGCGAGAAAGTCGCTGGCGCCCGCCTTCATGGCGGTGACGGCCATTCCGATGTCGCCGTGCGCGGTCATGATGATGACCGCGGTCGCAGGCGCAGTCCGCCGGATGCGACGCATGACTTCCAGGCCGTCGATTCCGGGAAGTCGATAGTCCGTCACCACCAGGTTCGGGCGAATGGTCGCCGCGAGATCGACGCCTTCCTCGCCCGAAGGCGCCAACGCCGTCTCGTGACCGGCATACTGTATGGCATCACGCACGTTCCGAGCGAGGATGGCTTCGTCTTCAATGACTAGGATTGTGCCCAATGCAGATTTCCCGCTAGAGGAGGCTGAGGCTGTTCATCGACTTGATTCTCATCGTTTGGGAGGCGCCGTCAACCAGCGCCCGGTTGATGCTCCGCGATGGGTTGCGGACGACGCTCGCTCGCAGACAATGTGGGTCCGTATGTTTCTAGGCGAGCAGCGTCTCGCCTACCGCAAGCATCCGACGATACACGAATGAAAAACAGCCATGCAACCCCGGAGACCGCCTCCCCTGCTGCTCCCGGCCCGATCCGGTGGCGCTGGTACCATTACTACTTCCTTCTCGCCGTGGTGGACGTGGTCGTGATCGCGGCCAGCTTGTTGCTCCACCATCAAACGCTCAACTCCTACGAAGTCGCGCTCCACAGGCTTGCGCGAACGCACATGAAACAGCGTTGGGTGGCCAACCTCCGACTCCTGGTCGTCCGCCTCAACGCACCGGGAAACGACGTGTTTGAGTCCCGCCAGGTCAGCACGGAACGAGCCCGGTTCGAACGAAACTGGGATGCTCTCCAATCGGAAATGGAGCGGGCGTTCGATATGGACGTTCCGTTGGCCGAGTTTCGCGGTCATCTAGACAAGATGATCGAACAGGAGCGGCGGATCTTCGACGTGCTCGAACCGCTAGGCGACAACGCGCCGAAGGATCGGGCAATGGAGCAACTCGAAGAGGCCGCCGATGCGATGGCGGCCATGGATCGACACCAGGCGGCGGCCGTCACCAGCTTGACCGAGGTCGAACAGGGTTTCCTCATGCGCGTCGAGAGCCTCCTGCACGAGCACGGAGCCTTCATGCGAAAATGCGCCGTGTTTGAGAACCTCTTGGTGTGCGTCATCGTCGTCATCCTGGGAGGCATGTTCTGGTACGGCAGGAAGTTGCAGCGCATGCACGAGCAGATGATCGTCCACCAGGAAACGGCGACGATCGAACGCACCCGCCGCCTCGCCGCGGTCGGCGAAGTGTGCGCCGCGGTGGCTCATGGGATCCGCAATCCACTGGCGGCGATTTCCAGTTCCGCGCAGCTCGGCCTGTCCCACGGCGTCATCGACGACAACACTCGGTCTCGATTGCAGGACGTTCTTGCGGAGTGCAAGCGGCTGGACCAGCGCGTGACCAGGTTGATCGGATTCGCGTCGACCGTTTCCCTGGCGCCCAAGCCGTTCAATCTGCGAGACGTGGTCGATCAGGCCGTCCATGAACTACGCCCCAAGCTCGACGAGCGCGAAATCAAACTGACCGTCGCGTTCGCGCTGAACGTCGTTCTTCAGGGCGACCGTGAGCGAATGATCCAATGTGTGATCGAACTGCTTTCTAATTCGCTCGAGTACACGCCGCGCGGAGGGCGAATCGACGTTACCTGTGTCGAGTGCGGGCAGCGGTCCGGTTTCGTTGACCTGCACGTCACGGACACCGGTCCGGGAATCCCTCCTGCCGTCATGGATCGCGTCTTCGACCTGTTCTTCACCACACGCCCGGGAGGAACAGGGATCGGACTCGCTTCCGTCAAGCAGACCGTGCACGGCCACGGAGGCGAGGTCATGGTCGTTCCCAACGCCGGCCACGGAACGCGAATCCGCTTGACGCTGCCACTGCTGGAGGAAGCGGATCGACCTGCTCGCGGCGAGACGCCCTGAGAGTGGTTTGCCGTGTCACGGCGACGGCTTCGACCGGACGTACCCTCGTGGTGGGCTGGCGAGCATCTTCCACATGCTTGACGAACCGAGCCTGGCACACCGGCGTCGGTTTTGCATGCCTACGCCCACCCGCCTTCATGCCCAGAAACGCGATCACCTCGCGGGCATCTATGGTGCAGCGGTTTGTGAAACCGCTGCCTGCAATGCTCAACTCTGGGCGAAAGCGGTACGGACGAGCTCCACTCCAACCGTCTTGCCGCAACGCTGATGGCAACCGCTCTCGGCCCCGCCCCGACTCTCGCATCCGCGCGTATGCCCTTCGCGGGCAGTCGGGATCCAAAGGGATCTGCGCCCTGGCCGAGCACTGGATTCACATCCGCACGACCAACCCGATCGAATCAACCTTCGCCACAGTGCGGTTACGGCATCGCAAGACTAAGGGCTCCGGCTCGCGTGTCGCGTGTTTGACCATGTTGTTCAAGCTGATGGAGAGTGCTTCTGAGAATTCGAGCGCGTTGAACCGTTCCACGCTCGCAGCCGACGCCAACGCCGGCGTAGTGTTCGCCGACGGCGTCCCAAAAGCCGCCGCCTGATCAGACGCCATCCACAAGGTCTGGAGATATCTCCCAAAACGGTACTTGCCGTTTTGTTACAGACTTACGGGCCGCACTGCCGAACACCGGCAGGCACGCTAACTAGCGTTCGGCTAAGGATTTACTTTCAAAGCGGGCGACGCGACTCGAACGCGCAACATTCAGCTTGGAAGGCTGATGCTCTACCATTGAGCTACGCCCGCAACCTGTAAGTCTTTATCCTTAAACAACTTACGGAACAACGAGACCGAACGCATCGGGCGGCTTTCGGCGAGGTCGCTCCGAGCCTTCACACCGACGACAGGTTACTCCGGCGCTGGGAAACTTCAACCCGCAGAGTGTCCGCAGCCGCGATCCGATTCTCCGCGGGCCCAAGACCGGAGGATCGTCAGGTCGCGGAACATACCATCGAACCGGGGAACGGCGACCGCCTTGATGTGGAGCTTCGCGAGACACACCCGATTCGCGTCAAAGTGGATTTTCAACGCTGCCCCAGACCGGAGCCTAGCCCGAGGCCGTCCACCAGCGTGGAGCCGGGCAAGACAGAATCACCCGGACGCCGAGAGTCGTCCACTCTGTGAATGGCCCCCTCGCCATCACAGGAAGACCGTCACTCGGGCGCGCTCCTGCTGCGCGATTCTCCCGCGACGCGACGGCTGACGGTAGACCGCTGCTATTGAATGATCTCCAGCACCGAGTTCAGTTCACCGTACTCGTTGGTCTCGATCGCCGGGTTGTACACATCGTGCGACCAGCGACCGTCGACGACCAACCGATAGCGATATCGCCCCCGCGGCAGACGCAGACGAGTCTCAAAGTCTCCGTCGGGAAGTCTTCGCATCGGCGTGGTGTGCGGCATCCAGTCGTTGAAATCGCCGGCGAGTTGGACTTCCGTCGCATTCGGGTTGCGCGATCGGAAGATCACCACGTCGGCCTCCTGGCGAACGCCGTACACCATCTCAATCTTCCGGTCGATTTCCTCCGCCGAGGACGGCTCCATCGCTAACGACGGGAACGCTTCCGGATTCCCCGGTTCGCGGTGCGGCGCGATCGGCGTGCGGCTCACCGGTGTCGCTCCAAATGGACCCACCGCCTCCGCGAGCTCGAACGGCGACCGCAGAGCCGCAGTCGACCGGGGAGCGAACGGAGCAGCGGGCGCCGTCGAGGCAGCCGACGCGGCCGAAGGAACACGCGACGACGGAGGAACCGGCGACGCTGCGTTCATCGCAGGAATCCCAGCGGCGACGGCCGGAGAGTCCCCTTGCGTCGGCGGCGCGGATCGCGCCGGTGTGAGCTCTGAGAGTCGACGTAACGATCCCGAATTTGAGGGGATGAGCGACACAGGCGCGCTCGGTGCGGCCGTCGGCGACGGAAAGTCCGCGAACGGATCCGCCGACGCGACGCCGGCGATCGCAAACCCAGTCGACGCGGGACCGATCGACGCCGGCCCCGTCGGTCGCCGACCCTGGATGAGCGTCGTCGTCGTAGCGAGAAGCCGCTCCGCGTCCGCGGCTAGCTTCTCGACGTGCTTGAGCATCTCCGTCGTGGGCGCCGCGACTGGATGACCTTCCAGAATCTCCTGTGCCAGTCGTTGAAAATCGCGAGCGCCGATGCTGTTCGGCGCGAACTCGGTGATCGGCTGTCCGAAGCTGGCGCCCTCTCGAAGCTTGGTGTTGAAATTCACGACCGTGGAGGAGACTCGCCCGCGGAACCGCTGATTCAGCTCCGCGAGCACCTCGCGGGCATGTTTCGTCCGCACGTCGTACTGATTGGGCAGAATCCGTACGCTGATCGACCGCGTCGCGCTCTCGCTCAACTTGTCGATCGACGCGAGCTGCTGCGTGAGCCCGTGTAATGAAAAGAATCCCGTGTCCACGGGAATCAGGGCTTCGTCCGCCGCCCGGAGTCCGTTCCGCATCAGCAGACCCCAATGCGGCGGACAGTCGACGACACAAAAATCATGCCGCCCGGAGTTGGAAGCCAGCAGGTCGCAGAGCAAGCGATCCGCCTGATCGTTCGTGCCCAGTCGAGGCTCAAGTGCCGCCAGATTCGAGCGTGAAGGCGCCAAGTCGAGGTTCGGCGCTATGTTCCACGTGATCCGCGAAAGCTCGATCGGCTTCCCGTCCAACTGACCAAGCAGGCAATCGAGAATCGACAGGTCGACCTGATCGTCGGGGACCGCCGTACCGAGCGCACAGTGCGCCTGCGGATCAAGGTCGATCAACAGAACGCGACGCCCCTCCTTCGCCAGCGACGCGGCCAGGTTGATCGCGACCGTGGTCTTGCCGCAGCCGCCCTTCTGATTCGCAACGGTTAATGTTCGCACGGGAAAGCCCTCGCGGTGATTACCTGAGGGAGGCGAGAAAACAATGACCTCCGGATCAGCCGCCTCCTGCCGCCGATCCAGCGATTCGAAATCCGGGAGCTTCGGACGCACGATCCTTCGTGCCGTTCCCGGCGCGTGTCGCGCAACCGCGAATCACACGCACCGACACCAAAACCCCGGTCTTGCCGTTATCGGTTATCAGTGTTGCAGAACTTCACCCGATTCCAACCTGCAACGCGGTTCGCAACGTTGCGGCGGCCATTCGCGCTCGCCCACAGCATTGTCGCGCCACATCATCCAGCGGGGCGTGTCGCGGACCCATCTTTCTACACGAAACGATCAATCGACCTCCCAACACGCGACGAAGTGTTCGGGCGCGACCTCGCGCATAGCCGGTGTCCCGGACGCCTCACCCGCGAACGACTCGACGCACCGCCGCAGGACGCCATGACCGGAAGCCTCGGACCGTTCCCGCGTCCCGTCCGCCGCCCGTTCACGGGTAAGCCAGCAACGCGGATGGAATCGACAGCCGGATGGATGTCGCCCGCGGCTCGGAACGCTTCCTGGGATGACCTCCAGGCGGTCCGTCCGCAACGCGAGACGCGGAGTGCAGCGGAGCAGCGCTTGCGTGTACGGATGCCGCGGTCCGGCGAGGATCGCGGCCGTCGACGCGTGCTCCACGATCCGTCCGGCGTACATGACGTACACCTCATCCGCGATTTCGGAGACCACGCCCAGATCGTGGGTGATGAGCAGAAGACTCAGTCCCGTCTGCGATTGCAGCGATCGCAGGAGTTCCAGAATCTGGAGTTGGATGGTTACGTCGAGTGCGGTCGTCGGCTCGTCGGCGATCAGGAGAACCGGTTCACAGGCGAGAGCCATCGCGATCATCGCCCGCTGCCTCATGCCGCCGGAAAATCGATGGGGGTATTCACGAGCCCGCCGCGCCGGATCGGGAATCCCGACGCGCCCCAACATCTCCACCGCCCGATCCCAAGCGTCACGCCCCCGTCGCGGCGTATGCAGCTCGACGCCCTCGACGATCTGCTCTCCGATCGTGTACACCGGGTTCAACGACGACATCGGCTCTTGGAACACCATCGCGATCCGCCCGCCCCGAATGCGACGCAGCTCTCGATCTGTCATTTGCAGAATGTTCTGCCCGCGGGCCGCCTCGCCGATCGTCGCGCGGAGTTCGTGGATCCCGTTCGGCGCGACGGAACCTTGAACAACGCTCGTTGCAACGCGATCGTGAAACACGATCTCTCCCTCGACCTTGGCCGGCGGCTACGGCAGCAAGCGAAGCAACGAGAGCGTCTTCACGCTCTTCCCGCACCCGCTCTCGACGACCAACGCGACGGTCCGCCCCCGCGGAACCGCGAGCGAGACATCATCGCCAACCCCCGCGCAGCCCCCTCCCGCCGTGAACCCGATCGAAAGGTGGCGAACATCCAACACCGTATCAGTCACACGGGCAGCGTAGCGGCGGACGGTGAGCGGGTCGAAGCCCGTGTGCCACTGCTGCGAAAACGGGCCTGTGGGTGCCCCATCCTCGCTACTGCGAGGGTGGGGGACGGAAGGCTGAGCGACTTTCATCCATCATGGCGACGGACCGCGTCGTGCGTCCTGCTCTGTGAGCAGTGGATGGCGCGAATGCGGTGGAGCACTCGTAACGAGCCGCGATACTACGCCGGAAGTACCGCGCGTCTCGGACTTCCGATGTGGACCGGACTATCGGGAAATCCATCCGCTGCCCGGCAGTTCGATGAAGGCAATCGTCGCGACGGGGACCATCACCGCCGGTAGCGATCGCGGCTCCGGCGGCTCGTGAACCACCGCCTCCGTGAGAACCAAGTACCCGTCCTTGATCTCGCGCACCGCATCGGACGGGCGAATCGTCGACCCCGTCCGAAACGGGACGTGGAATTTGCCGGTAATGCGCGCACCGCGATTGAGATGAATGACCAACTCACATGTCTTGGTTGACTTATCCATGATTCGCCATCGTACAGGCCGGAACACCTTAAGATCGGCGAGTTTTGGAACGGCATGGAGCGATGCATCCGTTGGGGTCCACGGATCGTCCGGTAATCGAGACGAATCCCCGCGTACGCCGCGTCTACTCCGACACGCGAGTATCTCGACACCGGAGAACGTCGTGGAAAAGATGAAGCCCGGCTGCGCGATGCAACCGGGCCTCATCAATAGACCAGTTTGTCTGGCTCGCTATTGGTTTATGGCTCGATACACGGCGCGGCACACGGAAACGCGGTTTCCTTAAACCCAGCCACACCGGCGCTCACGTCGATGAACGAAACGGCCCGATTGGGACGGCAATCGTTGGACAAGGGGCCCATGATATCCACGTTTTCCAGTGTCAAGGTGGGGCTAAAACCACCTTGAAACCCCGTTACGATTCGCAGAATGTCGCCAAAGCTCGTCACGCCGTTGCCGTCAGTGTCGCCGGCTTTCCAAAGTGTGAGAGGGACGCCCGCCGAGCGCACCGCGCCGCCGCCGCCCGGATTGCACTCCGTGTACACATAATACTTCACGCCGGGACGAAGCTCGGTCGCACGTAGCTTCACCGTACCCCAGGTGCCGGCCGTCTTCGAAACGGCGGTCGTCACCAGTCTCGCCGCTTTCGGATCGTTCGGGTTGACCGGATTGTCAAAGTCGATGTAGCGACTCAGGCACGAGACGTTCGCCGTCGCGCAATCGCCCTTGATCGCCAAGGCGTGCGAAGTTGCGTTCGCGGCGTTGGCCGTGATCGACAGATATCGCGACCCGACGACGGTGACCGTCGGCGGTTGGCATCCGCCGCACGTGTCGGACGCCTCCACGCAGGAGACCGCCGTCGTACACGGGTTCCCGTTCGTCGGAGTGCAGAACGACTTCGTAACGCAGCCCACGTCGCGGTTGCAAACTTGCTGATTGCAGAACAGTCCTGTTGCACAGACCGCGTCACTCGTGGTGTACGTGCAAACGTGCTGAACGGAATCGCACACATCCGTCGTACACGTACGACCGTCGTTGCACTGCGGATTCGTCGTACACGTCGTGCAGGAACACAGCCCCGTCGTGGACTTGCAGAACCCAATGGGGCAATCAGAATCTTTCGTACAACTCAGCGTGTTCACGTTGGTGCCAACGCAGGCTCCGCCCTGCGCACAGTCGTTGTGGTCGTTGATTGTGCAGGCGTTGCCGTCGTTACAGACCGTACCTAGGTGCGTTACTTGACCCGTGAGCACATTGCACGCATCCGTCGTGCAAGCGTTTCCGTCATTGATCACGATCAGTTGACCCGTGTCCGGATTACAGCAATGCGTCGCCGTTGGATAGTTCGGTGCGTTGACGCAGCTGGATTGCGTCACGCAGACGTCGCTGGTGCAGAGATTGTCGTCGAAGCACGTCGGAAGCGATTCGCACTGATCCGTCAGAAGATTGCAGAACCCGTCGACGCACACGTCCGGCGGATTGCAGTTCGGCTGCACCCCCGGTTGGCAACCGCCGGCCACGCACTTCTCAGAACCGTTGCAGAAAACGCCGTCACTACAATCCGCGTTCACGACACACTCGGCGCATCGGTAGAACGGATTCGTCGGAATCTCCACGCAGACGTTTCCCGGCCCGCAATCGATGGGCGTGCCTGCAGCGCACTGCCCCGTCGCGACAATGCACACCTCGTCCCCGTTGCAGCCGGACCCGTCCTGACAAAGATTGTTGTCGGGCGTGTTGCTGCAATTCCCGAAGACGCACAGATCGAACGTACACGGCTTGTTGTCGTTACAATCCGCGTTCGTCACACACACCGCCCAAACCTTCGCCGGAAGCGCTGTCCCCGCCAACCCCACGGCGACCCCCATCATCGTCCGAAAACCCCGCGACATAAGTCGTCACTCCTACTCGATGCCCAAATTCACCCCTGAATGGACGCAGTCGCCAGTATACCCGCGATCAACGTCCGAATGAAGCGAAAAAAATTCGAGTTATCGACCCCGGCGGATCTGTACCGATCCGGCGCGCTCACCCTCGGCTACCTCCGAACCTGCCGCCCTGCCGCGAACAATCGGTTCGTCGAGTCGGCGCGAGATCGGATTCCAGTGTGGCTGCTTTTCTACCGCTCTCGCATCTCGCCGTTCCAACGAAGCGGAGCGCGCGAAGTACCCCCGAAACCCGGACCTGCCCCGCGTTTCCTCCGATAACTTGCGGAGGGCGTGACGCCCCCGCTCGCGACCGGAAGTTCTACCGAGGACTCATAGAAAGCGCCCTGATGCTCTTCAACAGTGCGGCCTTCGCCGTGTTCTTCCCCGTCATCTTCGCGATCTATTGGTCGCTGAAGGGGCAAAGTCGGCGAATCGCCTTGCTCCTCGGCAGCTACGTTTTCTACTCCTGGTTGGATTGGCGATGCAGCGGCCTCCTCTTGCTCAGCACCGTGGTGGACTATTTCTGCGCTTTGGTGATCGACGCCCAGCGTGAACGGCGAGCGCGGCGGATCCTGATCGTCGTCAGCGTGACATTGAACCTCGGACTCCTGGCCGCGTTCAAGTACTTCAATTTCTTCTGCGATTCAGCGGCGCTTCTGCTAGAGTCGGTCGGGGTGCCTGTTCACATGCCGACGCTCCAGATCGTGCTGCCTGCGGGGATTTCGTTCTATACGTTCCAAACGATGTCCTACACGATCGACGTGTATCGCGGCGAGAAGCCTGAGCGAAGCTTCATCGACTTCGCCCTGTTTGTCTCCTGCTTCCCGCAGTTGGTCGCGGGACCGATCGTGCGGGCGTCGGACTTCCTACCGCAGCTCAAACGCGACGCGCGGTTCGAGGACGTCGATTTCTCGTCGGGCGTATCCCTCATTCTTCGAGGTCTGTTCAAGAAAATGGTCGTCGCGGACACGCTGTCGATCTACGTCGATCTGGTCTTCGGCGCGCCGAGCGAATTCCACGGTCTGTCCGCGTGGATCGCGCTGTACGCGTATGCATTCCAGATCTACATGGATTTCTCAGGGTACACGGACGTCGCGATCGGCGTGGGCCGTCTGCTGGGGATCGAGTTCACGCGGAATTTCGACCGCCCTTACTTGGCGACCTCGCCGAGCGAGTTCTGGCGTCGGTGGCACATCACGCTGTCGACGTGGCTACGAGACTATCTCTACATCCCGCTGGGCGGATCCCGGGGAGGGTCGCTTCTGACCGTGCGTAATCTGTTCATCACCATGCTTCTCGGCGGATTGTGGCACGGAGCGGCGTGGACGTTCGTCGCCTGGGGCGCCTATCACGCGATCCTTCTGAGTTTGGAACGCCCGTTCCGCGCCATCGCCGGCGCGCGAACCAACGACCCGTTTCCGCTTCGCGTGCTGAAGACGCTGGCCATGTTCCATCTGATCTGCATCGGTTGGCTGCTGTTCCGCGCACCGAACTGGGACACGGTCATGGTCCTCGGGGCGAACCTGTTCGATTTCTCCTCGCCGCACGTACGCGGGTTGCGGATTCTGTTCCTGGTGCTTCTATGCGCCGCCGCACACGCATTGCCCGACGCGAAACGCCTGGCCGATGGTTTCCGACGCCTGCCCGCGCTGGGACAAGGCGCGTTCGCGGCCGTGACCATGTGGGTGCTGCTGTTGACGAGCCCCGGCGTGAAACCGTTCATCTACTTTCAGTTCTAGGAGGGAATGCGAATGACACGGATTCTCGCTTCGACAACGGATGTCGTGCGTTCGCCGACGTCGGCGGAGCCCGCCGTCGTTCGATTGACCAACGAGAACGGGTTCATCCCAGTTGGGGTGGCATGGGTCCACGCACCAGCGGGGACCCGTGCG
>ORJL010793559.1_pt1 | contig 11956 bp, 2 predicted proteins | sample 1779941 | NCBI WGS metagenome assembly ORJL01 (sample SAMEA104232317, study PRJEB22302) | groundwater metagenome | biome: forest; feature: aquifer; material: groundwater | place: USA | collected 2011-08-07 | depth 5.8 m
CGCTCGACCGCCCGATCCCGGTCCACGTGGACTCCATCGGCGCGCCCTCGGTGTTCCGCGACGCCGCCGTCTTTCACGGTCACCTGTTCGTCGCAGGCCCTCAGGGCCTCGTCGAGTACGACGCGAGCGGTGCGCTCGTCCGGCGCTTTCGAGCCGGTTTCGAATTGCCCGCGGCCGGCATCGTCAGCCTGACGGTCGGCGTGTTGGCGGCCCAATCGGAGCCTGAACTTCTGATGGCCACCGCCGGTGAGGGACTGCTCACGTTCGATGGCCGCCGCGTGCTTCAGGTGCGACCCGATCGGGCCGAGCAACGCAAGCTGACCGCCGCGGTCCTGCTGGGCTCCGGGCGACTGCTGCTCGGCACGGCCACGCTCGGCGTGTTCGTGTTCGACGGCCGACAGCTGACCCTCGCGCATCCGGAGCTGGCAGAGGTTGGCGTGACCGCCCTGGCCGGCACCGATGGCGACGTGTGGATCGGCACGCTCGATCGCGGCGTATGGCATTGGCATGCCGGCGGCGTCGAACGCTTCGACGAAAGCGGGGGGCTCCCTGACGCCCGGGTCCTGTCGATCGCGATCGACGGCGACCGTGCGTACGTCGGCACGGCCGTGGGCGTCGCCGAGTTCGAGCACGGCCACTACGCGCGAACGCTGGGCGCCGGGTTGTTCGCGAGCGCGGTCGCCGTCCGGCACGACACGCTGCTCGTCGGCACGCTCGACGCCACGCTGGCGGAAATCCCGCTCGGCGCACGATCTTCGCGAGGCGCGCGCCCCATCGTGCGCGACGTGCCCGGGGCCATCGAGCGCCTCATCGACGCGGACGGCACGCTGTACGCGCTGGCGGAAGACGCGCTGTACGCCGTGGACGATCGGACGAGAGGGCTGCGGCGCGTCATCGGCGCGGACGCCGGACGGCTGACCGACCGCAACGTGTCGGCGCTTGCGCTCGACAAGGTGGGCCGCCTGTGGGTCGGCTACTTCGATCGCGGCCTCGACATCCTCACAGCCAGAGGCGAGCGCGCTTCGCACGTCGAAAACGACCACGTCTTCTGCATCAATCGCATCGTGCACGACGAGGGCGGCGGCCTGACGGCGGTCGCCACCGCGAATGGGCTCGTGCTCTTCGACGCCGCCGGAGGTCCCAAGCAGGTGCTCGGCCGCGCCGAAGGTCTCATCGCGGACCACGTCACCGACCTCGTGCTGAACGCGGGACGGATGACCATCGCGACGCCCGCCGGCCTCACGTTCATCGATCCCGACGGCAGCCGCAGCACTTATGCGTTTCACGGCCTCGTCAACAATCACGTCTACGCGCTCGGCTCCTCCGGCTCGCAAATGCTGGCGGGCACGCTCGGCGGCGCGTCGATGCTCGACGACGGCGTCGTCCATGCGAACTACACCACGGCCAATTCGGCGCTGACCCACAACTGGATCACGGCCGTTGCCCGCGTGGACGAGGAGTGGTTCGTGGGTACTTACGGCGGCGGGCTGTTCCGCCTCGACGCGAAAGGCGCCTGGCATCGGTTCGAGGACCTGACGGGGCCGATCGAGATCAACCCGAATGCGATCGCGGTCACCGGCACGCGGGTCTTCGCGGGCACGCTGTCGAACGGTCTCCTGGTGTACGACCGCCAGGCTCGGCGCTGGTCGTCGTTCGACGCCGGCCTGCCCTCGATGAACGTCACGGCGCTGGCCGGCGACGGAGAGGACCTGTACGTCGGCACGGACAATGGCGTGATTCGCGTCAAGGCACACGGATTCGTGCGTCCATGAGCCGCCTTCACAGACTGGTGCTCGTTGCGGCGCTGATGTCGCCGATTCCGCTGCTGGGCGATGTCGGCGTCCTGATTCCCTCGGGCAGTTCCACGCCGAATCCGGCGATCCTCTCGCTCGACGAGATGGCGATCGACGTCCGCATCGACAACGGCGACGCGCGCGTGTCGATCCGGCAGATCTTCGCCAGCCATCGAGGCGGCGTGCTCGAAGGCGAGTACCTGTTCTCGATGCCGAATCGCGCGACGGTGTCGGATTTCGCGGTCTGGGACGGCGTCACGCGGATTCCCGGCGTGATCCTCGAGCGCCGGCGGGCGGAGGAGATCTACGAGAACCTCAAGCAGCAGCAAATCGATCCGGGGCTCCTGCAGCAGGGTGAACGGGGAACGGAGGGCGCGGCCGAGGCGACACGCACCTCCGCCTTCAGCGCACGCATCGTCCCGATTCCCGGTTACGGCACGAAGCGGCTCGAGATGGAGTACCACGAGACCGTGCCCGTCGAGAACCTGAAGTCGGTCTTCGCGCTGCCGCTCCATCCAGACGCGTACAACGCGCAGTCGGCGAGCCTGCTCACCATTTCGTTCAGCCTGACCTCCGCTCACGCCATTCAGGATTTTCAGGTGGGCAGCCGAACCTATCCGCTGCAGATCCGCGAGCGGACGCCCCACCTCGTCAGCGGCACGTTCTCCGGCAGAAACGTGACGTTCGCCGAAGACTTCGCCGTCGAGTACTCCCTCGATGCCGCGAAGGCCGACACCCTCGAAGTCGTGACGTATCGCAACCCGGAGCCGGGAGCGCCGAGCCCGACCGACACGGCGCCCCGGCCCGGCCGGGTCGAGCCGGGGTTCTTCGAGGCATCGGCCCTCATCGCCCCGATCGCCTCGGCGGATTCGACGAACGCGGCGGCGCCGCGCACGATCATCGCGTTGTTCGACACGTCGCTGTCGATGCAGTGGGAGAAGCTCGCGCGCAGCTTTCAGGCGCTCGAAGCCCTGTTGCGATCGCTGCGCCCAGCGGATCGCTTCAACCTGCTGTTGTTCAATACCGACACGACACTTTTTGCGCCCGCGCCCGTGGCCGGTGCCACCGACACCGTTGAGAAGGCGCTGGCGTTCGTCGGGGCGGGCCGGCTGCGCGGCGGCACCGACCTTCAGCGCGCGCTCGGCGCCGCCGTCGATCAGAGCCAGCTCGGCGTCGGCGATCGCTACATCGTGCTGCTCGGTGATGCCAGCGCCACGAGCGGCACGATTGCCAATACGCAGCTCGCCGCGTCCTACGCGAAACGGCGCGCCGCCATCCCATCGGCCGAGCGGCCCCGCACCTACGTCTTCGGCATCGGCGACGACGCCAACGTCCCGCTGCTCAAGATGCTGAGCCGCGACGAGGGGCTGATGGAGACGGTGCGGTCGAGCGAACCGATCGATTTCAAGATGCGGGCGTTCGTGTCCAGGATCGGCGCGCGCCCGCTCGAGAAGCTGCAGCTGACGGTCGATCCGCCCGCGAGCGTCGATCTGGTCTATCCGCTCGATCCGGTGTCGTTCGCCGGTTCCGTCGCGTCCTGGGTCGGCCGCTACGCGCAGCCGGGCGGCAACGCGACGTTCACCGCGCGCGGCGTTCGCGACCATCGACCGGTCGAGATGCGCGCGACCGCGCCGCTCGCGGCCAGCAGCGTCGAGCACGGCAGCCTGCCGCGCACGTGGGCGAAGGCGCGCGTCGACGCGCTGCTCGACAAGATCGCGAGCGATGGCGAGGACCGGGCCAGCGTCGACGAGATCATCCGGCTCGCCCGCCAGTACAAGTTCGTGACGCCGTACACCTCGTTCCTGGCGGCTCCACGGGCGCTGCTCCGGCCGCGCGTGATCAAGCCGGGCGATCCGGTGCTGCGCGTCGCCACCGACGAGTCGATTCGCTCGGTTGTCGCCCTGTTCCCGTTCGGCCTGGTGAAGCCCCTCCGGTATCTGCCGGGCGAGCGCATCTGGCAGACCCGTTTTCTCGCGCCCGCCGACATGCGCGACGGCACGTACGAAGTCCGCCTCGTCATGCGCGATCAGGCGGGGCACGCGTACCGCGAGGCCAAGAGCTTCGTCATCGCGAGCAAGCCGCCGGTGCTTCGCGCGTCGGTCGACAGGTCGAGCGCGCGGCCAGGGGAGACGATCCAGCTCCGCGCCAGCGCCTCGGCATCGACCCGCACGATCGTGGCGCGCCTCTACGGCGCGTCGCCCGTGGCACTGCGATGGGACGCGCGTGCCGGCGCGAGCACCGGCGCGCTGACGGTTCCCGACCTTCTGCCCGCGGGCCGCTATGTGATTCGCGTGACCGCTGAAGACATCGCGCACAACGTCGCGAGCCAGGAGATTGCCTTCGATGTCCTGCCGTAGCGCTGGCCGGCCCCGCCGACTCGCCGCCGCCGGCCTCATCGCGGTGGCCATCGGTGCATCGCCGTTCGTCGTGCGCGCCGAGCTGCCCGAGTGGGTGCGCAACGTCGAGGCGACCGGGCGCCTGCACGACGCGATCTTTCGCACCGTGGCGATGCCGGCCGGCCCCGTGGAGGTTCGGCGCGCCCCGGCCGACGCGCGCGAGGCGTTGACGTCTCTGCCCGGCGCCGCCGGGGACGCGCAGCTCCTGGCGTTCCGCGCCCGCGCGGCCGAAGAAATGCTGCAGCCGGTCGCGGCCGAGGCCGACTGGAAGGCGTACGCCGGCGCGTTGCCCGACGCCGCCGCCGGCCGGCTGGTGCTCGCGGATTTCTATCATCGACGCCTGCTGCCGCAGCAGGAAGCGGACGCCCTGGCGGAGGTGGCTCAGGCGTCCGATCCGCCTTCCGATCGCCTGCTGCGCGTGGCCGAGCGCCGCTCCTGGCGAACCTTCGAGCGGATCTTCGCGCTCGTCGACGCGCAGCAGCTGCCGGATGCGTTTGCCGAGGCGGAGCATCGCGCGTGGATCGCGCGATATCCGCAGGAAACGCAGCCCTACGATCGACTGTTTCACTTTCTCCTTGCGCGCGATCGCGCGGCCGACGCCGAGGCGCTGCTGAACGTGTATCAGCGCGCGTTTCCCCGTGACGAAGCCTCGCTGTTGAAGTCGCGGGCCGAGCTGGCCACCCACCGCGGGGCGATCTCCGACGCGCTGGCGGTGTACGACCGGGCCTTTCAGCCCCTCTGGGACGAGGACCTCGTGCAGGGTTACTTCGAGCTGCTCGAGCGTACGCACAGCCTCCGCGCGTTTCTGGATCGCGCGCGCGCCGACATCGCCGCGCGCCCCACCGACCTCGCCCCGGTCGCGCGGGTGTTCTATTACTATCAGCGCGCGGACAACATCGCCGCCGCCGAGCAGGCCCTGGCCGACTTCGAGGCCCGCCGGGCGCGCGCGCCGCGGACGGCCGAAGAACTGTTCACGCTCGCACGTCTGTACGAGACAACACGCAACTACAACGAGGCGCTGCGGTACGACTCGTCGATCTACAGTCTGCCCGGCGCGCGGCCTGCCGATGTCGAGCGGGCGCTGGCGAGCATCATCGACACGCTCCTGACCGCGCCCGAGCAGCCGCTGCGCTTCGGCGCCGGCGATCTTTCGTACTACCGCGACATCGCGACGCTCGATCGCTACCCGGGCTTCCTGAACGGCGTGCTGTCGCTGCTCTTCAACTCGGCCTCGCCGCGGAGCCAGTACGCCAGGCAGGAAGGCGCCGCGCAGTCGTATTTCCACCGCGGTCGCGCGGCCGATCTGCTGGCGCTCTTCGAGACGCGGTTCCCCGACTCCACGCGGCGCCCCGGCCTGAACGCCGCGCTCCTCGCCACGTATGCGGCGTACGGCGAGGCCGACGCCGTCATCGACCACGGCCGGCGGTTCCTGACGACGTTCCCGGACGCGCCAGAGCGGACGACCGTCGCGCTGTCGATGGCCGACGCGTTCGCCCGCAAGGAACAGGTCGCGGAGGAGCTCGCGGCCTACGACCGGCTGCTTCAGGAGCTGGCGACCCGGGCCAATCGCGTGCCGCTCGGCGCGAGCGCGATCCCGCAGGACGATCGCGCGCAGCCGCCATCGGCCGGCGCCCGGTCGCAGGAATACGCGCGCGTGCTCGCCCGTTACATCGCCCGCCTCGTATCGCGCAAGCAGCTGCCCGATGCGCTGGCCGTCTATCGGCGCGAGATCGATCGCAACCCCGACGACCCGGGGCTCTATGCCGCCACCGCGCAGTTTCTCGAGCAGAACAACTTCACCGCGGAGGTCGAGCAGGTCTATCGGCTCGCGATCCGGCAGTTCCCGGATCCCTCCTGGCATCACCGGCTGGCGCGCTGGTATCTGCGCCATCGTCAGGCGGCCGCGTTCGAAGGGCTGACGCGCGACGTCACGCGGACCTTCGATGGCACCGCGCTCGCGCGCTACTTCAACGCCGTCGTCGTCGGCGGGCCGAGCGTCAACGCGCAGCTGTTGTTGCAGCTCAATCTCTACGCCCATGAGCGGTTCCCACATCACCTTGTGTTCGTGAGAAACCTGTTGTCGGCCTACGCCACGCGGGAGACCTCGAACCTGGCCGCGCGCGACGCGCTGCTGGGCCGGCACTGGTTCGAGGACGAGCAGCTCTCTGCGGAGTTCTTCGCGAGGTTGTCGGGCACCAACCGGCTCGATGCCGAGATTGCCGGCGTGCGCGGCATGAACAGCGCCGCAAGCGACGGCAATTGGGGGCGCCTGGCGAAGGACAATCCGCTGGCCACGCGCTTTCTCGCGGAGGCCGACATCTGGCGATCGCGGTTCGAGTCGGCCACGCCGGTCCTGAGCGCGCTCTCCGTCGAGTTCCCGGCCGACGTGGAGCTCGGTCATCGGTCCGGCTCGCTGCATCGCTCGCTCTCCTGGGCCGACGCGCGTGAGACCGACGCCGCCGTGCAGGCCGAAGGGCGGATCCACCAGTACGACCCGCGCAACACGGCGACGCTGACGACGCTCGGTGAGATCTACGCCGACCGCGAGCGATACGATCGCGCACGATCGCAGTGGGACCGTCTGACGGACATCGAGCCCGGCAACGCGGCGAGTTACCTCGAGTCGGCCACGGTGTTCTGGGACTACTACCAGTTCGACGCTGCGCTGCGGGTGCTCGCGCAGGGCCGCGCCAGGTTGAAGAACCCGGCGCTCTATGCCTATGAGGCGGGTGCGATCCATGAAGGCCTGCGCCAGCCGGAGCGTGCGATCGACGAGTACGTGCGGGGCGCCCTGGCGGGCCAGGACCAGTCGCCGGCGCAGAGCCGCCTGCTGACCCTGGCGAAACGTCAGGCGTATCGCGCGCTGGCCGATCGGGCTTCCGCGGCCGCGACCGAAGGCGACGCGCCGGCCACCGCCGCCGTCTCGCTCCGGATCGCGGTGCTCCAGGCGCAGGACCGCCGCGCCGACCTGGAACGCTTCCTCTCCTCGCTCGTCGACCGCACGTCGTCGCTCGAGTTGATGACCGACATCGGGTCGCAGGCCGAGCGGCTCGGATTCGAGGCCGTCCGCACGCGCTCGCTCGTCAGGCAGATCGAGGTGATGAGCGATCCGATCGACAAGCTGCAGCTGCGGAACGCGCTCGTCCGGCTCTACGAGTCGCGGGGCGAGCTGGCCCTCGCGCGGACGACGCTGGAAACGCTCTATGCCGAGAACCCGAGGAATCTCGGCATCGTCCGGCAGACCGCCAACTACTACTGGCGGCACGACCTTGGCCGGGAGGCGATCGCCGTGCTGACACGGGCCGCCTCCTCCGCGTATCCGGCGCTGAAGAAGCAGTTCAGCTTCGAAGCGGCGATCAAGGCGATAGAGGTCGACGACTACGCTCTGGGGCGCGAGCTGCTGACACCCCTGCTCGCCGAGGATCCCTTCAACGCCGAGTACCTCGCCGCCGTGGCCGACAGCTACGCGCGCGCGAGAGCGGATGGACCGCTGCGGGATTTCTACAAGGCGACGATCGACGCGATGCGCAACGCGCCGATGGCGGCCGACGAGCGGACGCGCCGCATCGCCGCCCTGCGCCGCGGGCTGATTCCTGCGCTCACGCGTCTGAACGACCACGCGGGCGCCGTCGATCAGTTCATCGAGATCATCAACCGGTTCCCGGACGACGAGGCGCTCCTGCAGGAGGCCGGACGCTACGCGCGTCAGCACGGGCGTACCGACCAGCTCATCGGGTACTACACCAGGACGGCAGCCGACTCGCCGCGCGATTACCGCTGGCCGATGCTGCTGGCGAAGCTCGAAACGCAGTTCGAGCACTTCCCGGCGGCGATTGCCGCCTACGCGAAGGCGGCCGCAATCCGTCCCGACCGCGCCGATCTCTACACCGCCCGCGCCGGACTGGAAGAGCGCCTGATGCGGTTCGACGATGCCATCAGCAGCTTCGGCAGGACGTACGAGCTGACGTATCACGATCGGCAGTGGATGGAGAAGATCGCAGAGCTTCGCGCGCGTCAAGGCCGGGTGGACGAAGCGACGAAGGCGCTGCGGACGGCGCTCGTCGACGGGCGCCCCGAAGGGCCGGAACCGTTGTTCGCGGCCGCGCGGCGGCTCGAGCAATGGCACATGCTCGACGCCGCGAAGCCCTTTGTCGACCAGGGCGCGCGTCTCGCCGGACCCGCGGGGTTGATCGAGGGCGGCGGCACCTACATCAGCGTCTACACTCGTCTGCGCCAGACGACGACGGCGTTCGACCGGCTGCTCGAGGCGTCGACAGAGGCGCAAGCGACAATGGGAGGCCGCAATCCGGCGCCCGTTCTGACGGCGCTGTCGGCGCGTCTCGGAGAGATGGGCGACCTCGTCGCTCGCGACTTCACGCCGGAGGAGAAGGCCGCGTTTGCGGCGTTCCTCGAACAGAGGAAGGCCGCGGCCCCACGCCCCGATCTCGATCCCATGCTGCTGACGCTGGCGGAACATGCCGGGCTTGAGGAGCTCGTCGTGCGGTGGCGCACAAGCGTGATGGAGGCTGAGCGCCGAAGTCCCTCCGCGCGTCATCTGTCGGCTCTCGTCGAGCTCCAGACCGAGCGGCTGCGTTTCGCGGATCTGGCGAAGACGCTCGAGCGGCTGGCGGATCTCGGCGGACCGCTGCAGCGACAGGCGCTCCTCGAAGCGGCCGGCGCGTACCAGAAGGCCGGCGATCCGGCCAGCGAAGTGCGGATGCTGTCGCGGGTCCCGCTCATCGACCTCCCGGCGGCGCGGCTGTCGCGTTACTTCGAGCTGCTCCTCGAACGCGATCCTCAGCGGCTCGTCACGCTCGCCCGCACGGCGCCGACCGTGATCCGTGACGCCGTGGCGAATTACGTGGTCGGTCACGGCACGGCGGACCAGGCACTCGCCGCCATCCGGGCGCGCGGCCAGGGACTGCCGCCGGTCTGGACCAACGCGTACGCGGCGCTCGTGGGTCTCCATTTCTCGCGATTCGACGCCGGCACGACCGGCGCGTTCACGTCCGTGCTGGGCACCGGCACAGTCGGCGAGCGCTTGACGCCCGTTGATCGAACCGTGCGGCTGGCGGGGGATACCTGGTTCGCCTACGGTTCCCGGTTCGGCGAGTACCTGGCGTTCTCGAAGCAACCGGGCGCCGACGACTATCTGCCGGCACAGATCGAGCGAACGCCGGCGCGATCGGACGCGTACGTGTCGCTGGCTGATTTCGAGCGGGATGAAGGCACGAGCGCGCGTGCGCTGGCCGAATACGATCATGCCGCCGCGCTGAATGCACGCCGCAGCGACGTGCATCTGCGCGCGGCGGCGATCCTCTGGCGGCTGGGCCGGCGGCCGGCGGCGATCGACCGATGGAAGCAGGCGCTGGAGGTGCTGGCCGCACCGGCGGGACGCGGCACGGTCGATACGGCGCCGCTCGTCGCCGTGCTCGATTCCCTCGGCAGCCGCAAGCTGTTGCCCGAGCTGCGCGAGCCGGCCGACAAGATGGTCCGCGGCTATGTCGCGCGCAACGGGACGTATCGCGCGGACGCGCTCCTCAGAGCCGCGTTTCGCGCGGCGGGCGACTCCGTGGCTGGCACCGATTGGCTGCTCGACCTGGGACGCGCCGCTCCGAACCCGATCGACACGCTCGCGACGATCGCCAGCGCCAGCTGGCTGCCCGACCTCCAGCGCGATCGCGTCTACGAGCGGATCGTCACGGCGAGCGAGGAATCCTTCGCGCGCCAGCACGGTGACGCGCAGCTGGAGGCGCGAGCGCAGCTCGAGCGCTGGCGCGTGCAGCGGATTCGATCGCTCGTCGACACGAAGCAGGCACCGCGCGCGAACGACTTGCTGCGCGTCCTCCCCGAGGAGACGCGGCGGCGCTTCGACGCCGACGTGACGGCCCTCGAGACGCGCATCGCGGCGGCGGATCGCACGCTCGACGCGCTCGTCGAGCGCTACACGCGCGACGAGAACCGGCCGGTGAACGTGGGCGCGTTGCGGGATGCGGCCACCGCGCTGCGCCGGGCGGGGGACGCGGCGTCGGCGCGCCGGATCATGGAGTTCGTCTACACGCGCCAGCTCGATCGCGACCAACTGGCGCCGCCGGTCTTTCTCGGCCTCGCCGAGATTCGGCTGCAGCAGGGGAACGTCCCGGCGGCGCTGGAGCTGTTGCGCCGGCTCACGCTCGTGGTCGGCGAGCCGTTCGACAACCTGGCCGCGAGCGCGGCCCTGCTCGAGCGCCTGAACCATCCAATCGAGGCGCTGGAGCTCCGGCGGGCCCGCGTGCAGGCCGTTCCGTGGGACGCGGCCGCGCAGATCGCGCTTGCTCGCACGGAGATCGCCGCCGCCCGGGATCGCGACGAGGCGCTCGGCCGCCTCGGACGGATCGCCGAGTCGCCGATCGAGCGCTACGCCGTTCGTGTCGAGGCCGCGCGCGCGTTCGCGTCGGCGGGCGGACGCCCGGGGCCCCAGCCGCGGACCGAGCTCGACTGGCTGCGCAATCCGGCCGACCTGACGCCGGCCGCCGCCGACCAGCCGATGTTCGTCGCCGCGAGGCTTGCCGCGGCCGAGCGCGCGGTGGAGCCCGCCACCCGCGTCAATGGACTGCTCGCCGCCGTGGCCGCCGCTCCAGGCGACGCCAGTCTGCGGGTGCCGCTCTTCCGCGCCGAGCTGGCGGCCGGAAAGGCAGCCGATGCGGTGGAGGCGCTCCAGCCGATCGTGCGGCGCAGCCGGACGCTGGCCAACGTGGGCCTGACCTCCGCCGGTCGCGCGCGCCTCGCGCGTGAGCTGGGCGACGCGCACCAGAAGCTCGATCACGTGTCGGAGGCGGTGCGGTTCTTCACGCTGGCGCTCGAGGGACAGGATGCCGCGGCGCGGGCGACGCTTCGGACGCGGATTGCGGCGCTCAATGAAGAAATGAGCCGTCGAAGCCGGAATGCCGCGCGACAGCCGCGCGTCAGCGAGGCGCTCGATCAGCCACAGCTCGTGCGCCCGCGGATTCCGCCGAAGCGTGCGGCCACGGCGCCCGCACAGGGAGTCGCCCGATGAAGTCGCGCACGATGGCATGGGTCGGCGTCGGTGTCGTGCTGGCGACGGTCGGCGCGCTGGTCCAGACGCCGGCGCGGCCGACTGGTCGGTCGGACGTTACGGCGCTCGTGCCCGCCGGAGCCGCGCTGGTGCTGCAGGCGAAGGACTTCGCGTCAATCGTCGGCGACTGGAACTCTTCGCAGGAGAAAGCGAAGTGGCTCGCGAGCGCCAACTATCAGGCGTTTTCGCGGTCGCGGCTGTTCCTGCGCCTCAAGGACGCATCCGACGAGCTCGCGGCCGCAGCCGGCATCCCGCCCGACATGGCGCTCGTGTCGGAGGTCGCGGGCGGCGAGTCGGCGCTCGCGCTTTACGACATCGGCAAGCTCGAGTTCCTCTACGTCACGCGGCTGCCGTCCGCGAAGGCGATGGAGAGCGCGTTGTGGCGGACGCGTGGGAGCTACGCGCCGCGCGAAGCGGCGGGCACGCCGTTCTACGTGCGAGTGGATCCGGAATCAAAACGGGTGGTGGCGTTCGGCGCGCGCGACGGATATCTGCTGCTCGCGACCAGGGAAGACCTGCTGGCTGGCGCGCTGGCGCTCATCGGCGGACAGGGTGGCGCATCCGTCGAGACGGAAGGATGGTTCGCCGAGTCCGTGAAGGCCGCCGGCGCGCGTGGCGACCTGCGGCTGGTGACGAACCTCGAGGCGCTCGTCAAGGAGCCGCATTTCCGATCGTACTGGGTCCAGGAAAAC
>ORJL011041835.1_pt1 | contig 11956 bp, 10 predicted proteins | sample 1779941 | NCBI WGS metagenome assembly ORJL01 (sample SAMEA104232317, study PRJEB22302) | groundwater metagenome | biome: forest; feature: aquifer; material: groundwater | place: USA | collected 2011-08-07 | depth 5.8 m
CTCAGCAGATTGCCGATCTGGTGGCGTATCTCTCGTCGCTCAAATAGGGGAGATCATCGCCTGCCGCGGTTCACAGGGCGCGCCGAGGCGCGCCCTGTTGCTTAACTCGCCACCCTGCCAGGTTTCTCAGATGACTCACCTGTAGTAAACTCACAGGCAATTCTGGAGCCTCATTCTGCCATGACCCCCGACTCGCTCACTGCATACACTGCCATCGTCAACGGCTGCGGCATTGCCGATGTGTCTGACCACGCCCGGCTGTGGGCCGAGGGCCGCGACCGGATCGATTTGATCCACCGCATGTCCACCAACGATTTGCTCAACATGGCCGAGAACGAGGGCCGGGCTACGGTGCTCACGACGGCAGTGGCCCGCATGGTGGATCGGATTGTGGTGATCAACCTGGCCGAGCGCGCGCTAGTGTTGGGCAGCGCAGGCATGGCGCCGGCGATTCGCCGTTGGCTGGCAGGCTATATCTTTTTTCAGGATGAAGTGCGGTTCGTGGATGCCACCGCCGGGAGCGGACAGTTTGTGCTGTTCGGGCCGACGGCGGGGGCGGTGGCCGAGGCGCTCATCCCCGGCGCGGGCGCGCTGCAGCCGTTCAATGTGTTGCGTCGCGAGGGGCTTGTTTTGGGGCGCGGCGATCCGCTGGCGGGGAGCAGCTTCTTTGGCGTGGCGTCAAAGGATCAGCTCACCCGGTGGACTTCGGCATCGGCGGCGGCGGGGGCGGTAGCGGCGGATCGGGAGTTGTATCAGCTTTTGCGGGTGGAGTCGGGTCTTCCCGAAATCGGCCACGAAATCGGCGAGGGCTACATCCCGCTGGAAGCGGGGCTGTGGGGCGATGTGAGTTTCACGAAGGGGTGCTACATCGGGCAGGAGATCATCGCCCGCATGGAGAGCCGAGGAAAGCTGGCCAAGCGGCTGATGGGCGTGCGGGCCGAGGGGCCGCTGACGGTGGGAGCCGAGTTTGAGGGGGGCGTGGTGACCAGCGCCGCGCACTCGCCGCGCCTGGGTTGGATTGGCTTGGCCTTTGTGCGGACGGCCAGGGCCGAGCCGGGGGCCGGTGTGGACATCGCCGGGACGCGGGCGACTATCGCTGCCCTACCCTTTGAGGCACAATAACGCCGTGGCTTGGAAAATTCTCGTTGTGGACGATGATCAGCCGACGCTGGACTTGATGCGGGTGATTCTGCGCGGCCAGGGGCACGATATTTCTACGGCGATGTCGGGCACGGCGGCGCTCGAGGCGGTTGCCCGGAACAAGCCCGAGCTTGTGTTGCTGGATTTGATGACGCCCGATATGGACGGTTTGGAGGTGTGCCGCCGCTTGCGGGCCAACCCGGCCACGGCCGATTTGCGGATTGTGATGTTGACGGCCAAAGCGCACCCTGCCGACCGCGCCGAGGGTTGGCGGGTGGGGGCCGACGAATATATCACCAAGCCGGTTGACCCGGTTGATCTGGTGGCGCGCATCAAAGCGGTGATGCAGCGGCCACGCCCCGAAATGTCATCGGCGAGTCTGTTGACCGAAATGGCCCACGCGGCGATGCTGGCGCTGGGGGCGGCGCTGGTGTGGACGTTGGCCGTCGACGAGGACGGCCGCTCGCTGCGCTCGGCGGCCATTGCGTCGATGGTGGGCGAGGAAATGACGCGCATGTTTTTGCACGCGCTCAAAGGCGGCGTGGGCGACGTGTCCTTCCCGATGGCGCGGCAAATCAGCCCGCTGACCGATGTGGCTATTGGGGGCAACGCGCTATTGGAAAAGCCGCTGGCCGAGGTGCGGCAGCTTGCTGGCGGCGATGTGCTGGCGCGTGGGCTGGATTTGGTGGGGACGCGTTGGGTGAGCGTGACGCCGCTGGCGCTGCGCGGCAAGGCGCAGGGCGTGATGCTGGTGGCCCGGCAGGGTGATGCGCCATTGAGCACGACCGAATTGCGGCTGATGGAGGTGTTCGCCGGACAATTGGCGCTGGCCACCGAGAACAACCGGCTCCTCCAACGCCTGGAGCGGCAGGAGCACGAGGCCCAGCGCGAAAAATCGTTCCACCAGACTCTGGTGAACACGATGGGCGACGGGCTGGTGATTCTGGATCGCGCCCTGCGGATTACGTATGCGATCCGCCGCTTCTGCCGGATGATAGGCTACGAAGATGCCGAGCTGATGGGCCGGCCATTCATCGAAATGATCCACGATGGCGACCGTGGCCCGGCCGATAGTTGGCTGACGCGCGTGGGCGGCGCCAGTTCGTTTGAAAAGCGGCTGATGCGCAAGAACGGGTCGGTGCTGTCGGCGCTGGCGGTGCACGTGCCCACCGAGCAAACGGGCGTGGGCGACGTGATTGTGGTCACGGACCTGACGGATCAGAAGTCGCGCGAGGCGGCGCTGGTGCGCCGCACCCGGCAACTGACGGCCATTAACTCCGCCGGGCGGACGATGGCGGCCTCGCTCGACATCGATTCGATTCCGCAGACGATTCTGGAAGAGACGGTGCGGGTGTTGGGGGCGCGGGCCGGGTCCATTTTGCTGGTGGATGAGAAGACGGGCGGCCTGACGTTCAGAGCGGTGGCCGGCCCCGGGGCCGAGAAGCTGGTGGGTGTGCAGGTGCCCGTGGGGCACGGGGTGATTGGCTGGGTGGCCCAGCACGGCGAAGCGGCGCTGGTGGACGATGTGCGGCGCGATCAACGCTTCTATCGAGGCATTGACCAGACGACCGGGCTGACGACGACGAACGTGGTTGCCGTGCCGCTGCTCATCAAGCGGCAGGTGATCGGTGTGCTGGAACTGGTGAACAAGCTTGAAGGCAAATTCGACGCCGACGATCTGGCGGTGTGCGAGACGCTGGCCCAGTGGGCGGCGGTGGCTATCGAGAATGCGCGGCTGGTGCGCGACTTGCGCGCCCATACCCGGCGATTGGAAAAGGCGTACGAGGAATTGAAGGACGCCGACAAGCTGAAGGACGATCTCATCCAGAACGTGTCGCACGAGCTGCGCACACCGCTCACTTTCATTCTGGGGTATGTGGAGTTGCTGCTGGCGGGCGATCTGGGGCCGCTGTCCGAAGGGCATTTGAAGGCGCTGGAGGTCGTGCGGCGCAAGGGGCAGTCGCTCACCAAGTTGGTGAACGACATTATGACGCTGCAGTGGCTGCAGGGGGGCGGGTTGGACAAGCGGCCCGTGCTGCTCAACGGCTTGCTGGCGCAAACGGCGCAGGTGGGCGGAATTGCGGCGCAAAACGCGGGCCTGAAGGTGTCGGTGGATGTGCCGGACCACGATGTGATGATGGACATTGACGAGGAGCGCATCGGGCAGGTGCTGGATAATTTGCTGAACAACGCCATTAAGTTCAGCCCGCAAGGCGGCGAGATTGTGCTGTGCTTGCGCGACCTCGACGACGAGGTTCAGATCGAGGTGCAAGATTCCGGCATCGGCATCCCCGCCGATAAGATCGACATGGTGTTCGACCGCTTTTACCAGGTGGACGCCAGCCTGACCCGGCGGTTTGGCGGCATGGGATTGGGGTTGGCTATTTGCCGCGAGATCATGGAGGTGCACGGCGGCAAAATCTGGGCCACCAGCGACGCGGGCCAGGGCAGCCGGTTCATCTTCAGTCTTCCCAAGATCGCTGCGCCCAAGCCGAACAACGGCTAATTTACCTTATCGAGGCGGAAATGCTCAAGCAGTTCAACACCGCTGCGCCGCCCGCCGACACGCTGTAGGCCCGCGCCGCGCTGCTCGACAAAGCGGTGGAGAGCGCCGTGCTGGCCGCCGAGCAAAGCGGCCTGAAGGCGTTGGCCGCCTCGGGGGCGGTGAACCTCGGCGCCTCACTGGCTGGGCAAAAGAAGCAATACGCCGTCAACGCGGCCCGCAAGTATCTTGAAGATCAGGGCATCCGCGTCGATCTGACAGTGATCGATACTCTGATCGAGGCCCAGATTATGCGCTTCAAGATGTTGGCCGCGCAGGGGTTGAGCACGTAGGGGCGCCTTACACCAACTGGTCGGCGTAGGCGAACAGAGCGGCCTGCCCGCCCGTGTGCCAGAACAGCGCCCGGTCGCTTTTTGTCAGCGTCCCCCGGCGGATGAGGTCAACCATGCCGCCAAACGCCTTGCCCGTGTACACCGGGTCCACCAACACGCCCTCCAGCCGCGCCAAAAGGCGGATGGTTTCGCGCTCGCGGTCGCCCATGATGGCGTAGCCGCCGCCCACGTAATCGGCAGTGGCCAACACTTCGGCAGGGGTCACGGTGAAGGGCAGCCCCAAAAAAGCCGCAGTCTCCGTAGCCAGTCGGGCCACATTGGCTCGCAGCACATCCAGCGGCCCGTCCACACTGATACCCAGCACGCGCGTGTTTGGCATCAGCGCTTTTGCGCCCACGGCCAGCCCGGCGTGTGTGCCGCCGGACGACGAGGCGAAGCAAAAATGGGTGAAGCCCGCGCCGTCGCCTACCTGGTCGGCCACCTCTTGCACGGCTGCGGCGTAGGCCGATGCGCCAATTCTGTTCGAGCCGCCAATGGGGATGCGATACGGATCATTCCCGGCGGCCTTTTCTTTTTCGTACACGGCCTGCATCACCGCCTCGCGGCTCGCGTCGCGCGTCCACACGATCTCCGCGCCCAGCAAATCGTCCAGCAGAATATTGCCCGTTATTTTAGCGGGCGGCTCGCCGCGCAGCACCACCACGCATCGGAAGCCCATGCGGGCGGCCGCGGCGGCGGTTTGGCGGCAGTGGTTGGATTGCGGCGCGCCGCCGGTGATGATGGTGCGCGCCTTCTGCGCCCGCGCATCGGCCAGCAGATATTCCAACTTGCGCGTTTTGTTGCCGCCCCCGGCCAGCCCGGTTTGGTCATCGCGCTTGATCCAAAGCTCCGGGCCGCCGAGGTGCGCCGACAGGCGCGGCAGCGGTTCGATTGGCGTGGGTAAAAAGGCAAAGGAGAGGCGGGGAGGAAGGTTCATGGGAGGTGGGAGGTGGGAAGTGGGAAGTGGGAGGTCGGAGGTCGGAGGTCGGAAGTTGGAAGTTTGGAGTTTGAAGTTAGGAATTTGGAGTTTGCAATTCACCCAAGCGCTGCTCCTGTTTGCCGGGTTGCTCGTCTGCGCATCAATCTGAGCAGGCGCGGCAGGGTCACAGTATACAACCGATAAAGCAGGGGCGAGGGGCTGTAGTCGTATGCGCCTGCGGTGCGGATCACGGTGCCATTGAAACCCTCTTTGAACTTCCACACCCCGAACATCGAGTCCGACTCGTCGAACACATCGGGTGCGCCCCAAAAGTCATAGAGGGTGTAGCCCTGCGCTTTGGCCCACTTAATCGCCGTCCACTGCAAAAGATGATTGGGCATCTTGTCGCGGTGGGCGGTGCGGCTCATGCCATACATATAAAGCGCGCGGCGCGCAAACCGAAAGACGATGATCGCCGCCACCGCTTCACCGTCCACCGAAGCGATGAACGGCTGCGCGTGCCCCGACTGGATGAAGCTGCCCCACGCGTCGCGATAGTAACCGGCGTGGCGAATCACGAACCCGTCGCGCACCGAGGTCTCGGCGTACAGCCGGTAGAGCAAATCGAGCCGCGCGTCGGCGGGCGGCGGGGCCTGCCCCGTCACCCCTTTGCGCTCGGCCAGCCGGATGTTGTAGCGCGTCTTCTGTTTGAAGGAAGCGAGCAGATCGTTTTCGGATCGATTCAGATCAAGCCACACGGTATTCTTGAATTGGATCTGGGTGGGAGACGGGAACCACGGGGCGGCCAGGGTGGCCCGTGCGGCGTCGCTCAGGGCATGCGAGTCTGGGGCGGGAGCCGGATCGCCAGGGAGGCCGGTGGCCGTGATCACATCCGGATCAATTTTGATGAAGATGGCTCGCTCGCGCCGGGCCAGCGCGGCAAGATCGTTCAGCACCGATTGCGCCAGTGGCGCGTTGTTCCAATCGAGGCACGGGCCTTTGGGGACGTAGAGGATGGAGGCCGGAAGTCCGAAGCCGGCGGGCAGAAGCGAACGGCGCAAAACTTGCGCGGCGGCAACGGGCCGCTCGCCTTCGCCCCAAAGCAGGCGGCGCGCGCTCCAGCCATAGCGCGACTTGAATTCGCCCCATTGCCACGATTGCAGCAGGTGGGCGTTGGGCAGCGACGAGAGGGAGGCGTCCCACTCCAAAGCAGAGGAGACAAGGTGAAAAGGTGACAAGGTGAGGGGGAAGGTTGAAGGCGGAACCATGAATGATGACATGGGGTTCATTCGTCATTCGTCATTGGTCTTTCGTCGGTTCAAGTAGGCGAGATAAAGTTTATAGAGCAGCGGCGAGTATACCCGGTCGAAAGCGCCGGGGGAGCGAACCAGCGCCCCGCCGAAGCCGCGCTTGAAGCGGTACACACCCCACAGGCCGTCGGCGCGGGATTCAAAATTAGACTCCAGTGTGTCCTCGTCTTCGTCGGGCACGCCCCACAGATCGTACTCGGTGCAGCCGCGCGCTTTGGCCCAGCGCATCGCCTCCCACTGCAACAAATAGGCGGGCATGCGGTTGCGCTCGGCGTCCGACGAGCCGCCGTAGAAATACCACGCCCGCCGGCCCAGAGTGAACAGCATCAGCCCGGCGAGGGGTTGGCCTTCGTAAGTTGCCACAAACAATTGCGCCCGGCCCGTGGGGTGAAACAACTCGTACGCTTTGCGATAATACGCCGCCGTGTGCACGCCGAACCGGTCGCGCTGGCCGGTGACTTGCATGAGCTGGACGAAGGTGTCGAGGTCGTCCGAGGGGGAAACCGTGACACCCTTTTTGGCGGCCAGCCGGATGTTGTAGCGCGTCTTCTGTTTCATCGAGTCGAGGATGGCCGACTCGTCGGGGCGCAGGTCAACGACGAGCGTGCGGCGCGGCTGGATGGGGTGCGGGCTGGGTTTGAAGTTTGAAGTTTGAAGTTTGAAGTGGGCAGTTGGCGGCTCGATTTTGAGAAAGATGGCATTCGCCGAGCGGCACACGTTGTCGAGGGCGTTAAACAGAAAGCCGACGAGTGAGTCGTCGTGCCAGTCCACGAGCGGGCCTTCGGGAATATAGGCGATGGTGGCGAGGCCGAGGGGCAGGGGGCGAAACAGAATCTGCGCCCCGGCGATGATCGGCGAGCCGGCTCCATCGCCGGGCGTTGCGCCGGTCTGACGGATGCCCACACGCGCGGCAGACCAGCCGAAGGCGCACTTGAGATCGGCCCAGGCGGGGGTCTGTAAAATGTGGCCCTGCGGGTGCGAGGCAACAAACGTATTCCATTCGGAGGCGGTGATTTCAAAAGTCACCAACGCATTATACCAAGCGGCGCGGCGCATCCATTTTCATTGACAACTCATCTGGACATATGCTACTATTGCGACGTTTCGCACAATCCGTTGTCGAGTAATTTGCTCTGATCACAGCGGCTTGATCCCCGTCCGAGGAGAAATCATGCAAAGCGACTGGATTTTTATTGGCATCTTTTTGCTAATTGGTCTGGTATTCCCAACCGTGCCTTTGGTGGCGGCGTTCTTTCTGAGTCCCAAAAAACCAAACCTGGTTAAAAACGAAACGTACGAGTGCGGCGTTGAAACCGTGGGCGACACCTGGGTGCAGTTCAAGGCGCAGTATTACATCTTTGCGCTGATGTTCGTCGTGTTCGACGTGGAGACGGTGTTCCTGTTCCCGTGGGCGGTAGCCTTCAAGGCCATGCCGCTGTTCATGGTGGTCGAGGGCGTGTTCTTCATTGCCCTGCTGGCCGGCGGACTAATTTACACCTGGCGCAAAGGCGCGTTGGAGTGGGTGTAGCAACGGACAAGGCTCGATGCACAATGCTCAAAGGAACCATGAATTGAGCATTGTGCATTGTTAAGTGGGAGCAATTTATGCCAGAGTTCAATCCCGGAAATGTTCTTATATACCTTTACCAGCTTTTGGGGTGGTGGCTGGGCACGCTCGGCATTCCCGCGCCGATTGTTGCGCTGATCCAACTGTTGGTGTCCATTCTCTCGGTGGGCACGTTCGCGCTGCTGCTGCCCATCTTCACCATTTGGCTGGAGCGCAAAGTGGCCGGGCGATTTCAAGACCGGCTGGGGCCGAACCGCGTGGGGCCCTACGGCCTGTTCCAATCGTTTGCCGATGTGTTCAAGCTGTTGACCAAAGAAGACATTACCCCCGCCGGAGCCGACAAAGTGGTGTTCAACCTGGCTCCCATGCTCACCGTGTTGTCGGTGGTGACCATTTGGGCGGTGGTGCCCTTTGCCTCCACCATGGTGGGGGCCAACATCAACGTGGGTGTGCTTTACATTGTGGCCATCAGCGGTCTTGGGACGCTTTCCATCATGATGGGCGGCTGGTCGTCCAACAACAAGTTCGCGTTGTTGGGCGCGTTCCGCACGGCGGCGCAGTTGGTGGCGTACGAAGTGCCCATGATTATTGTGCTGCTGGTGCCGGTGATGCTGGCCGGGTCTATGGGCGTTCAGGATATTGTGAACGCGCAGGGCACTGCATGGTTTATCGTGATGGCCCCGGTGGCCGGGTTGATTTTCTTCATCACCTCCATTGCGGAGATTGGCCGCGCGCCGTTTGACCTGCTGGAGGCCGAAAGCGAGATCGTGGCCGGGTTCCACATTGAATACACCGGCATGAAGTTCGGCATGTGGATGCTCGGTGAGTTCCTGCACGCGTTCACCATCTGCGTACTGACGGCGGTGCTGTTCCTGGGCGGTTGGCAGGGGCCGTTTGCCAGAGAAGTGCCTGTGCTGGGCATCGTCTATTTCCTGCTCAAGTCGTTTGGCATGTATTTCATGGTCATCTGGGTGCGGTCCACTTTCCCGCGCATCCGCATTGACCATTTGCACGCCTTCAACTGGAAAGTGCTGGTGCCTGTGTCATTGGCTGCAGTGGTATTGACGGCGCTGGTGGACAAGCTGGTAACGACCTATCTTCCCGGCGCCGGCGACGTGGTGCGGGCGACAGCGCTGCTGGCGGTCAACGTGATTGGCGTGCTATTGCTGTTGGGCATTTTCCGGCAGGGCGCGTACGCCGAGCGTGAACGGTTGGAAGGCGGGCACGAAGCTTCACACGGCGAGGCGGCGCATCACGACGAGCATGGCGAGCATGGCGCGGCCCACGCTTCTGCGCATTAGGATTTTCACCAGAACATGAACCTATCTCAAATCATCTTCCTTGTTGTCGGCGCAGTGACGATCATTTCTGCGGTGCTGGTGGTCACGCTGCGGAATCTGGTGCATTCGGCGCTGTGGCTCATTGTGACCCTGTTCTCGGTGGCGGTGCTGTTCGTGCTGTTGGAGGCGGGCTTCATGGCCGTGGTGCAAGTGGTGCTGTATATCGGCGCCATCGCCATTCTGATCATCTTTGCCATGATGCTCACGCGCCGCGCCATGAGCGACGAAGCCTCACAGACCAACGGCCAGTGGCCCGTGAGCCTGCTGATTGCCGCCGCGGCGTTCGTGTCGCTGGCCGGGCTGCTCAACGCCAACGCCTGGCCGGCCCTTCCGGCGGCAGACGTGAGCGGCACGGTACGGCAATTGGGGCTGGCGCTCGTGAACCTCAACGCCTTTGTGCTGCCGTTTGAGGTGGCCTCGGTGCTGCTCATCGTGGCGCTGGTCGGGGCCATTTACGTGGCCAGCGAAAAGCGATAGCGCGGCTCGATGGCCTTTCTGTCGAAACTTCGTTTTCCAGGATAAAACTATGGTTCCTCTCAGTTGGTATCTCACTCTGGCCGCCGCCCTGTTTTGCATTGGCATTTACGGCGTGCTGGCGCGGCGCAACGCCGTAGCCGTGTTGATGGGCGTCGAGTTGATGATGAACGCCGTGATCGTTAATCTGGTGGCCTTCTGGCGCTACGTCCAGCCCACCGCCATTGGCGGGCAGGTGTTTGCGGTCATCGTGTTCGCCGTGGCTGCCGCCGAGGCATCGGTGGGCCTGGCGCTCATCATTTCCATTTACCGCCGCCGCAATAGCGTCGTTGCGGACGACATGAGTTTGATGAAGTGGTAATCCGGCATGTCGCGGACGGCGGGCGGCGCTGTGAGCCGCCGGCGCGAGCGACAGCCCTGAAGCGATACGACAGTTGGAGCGACTATGCAGATTGAACTCCTTGTTTGGCTAATTCCGGTTCCCCCGCTGCTTTCGTTTTTCCTGATCTGGTTGTTCACCAGCCGCAGCAAAACGCTCAGCCACACGGTGGCCATCGGGGCGATGGCTGTGTCGTGGGTGTTGAGCCTCGTCGTTGTTCTCTATGCGCTCACGACCGAGCATTTCGGCAAAACGGTGTTTGCCTCCAGTGTGCCGTGGCTGCCCACCGGCGATAGTTCGCTCAACATGGGCGTGCTGGTAGACCCGCTGACGGCGGCCATGCTGTTCTTTGTGCCGCTGACCTGTTTGATGATCTTCATTTACAGCGTGGGCTATCACAACTACGGCAAGCCGCTGGACGCGCACGACGCCTCGCACCCCGGCGCGCCTGCGCACAACGGCGTCGAGCCGATGTACTCGCGCTTCTTCGCTTTCCTGTCGCTGTTTGCCTTCGGCATGCTTGCCCTGGTCGTGGCCGACAACCTGCTGCTCATGTTCATCGGTTGGGAGATCATGGGCCTGTGCTCGTACCTGCTCATCGGCTTCTGGTACGCGCGCCAATACGACGATCCCAAAAAGATCACCCCGCAGCAGGCCGCAGTCAAAGCCTTTATGACCACCCGCGTCGGCGACGTGATCATGATGCTGGGCATTGTGTATCTGTATTTCGCCACCACCACCGACAAAGCCAAAGAAATCCTCGGTGTGGCCGGCGGCACGCTTTCGTTCCGCGCCATCCTCTACAACGAAGAATTCCTGAAGTATCTGGTTTCGCAACCCTCCATCATTGTGGGATTGTCGCTGGCGGCTCTCATTGGCCTGCTGCTGTTCGCGGGCGCGGTGGGCAAGAGCGCGCAGTTCCCGCTGCACGTGTGGCTGCCCGACGCCATGGAAGGCCCCACGCCCGTCAGCGCCATGATCCACGCGGCCACCATGGTGTCCGCCGGTGTATACGCCATGGTGCGCATGTTCCCGCTCCTTTCGGCGGGATGGCACGAGGGCGGCCCGCTCACCGCGCCCATGATGGCGATGGGCATCATCGGCAGTTTCACCGCGCTGTTCGCGGCCACCATTGCCGTGACGCAGCGCGACGTGAAAAAGGTGCTGGCCTATTCCACCATTTCACAGCTTGGCTACATGATCGCCGCTCTGGGCATCGGCGCGTACGTGGCCGCCGCCTTCCATCTCATCACCCACGCCTTCTTCAAAGCGCTGCTGTTTCTCGGCTCCGGCTCGGCCATTCACGGCGTGGAGCACGGGGCGCATCACTCGCAGGAGCATCTCGACCCGCAAGACATGTTCAACATGGGCGGCTTGCGCAAGAAAATGCCCATCACGTTTTGGACCTTCCTCATCGGCGGCCTGGCCCTGTCGGGCTTTCCGTTTATCACGGCGGGCTTCTGGTCCAAAGATGAAATCCTGGGCGACGCCTTCGCCAACGGCCAGTGGATTGTGTTCGCCACGCTGGCGATCTCGGCGCTGCTCACCGCGTTCTATACCATGCGGCAGATTTCGCTGACCTTCCTCGGCGAGCCGCGCACGCAGTCGGCGGAACACGCCTCCGAAACACCGTGGACGGTGACCACCCCGCTGGTGATCCTGGCCTTCTTCGCCATCACCGCCGGATACGTCGGTGTGCCTGAAACTTTCCCTGTGCTGGGGCCTTTGCTCCACGCCATCCGCTTCAACCGCTTTCACGAATTTGTCGGCGGCACCCTGCTCGAGTTGCCTGCTGCAGCGGCGTTCAACGTGTGGCCGCTGCTGACCTCTCTCTTCGTAGCCCTCGGCGGGCTGTGGCTGGGCTGGATGGTGTATGGGCGCAACCCGCTCAAAGCCGGGCAGGCCGATCCGCTCGCCAAACCGCTCGGCCCGATTTACACGCTGCTCGAAAAC
>ORJL010447407.1_pt1 | contig 11955 bp, 3 predicted proteins | sample 1779941 | NCBI WGS metagenome assembly ORJL01 (sample SAMEA104232317, study PRJEB22302) | groundwater metagenome | biome: forest; feature: aquifer; material: groundwater | place: USA | collected 2011-08-07 | depth 5.8 m
ACACTGAAGTTTCCTTACAAATATCTCTAAAAGAAAGACCTTCAAAATTGTAAAGTTCTCTAAGCACCTCTTTTCCTTTTTTCATGACGATAAAAGTGCTTTATTAGCCTATAAATCTATCCACAAGTATGTAGTAGTTCCGTTTTTTTAAATAGCTTGTTTAACTTAACTTACTACGATCTCAACCACTTCGGAACCCGAATAATTATTACACCATTACTAGAACATACTATAACAAATTTTCCAAACAACCTAAGAAGACATAATTTCTTTGGAAAATTTGAAGTATTAATTGAAAATGTCAATCGGGCAGAAGTTTGGGGGTTTGTTTTTTCAGGTCTTTAAGATAGGTAATTTGACATTAGGCTAGCAGGGGGTTTTAGGGCGTTTTTAAATGTTTTCGAAGGGTTTAAATATTATCATTTGATAGCATTATTAAAGGATAGCATAATTAAGGGATAATATAACTTATTGATTATATTATCAATTGATTATATTAATATTATCCAGAAAATGAAGAGGAAAATGATGAAAAATAAAATAAGATGCCCGAAGTGCAAGAGCAATAAAATAATAAAAAAAGGATTTCGGAAGGGCAGGTTTGTAGATGTGCAGAAGTTTAACTGTCAAGCTTGTGGGACAAGTTTTACAGATAAAAAGCTTGAGAACGCTACTTATCCCGCAAGAGTTATCCTTGGCGCATTGAATAATTACAGTCTTGGAATGACGCTTGAGGAAAGCGCTAAAGATATTAATAAAAGATTCAAGATAAAAACATATCCTGTTCTAATAGGCACTTGGATTAAAAAGTTTGAGGATATTTGCTCTTTTATAAGATTACGAAAGGGAGAATTAAAAAATTTCGATTATAAGGGTGATGTTTTGCTGAAGAAAGAATTTTTCCATAAACAGCCTTACACTTTTTATTATCATAAAATTAAAGCTGAAAAGTTCCTTAACGAATATTTTTCTGATTTGAGATTCTATCTTCTTGATATTATTAAGACTTGCCCTGATGAATTGTTTAATGAAGATAATCTGAGATGTTCTCAGCTGAAGAAGTTTAATCAAGATGAGGTTTTTGTTGTAAGAAAAGAAAATTATGCGTGCAGAGTTGCGGATTTTGCTCTTAAGGCGATAAATAATAATTATGAGAGGCATGAGTTTGTTGAAAATCTGCTTTTGATAAATGATACTGCTACATTTGCAGTTGAAATTCCGATTTGGCTTTATCCTGAAGAAGTGCCAAGCGAGCTGCGAGAGTCTGGAATTTTTTCAATTGAAAAACCGCTTACAGGACATATTGATATTCTTCAATCAAGGTTTGGCATTATTCATATTATGGATTTTAAGCCGGGAGCAGAGAAGGTTAATGCGATTTCGCAGCTTTTTGCATATTCAGTTGCACTTGGAGTTAGAACGGGTATTTGGCTGCACAATTTCAGATGCGCATGGTTTGACAACAAAGATTATTTTGAATTTTCGCCAAGCGAGATTGTGCTTGGCGAGTGGGAAAAGAAAGGGCTTTTGGAAGATGGAAAAATAGATTCAGGCGTTTTACGGAAATATTGCTTGGATGAAAAAGCGAGGCAGTATTATACAAGCGAGAGGTTTCAGATGAAGCGAGGTTTGGGATTTGATAAAAAAGAGGCGACGAAATAAAATGGTAAGGAAAAAACAAATAGGTTATGATTGCTCTTGCTGCGATTTTGCAGAGAATTTGCCTAACAAAGACTTAGAAAATGATTTTGTTTATTGTTGTAATCCTGATTGTAAATTTTATTATCAAGTATTATTCGAGCATTTTAGATGTAGAAAAGGGAGGAAAAAATAAAATGGGCTTGCATACATGGGATGGTTATGTTGAATATGAGAATAAGGCATTAAAGTCCTATCTCGAGACGATTGAGAGATTTTGCTCTGAATGCCATACTAATGAGGATTATAATGGGTGTGAAAACTGCCCTACAGGAATGTTTATCGGACAATTGAGAAACTATCTTATTGAACTTAGCGAAATTACTAAGAAAGATAAATTTGGGAACTTTGAAGATAAGAAAACAGGGTTTATGATAGAAATAAGAAAGCTTCTTGAGAAGATGCCTAAACTGCATCCTCTTTACCTTTCAAGAGATGATGAAACTAATCCATATTCTGCTTTTAATAAATTGAAAAAATTATCTTTTGAATTTGATTTGTGGGAGAAATGTTTTTTGGAGAGGGCAAATGATAATTTGAGCAAAAGACTATTATTTAAGGGGATTGGGAAGAGCAGTAAAAAGATTGGGGGAAAATGGAGGAAAAATGATAGATAAAGAGATTAAAGAATCAGAGATGATAGAAATAAAGAAATCCACATCAGAATTGAAGGAAGCAGTTATAGCAATTGCAGCAATTCTCAATAAGCATAAAAAAGGAGAGATTTATTTTGGAATTGATGATAAGAATCGAGAGATAATTGGACAAAGTGTTTCAGATGCAACTTTAAGGGAAATATCAAGGGAGATTTCAGAGCATATTGAGCCTAAAGTTTATCCAAAAATTGAAAAAATAAACCTGGAGGGAAAAGATTGTGTTAAAATAGAGTTTGAGGGACGAGAAAAATTATATTATGCTTATGGGCGGGCATATATCCGCATTGGGACAGAAAATAGGCAATTAAGCGCGAAAGAAATTGAAAATAAAATTATAGAGCAGAATAGGGATAAATTAAGATGGGATAATCAACTTTGTGAAAAAGCTACTTTAGCAGATATTGATGAAGAAAAACTACGGACTTATGCTCGGAATGCAAGTTTAGAGTTTTCTTCAAAAAGAGAAATTCTTGAAAAACTTGAATTGATTCGAGAAGACAAACTAACAAACTCCGCAGTATTAATATTTGGAGTGAACTCTCTGAATTATTTTAGATTACTAAACTTAAGATGTGCAACTTTTTTAGGGATAGATAGTGCTAGCGAGCCTCTTGATATGAATGATTTCAAAGGAGACCTGTTTGAGATGATTAATTTTGCTGAAAATTACATCTTGCAACATATTAATGTTGGAATGAAATTAGAGGGTTTGAAGAGGATTGATATTCCGGAAATAAATCCTGCCGCCTTTAGAGAAGCGATTATTAATGCTTTTTGTCATAGAGATTATTCTATTCCCCAGGAAATTCAGATTGCTATTTTTAAAGATAGAGTGGAGATAAGAAATCCAGGAGACTTATTTGCAGGATTGACTCTATCAGATATATTGACAAGGAAAATTTCTAAAAGAAGAAATCCTTTAATAGCAGATATTCTTCATAGGGTTCATTTTGTGGAGAAATGGGGAACAGGCATAGGAAAGATACAAACTTTGGAGCCTGCGACTCGTTTTGAAGTTGTATCTGGTTTTTTCTATACGATTTTTAAAAGAAGGGGGGTTGGTGAAAAGGTAGGTGAAAAGGTAGGTGAAAAGGTGGAGAAAACTACCCAGAAAACTACCCAGAAAACTACCCAGAAAATAATTGACCTAATTAAAAATAGTCCCGAAATAACAAGAAAAGAGCTTGCTGAAAAAATAGGGAATATAACTGAAGATGGAATAAAATATCATTTGAATAGTTTGATTAAAAAAGGCTTGCTTCGCAGAGTTGGACCTGATAAGGGAGGTTATTGGGAGGTAATAGATAAGAAACATGATTAAGAAAAAAGAGAATAGGGTGAGTCAGGTGACGAATTTTTTAAAGAAATCAGGTGACAGATTTTTTAAAAGAAAAATAGGGGGAGAAAACTGTGGAGGGAATGAAGAGGGAATAACATGAAAAAAGGGACAATAAACGAGGAAAACAAAGAGGAAAACATGAAGAAAAACAAAGAAAAAAGAGTCAGGAGCATTAGCAGAAGAGGGGGGAATTTGAACCTAAGTGTACGAGGCGGTATTGAAGGGTTTAGCGGGCGCGTTGAAAGCAGAATAACCCGCCTAAATAACAACCCTAAATCCATAAAAACTGCCTACCCAACTGGACAATCTGCCCAAGCAGGAGGACAAACTAACTCTAATAGACAAATTGGGATAGGAATTAATGATGATAGTTATAAAAATATTAATAATGTTAATCCAAAAATGAGGGGTGCTGGAAGTTTAGGTTACTCTGGTAAAGATTCAGGCGTTGGTTTAAGCAATAACAATAACGCTAAAGATACTCGAATTAGCTCAAGCAATACAAGAACAAGACAACTAAGTTCGTTACAAATTAATAATAATAATAATAAAGAAAAAGGTTTAGGCGGAATGGCTAAACCCAACAATAGATTGAAACCCGATTATAATACTTGTAATGAATCAGAGTATTTAAATATTTCTACGAGCTGTTTTAAGGGTCGTGCCGGGATGGCGGAATGGTCAACGCAACTGGTTGAAACCCGGTCGTCCTCTAAAAAAGGACATGCAGGTTCGATTCCTGTTCCCGGCGCGACAAATAATTCTATTAATATTAATAATGCAACTCGTAATGGTGGTAATGGAACAAGTAGTGCAGCAGTTTCAAGTGGTTTAGGCGGGGCTGCTCAAAATTTCAAATTAGGGTTTGAATTTTTAATAGTTGGTGTTCTGATTCTTGCTTTATTTGCATTCTTTGCTCTGACAACAGCAACGCTTCTTACACAAACATACACTTCAACAGGAAATTTAACAGGAGGATTCTTTAATAATACTGTTGCGAATGTTTCTGGAGTTTTGCTATCTGGGACGAATCTTACAGGAGATTACAGAAGTTTTGTTTATTATAATCCTAATTGCGTAAATGCAACAGGGCTTGTTTCAAACTGGCACTTGGATGAAGCCACGCAGAGCACAACATTTGTTGATGCTTTGAGAACTAATAATGGAACCTGTACAGGAACAACTTGCCCTAATGTAACTTCGGGCAAGATTAGTAATGCTGAGGCGTTTGATGGGGTAGATGATTATATTGAAAATTCAAGTTCAACTAATTCTTTAAATCTTATAACTAATTTTACTTTTACCCTATGGGTTAACTATAATGTAATTAATAATAATAGACTACTTGCTTGGAAAAGCAATCAGTATGGATTTGGACTTGGGTATGCAACTTGCGCCCCAAATAAATTTTGTTTTAGTCTATTTCAAGGCGGTACATGGAAACATGCGACAAGTACAACCTCTCCTTCAGCAGGAGTATGGTATCATTTAGTTGGAACATATAATGGAACAGGCAGTTCTATTTATATAAATGGTGTTTTAGAAGGCGTATTTGGGATATTAGAACCAATCAATTCTGATACTACGCAATTTAGAATGGGTGGTTGGCCCGGAGATACATTTTCAAATGCAATCATCGATGAAGTCCAGATATGGAACAGAAGTTTAAGTGCTGCAGAAATAACAACACTTTATAATTTGGGGATAGGAAGTGCAGGAGTTTGTCCAAATACAGCAGTTACGCTCGGAATAACTAACAACATCTCGGTAAATTCAAATGTAACGCTTCAATTCCGAACAGCATCTGCTTATAATATATCCGACTCGTCGCTTGTTGCGTTCTGGAGTTTTAATGCGGATAATAGTTCGACAGCTTTTGATGAATTAAGTAAGAATAATGGCTCGCGTCAAGGAGGAATTATGGATGCTCGGGAGAGCAATGGTGTTGTGGGGAAGGGATATGGGTTTGATGGGGTGGATGATTATGTTGATGTAGGAAATTCAAGCAGTTTTACTTTTGGTAATGGGAGTGTAGATTCTGCTTATTCTTTTTCAGTATGGGTTAAAATGAATAATTATGTAAATAGTTTGGGTGGTGTAGAGACAATTCTTTCAAAAACAGCAGATGTTGGTGTAGATGGTGAGTATGTTTTATGGATTAATAGCTCTGGCAATTTAGTAATAACAAGATATGACGGGCATCCGGGTGATGGACCCGCATACCACTTTGCAACAACAGCAAATAATCCAGTAATAGTTAATCAATGGAATCATGTGGGGTTGGCATATAATGGCTCAAATACAACATTCTATATCAATGGGGTTGAAAGTGGCTCAATTAGCACTAAGGGGGCAAGTTATACTGCAATGGGAAACACAACAAATAAGTTTTATATTGGGCTGAGTTTACCTGTAACATATGCTGGTTATTTCAATGGCTCCATCGACGAAGTCCGAATATATAACCGTTCGCTTTCAGCAGCAGAAGTTCTTGATTTATACAACATGGGCGCAACGCAGTTTAATGATTGGAGTGCGTATGATACGGCACAAGCTGTAACAAGTGGAAACCCCATAACATCATCAACATCAAACAAGTTTATGCAGTTTAAGGCAAACTTGTTTAGCAATCAAACAGGAGTTTCTCCAAGGATAATATACCACTCGCTTTCAAATCCTCTTTCGGAGTGTACGGACTTAAATGCTCCTAACACAGTTTATACTCTTGCGAATAATGTTTCGAGCACAGGAACGTGCTTCAATATTCTTGCGAATAATGTTACGCTGGATTGTGCAGGATATGCGATTAATTATAGCTATCAAGGAATTTTAGGATATGGTGTGAATGTTACAGGATATAATTTTACGACTGTGAAGAATTGCGTGGTGAAGGAGGGAAGTGCGACTACGAATGCTAAGGTTCCAATATTCTTCAAAAATGCGAAGAATGGAACAATAAGTAATAATATAATTACAACTTCTGGAACTTCTTCAGTTGGAATTAGATTAGATACAAATTCAAATTCAAACTTAGTTTCAAATAATAGCATTACGGCTTCTGGTACAACTGGATTTGGAATTTTCGTGACTACTAGTTCAAATCTTAATACTCTCTATAGTAATATTATTTCAACTTCGGGAAGTGGAACTGGAATTTATTTGATTACAACTTCAAACTCAAATAATATAACATTCAATAATATCACAACAACAAGCATAAATGGATTTACTATTGAAACAAGTTCCTACAATACTGTTGCTAATAATAATATCACAACCATTACATATAAGCCTGTAAATATTATCGGCACGACTTCTGTTGAATTCAACAACTCCATAGACTCAAGCAATCTCGGAAACGGAAAGCCGATTTTCTATAATTATTCTGTTTCGCATTTGGTTTATGATGGCTATAGCTTTGAGGCTAATTATGGTCAGGTTATATTTGCTGCTTCGAATAATATAACTGTAACTAATTCAAACATATCAAATGGCGGAATAAATTTATGGCTCACGACGAACTCTACAATTTCTAACAATCGAATAAACACCAGCAAGAACTTTGATTATGGTGTTTATCTTTATTCTAATACGATTGGGAATAATATTAGTGGGAATAGGATTAATACGAGCGGGACGAGCGGGTATGGGGTTTATCTGCTGACGAGTGCGAATTCGAGTACGATAAGTGGGAATAATGTAACAACTACTGGAACCACATCTCAAGCGATTTTTTCAACGGGTTCTTCTAATTCGACTATATCTTCTAATATAATAAGAACATCTGGAACTACTGATTCTTATGGTATTTATTTAGTTACAAGTTCATTAAATACATTATCTAGTAATTCTATTACAACAACAAATAGCAATGGATATGCAATTTGGTTATCTTCGGGAAATAATAATTTTGTAGCTAATAATACTATTAATGTTAGTTTATCTGCAGGTATACTTTTATATTCCTCATCAAATATTTTAACAAATAATACGGTTACATCATTATGCCTTTCAGGAAATTTATGTAGAGGTATAAACATTGGCAGTTCAACCGCATCAACTAATAATACTCTTATAAATATGTATATAACTACCAACAATGATTATGGAATAAGGGCTGGTTTTGAAAGCAATTTTACATTTAAGGATTCTATAATAAACACTACTAATACAACTTTTCAGGAATTTATTGTTCTTGGTGCAGTGAGAAGCGGTTCGTTTAACTTTACAAATGTCACGAAATCAGATGGAACACCAATAAAAATAAACTGGACAGCAGGGGCAAATGGAACATTAAACATAATGTGGTATGCGGATATATACGCGAATTATACTAATGGGACAAGCGCAGGAAATATAAATATCTCGGTTTGGAATGTAAATAATGTTTCTGTTAATACCACTACAATTACAACAAATGGCTCGGGAAATGCAAGGCAGACGCTTCTTGAGTATACAAGAAATTCAACAGGTGGAACAAATATCAGTTATTATAATAATTACACGATAAATGCAACAATAGCGGGGTTATCTAATTATACAAAAACTCAGAGCTGGAATATATCTACTAATAGAAATCCGATTTTTACGATGGATATTGCGCTTCCGAATGCAACCGGATTTTCTCCGGCTAATGGAACTTTTAGCAATAATTCTGCGATGAACTTTACTGCTAATTTAAGCGATGTTGGGGAAGGCGTCGCGAATGCGACGCTGAATATTTATAATCAAAGCGGACTTTATAATTCAACTTTTGTAAGTTATGCAGCAGGAACATTAAGCACGACTGTTGGAATAGTTGTGACTCTTGTTGATGGAATTTACAACTGGTTCTACCAATTATTTGATTTTGCTGGATTATCTTATACTACGGGAAATAATACTCTTACGGTTGATACGGTTTTCCCACAATATACCCTTACAGCTCCTGTGAATAATAGCTATTATAATTATACAAATATCTTATTTAATGTTTCTTCGTCAGATTATCCGAATGCTTCGATTGTTCCGAATATAGATGGAAGCTTGGTTTCATGGTGGAGAATGGATGATTTGAATAGTTCTGGGGGAGTTGTGGATTATATCGGCTGTTATGATAATGAGACAGAGATATTGACTAGAGAAGAAGTTGACTGCAGGAGTTTAACTGATGACGAATTTAACCCAGAAAACTATTACTTTGATGAAGAAAATAACTTGATAATAACTAATTTGGATAATATAGAAATTAATACGAATAATGCTGGCTTTGTCAATAATAATATTAATAATCTTAATCTTGAAATGAGTGGTTCAGGAAGCTTGGGTGAGAATGTTGAAGATTCAGGCAGAGTTGATAATGATGCAGAAATTTATTATACTAATCTTAAGGATGAAAAAGAAAAAGGTTTAGGCGGAATGGCTAAACCCAACAATAAAGTGACACTCAGTTATGATAATTGTAGTGAGCAGGAGTATTTAAATATTTCTACGAGCTGTTTTAAGGGTCGTGCCGGGATGGCGGAATGGTTAACACAACTGAGTGACACTCGGTCGTCCTCTAATAAAGGACTCGCGGGTTCGATTCCTGTTCCCGGCGCGACAAACTTTTCTGGAAGGTGCTATATTGAGAGTTGGAAATACTTTGCTGAGCTGAAAGATAATGAAAAAGTTGCCACACTGAATAATAAGACTGGCGAGAAAGAATGGCAGTTGCCTACTGCGAGGCAAGTTTATGATAATAGTAATGGTTATATGTATAAGATTGTAACTGATGAAGGGGATTTATTAGTTAGTGAGAAGCATAAGGTTTATTCTTCTATTTGGAGTAATTATGAAGAGAATAATAATCAGATAGAAGATTCTTCAAAGTTATCTTCTTTTAATGTTATTAATTTGCCTTTGAAATCTTCTGAATTGGGTTTTGCTTCAAGCAATGAAGAAAATGCTTTGATTAGTGCCTGTTCATTATCCTGTGGTATTCTTAACCATACAACAGAAAATATTTTATCTCCTGAATATATAGGAGAACTGGCGAAATCCCAGTCATTAGTTACTAATATCCTGCTTTCTGATTTTGAGAATTTGGCAAGTTCTCCATTACCAAGTTGTTTTGGCTTAAATATTGCATCATATCCTTCTGACTTTAAGAATATTAATAATTTCTTCTTTACATTTTCATCTAAAAGAAATCTAAGTTCTGAGGGGGACGCTAAATTGGACATTGTCAGTACCTCTTGTCAAATCTGCAGCATATTGCAGAGCTGCCTTAATGTGCTCTCTTGTAAGGGGAACTATGAAACTTGTAAGGATCTCTTCGATTGGAACGCCTGCTCTAATCATCTCCAAGACTTGCCAGACCATAATTCTAGTGCTGATGAAAGTCGGCTTTCCATGGCAGATGTCAGTATCTGCAACAATATACTTATTGATTTGTATTCTCATAATAACCCTACTAATCCTGATATATATAAAGATTTCGCCCTTCAGCCAGTTAAAGATGTTTATGATGATTATTCTCAGGGCAAAGAGATTTATTTCCTGAATTCTGAGAATAAGCCCATAAAAGTTTTGAGCATAACTAAAGAAGCTTATTCGGGCAAGATTTACGATGTTGATGTTGAGAATGATATTGTTCTTGTAAGAAGATTGATTGATACGCCATTAAAACTAACTGCCCAACCAACCCAAAATATCCGAACAACGAGTCATCAGACACAAACTTCAAACCCTGATGAGATAGGAATTAATGAAAATGATACGAATAATGCCGGCTTTGCCAGTGATATCATTGATAATCAAAATAATAATATTGATAATGTTAATATTGAAATTGATAGTTCAAGTAATGCAGGAAATGTTGGGGGAGCAGAAGAAGCTGGTTTAAGCGATAATAATGAAACTAATGATGCCTCTGTAGCATCAATGGTAACGCATAATATCTTGACAGATTATAATAATCAGTATCTCAATAACTATATAAATCTTTCTGCTACTAATAATACTGTGGAGGATGCTCCAGTAGCATCAATGGTAATGCGCTCGTCTAATAAACGAGGTCTTGACAGACTTCCGGGTTCGATTCCCAGCCACGGCGCCTCTGTAAATTATAATTCTGATAATACTAATAATAATCTTGAAATGGATGGTTCAGAGAGTTTAGAGGGGGCTTCTGAAGATTCAAGCGGTTCGAGTGGTGATTTAGTAGGGGTTAGGTTAAGCAATAATGATGAAATTCTAGAGGAGAATATTAAGGGTAAAAAAGAAAATCAGTCACCAAATAAAAATGTGACTAGAATGGTAATGAACTCTTCCCCCGAAGGTTATAATACTTATAGAAACAACAACTATATAAACTTTTCTGTTGGTAATTTTATTGTAGAGGATGCCGTGGTGACCAGAATGGTATTGGACCTGCCTCAAAAGCAGTATCCTTCCCCTGAAGGAAATCTGGGTTCGATTCCCAGCCACGGCGCCTCTACAAATTATACTTCTAATAATATCAGTAATGTAACTGGCGATTTGGAAGGTAAGGGTTCAGCAAGTTTAAAGAGTTCTGGTAAAGATTCAGGCGTTGGTTTCAGTAATACAGATGCAGGCATAGATATGACTGGAGCAATGTGGAGCGGGAACTCGAACAATGGAACTCCTCTTGGAGGAGTTTCGCAGGTTACGAATGGGAAGATGGGGAAGGCGTTTGGGTTTGATGGAGTGAATGATTATGTGAATATTAGTAATACAGCAGGTAATTTAAACTTAACAGGGAATATTACAATTTCTGCTTGGGTGTATGCTAATACACTTGGTTCAGGAGATAAAGGGAGGATAATCTTTTCTGAATATGATAATAATCCTTATCCAGGCTATGCTTTAAGTTTGGGTGGTGGTTCTGTAATTTGCAGTGATCCTACTAAAGTTGGTTTTTATGATGGGACTTGGAGATGTTCATTAACAGGAGCAGTTTCAATAAATAATTGGTATCATATTCTATTAGTTAGAAATGATACAAATACTACTTTTTATATAAACGGTAATTTAAATATAGTTACTTCACGTGGAACAATAACTCCAAATACTGGAAAATTATCTTCAATAGGTTCAGAATCATCATTTGCTGGTTCGACTCATTTTTTCAACGGCTCAATCGACGACGTAATGATATTCAATCGTTCGTTGTCTGCAGATGAAATAAAATCATTGTATAATGCAACAGCATATCAGCATACTGAAATTCTTTCGGCTAATGCTAATCATACATTCACTGCTTATATTCAGGATTTTGCA
>ORJL011590431.1_pt1 | contig 11955 bp, 10 predicted proteins | sample 1779941 | NCBI WGS metagenome assembly ORJL01 (sample SAMEA104232317, study PRJEB22302) | groundwater metagenome | biome: forest; feature: aquifer; material: groundwater | place: USA | collected 2011-08-07 | depth 5.8 m
ATGCGCGCCGCCGGCATCGATGTGGCAGTGGGCGACGGCGAGGCTGAGTCGCGGCGGTTGCTCGAGGGGTATCTCAAGCATCGCGCCACCGGCCTGCCGTTCGTCATCGCCAAGTTCGCGGCCACGCTCGACGGCAAGATCGCGGCTGCGAGCGGCGACTCGCGCTGGGTGGCGGGCGAGGAAGCACGCGCGTGGGCGCACGACCACCGCACGCACATCGACGCGATCATGTGCGGCGTCAACAACGTGCTGCTCGACGACCCGCAACTCACCGCGCGCCCCGGCGGCGTCACCGCCGAGCGGCAGCCGCTGCGCGTCGTCGCCGACTCCCGCGGCCGGACGCCGATCGGCGCGAAGGTGCTCGGGCCCGGCGGCAGGACGCTGATCGCCACCACGGCCGCATCGCCGGAGGACTGGCGCCGAGGTGTCGAGGCGGCGGGCGGCGAGGCGTGTGTGTTGCCGGCCGATGCGAGCGGCCGCGTCGACCTGCGCGCGCTGATGGCGCTGCTGGGAGAGCGCGGCGTGCTGACGCTGCTGGTCGAAGGCGGGGGGGTGCTGCACGGCAGCCTGTTCGAGGCGGCGCTGGTGGATAAGGTGCACGCGATCATCGCGCCGAAGATCGTCGGCGGCACGGCGTATCCCGCCGTGGCGGGCAGCGGCGCCGCGCGGATGGCCGACGCCGTGACGCTGCGCGACGTCGAGACGCAGCGCCTGGGCGACGACGTGGCGATCGTTGGATACGTGCGCGTCAATTCCCCCTGATCCGGCCGCCCGTTGGGGCCGGTACAATGTGCCACCGCGGCATCGGGCGGGCGTTTAGGCCTTCACGGCGCTGGTTTGTGAATTCCGCCGCGAATGCGCCGTGCTGCTGCTGTTTTCGCAGCCGGCGGGGCGCGGATTGATCGGCTCGCTACTTAGCGTTAGCATGACACTAACTCCGGAGGCGGCATGTTCACTGGCATCATCGAAGAGCTCGGCACCGTCCGCGGCAACGAGAACGGGGAGCTGGCTATCAACGCCAAGCTGGTGCTGTGGGGCACCAACCTCGGCGACAGCATCTCCGTCAACGGCGTCGACCTCACGGCCGCTCACTTCGACGAGGACGGCGTGCGCTTCAACGTCATGCCGGAGACGCTCCGCTGCAGCAACCTCGGCGAGCTGAAGGCCGGCGACCTGGTGAACCTCGAACGGTCGCTGACGCTTGCCGGGCGGCTCAGCGGCCACATGGTGCGCGGCGTCGTCGAGGGCACCGCCACGCTCGATTCGTTCACGCCGGAGGGCGAGGCGATCATCGGCCGCTTCAACGCGCCGCCGGAGATCCTGCGCTACATCATCATGAAGGGGCCGGTGGCGATCGACGGCATCAGCCTCACCGTGATGGCGAAGGACGACCGGTCGTTCTCGGTGTCGCTGGTGCAGTACACGCAGGAGCACACGAACCTGCACACGCGCAAGCCGGGGGACCGCATCAACATCGAGACGGACATCATCGCCCGCTACGTGGAAGCGATGCTTGAAGGGCGCGAGACGCCGGTCGGGACCTAACCCCCAGCCCCTTCCCTGCGAGGGAAGGGGAGTAAACGAGGGCGCGCGCGCGTGCCGGGACCCCGCAGAGATCGTGAGGAACGTCGTTGCAAGAGGAACTGCCGCAGATCTCAGAGAAGGAAGTCCGCCGCTCCAAGGGGCTCTCCAGCGTCGAAGAGGCGATCGAGGAGTTCCGCAACGGCCGCTTCGTCATCATCATCGATGACGAGGACCGCGAGAACGAGGGCGACCTGACGATCCCGGCGCAGTTCGCGACGCCCGAGGCGATCAACTTCATGGCGCGGTACGGCCGCGGCCTGATCTGCGTGCCGATGACGGCGGAGCGCCTGGAGCAGCTCCGCGTGCCGATGATGGTCAACCACAACGATTCGCACTTCGGCACGCCGTTTTCGGTATCGGTCGAAGCGCGCTCCGGCGTCACGACCGGCATCTCGGCTGCCGACCGCGCGCGCACGACGCAGGTGCTGATCGACCCGACCACCCGCCCCAAGGACCTGGTGATGCCCGGCCACGTCTTCCCGCTGCGCGCCCGCGAGGGCGGCGTGCTGGTCCGCGCCGGCCAGACCGAGGCCACGGTGGACCTGTGCAAGATGGCCGGGCTGTACCCGGCGGGCGTTCTCTGCGAGGTGATGAACGCCGACGGCACGATGTCGCGGCTGCCGCAGCTCAAGCGCTTCGCAAAGCGGCACGCCCTCAAGATCATCAGCGTCACGCAGCTCATCGAGTACCGCATGCACAAGGAGAAGCTGGTGCGCTGCGTGGCCGAGACGAAGCTGCCGACGGAGTTCGGCGAATGGCGCTGCCTGGCCTACAAGGCGATCACCGACCCGGACGAGCACATCGCGCTCGTGTACGGCGACGTCGCCGGCGATGAGCCGGTGCTGGTGCGCGTGCACAGCCAGTGCGTCACGGGCGACGTCTTCGGCTCGCAGCGCTGCGACTGCGGCGAGCAACTCCGCATCGCCATGCAGATGATCACGGAGGCGGGCAGGGGCGTCATCGTCTACATGCGCCAGGAGGGCCGCGGCATCGGCCTGCACAACAAGATCAAGGCGTACAAGCTGCAGGACGGCGGCATGGACACCGTCGAGGCGAACGAGGCGCTGGGCTTCCCCGCCGACCGCCGCGACTACGGCATCGGCATGCAGATCCTCGTCGACCTGGGGCTGCGCAACCTGCGGCTGGTGACGAACAACCCGGCCAAGCGGGCGGGCCTCGAAGGCTTCGGCCTGCACATCGTCGAGCGCATCCCAGTGCTGGCGATCCCCAACAAGCACAACGTGCGCTACCTCGAAACCAAGCGCACGAAGATGGGCCACCTGCTGGGGTAACGGGCCGGGCGAGCGTGCATCCGACGCCGCCGCATCTTGCGCCCGGCGCATCGGGGTGCAGCCGCCGACCAACAACTTCTAACCCGACGGTCGCAGGACGAAGTCTCGCCACGGCGAGTTCGAGTGCTGCCGCGTGTGCCAGACCGCTGACGAATTCTCAGGCCAAGGACGTTGTTCTCGCGAGCAGTCGGTCTAGGCCGCGCGCCGTGCCGGCTGCCTCGTCATGATTCGCGTCAGGGCCTCCACCGCGCGTGCGTCGAACAGCGTTCCCGCACCGGCAGACAACTCGGCGAGGGCGTCCTCTGCCGTGCGCGCAGGCCGCCACGGTTGCACACGAGTTAGGGACTCGAAGACATCGGCGACTCGTACGATGCCGGCCGTGAACGGTATCTGGCCGTTTGTGAGTCCCAATGGGTAGCCGTTGCCGTCGGGTTGTTCGTGATGGTGCGCAACGCAGTCAATGATCGGTCGCGGCAACGTGCGCCCCAGGATCGTTCGCCCGATGTCGGGATGAGTGCGCATGAACTGAAGCTCACTCGCTTCGAGCCGCCCGGGTTTGAGCAACACGCTGTCGGCCACGCCTATCTTCCCCACGTCGTGGAGTAGCCCTCCCAAGCGGACCGTCTCCGTCTCGGCCGGACTCATCTCAAGCTCTTCAGCGATGAGCGCGGCAAGGTCACTCACGCCCTCGCAGTGCCGCAGGACTTGTTCGCTCCTTGCGCCGATAGCCGCCGTAACGGCGATGATCGTTCGTTGAACGGCGTCCTCGCGTTCCCGTAGGACGCTCAGCGCCTGCGCCGGAACGTCTTCGCCAGCGACAAGTACCATGTCCTTGCCACGGCTCTTGGCTTCGTACATCGTCGTATCTGCGACGGCGAGAACGTGGTCCTTGTCGGCGCCGTCGTCGGGATAGCCCGCGATTCCAACCGAGATCGTCTGCCGTCGGTGCTGTCCGAACCGCATTTCCGCCACGGTGAGCCGCGCGGTCTCCATCAGATCCCGCGCCACATCTTTCGGCGTGTCCTCGAAGATCACGGCGAGTTCGTCGCCACCAATCCTGTAGAGTTGTCCCGCGTCTCCGACGGCGGCTATCAAGGCGCGAGCGATGTCTTCCAGCAGCCGGTCACCGCTCACGTGCCCGAACAGATCGTTGACGAGCTTGAAGTCGTCGATGTCGAGGATACTGATCGACACCGTCCCGCGCTGACGCTCCGCAGCTGCGACGGCGCTCTCTGCATCCTCGTGAAAGGCCCGGTGGTTTCTCAGTCCCGTCAGATGATCGTGCGATGCGGCATCGCGATAGTGGTCCGCCTCGCCTTCGAGCGCATTCGCGCGTTCTACCTGTGCGGCATAGAGATGCTGCAAGTCGTCCAGGAGCGCGCGAGTGATTTCAGGCTGCAGCACGGCATGGCCCTCACGTGCGGCCCGCAACGCTTCGAGCAGACGATCGCCACCGCCGCCCTTGAGCACGTATCCGCGGGCGCCCGCCGCGATCATGTCACGAACCAGGCTAACGTCCTGGTAGGCGCTGTGCGCGATGACGAGTGCATCGGGGCAGACGCCCTGGAGCGCGCGCGTAGCCTCAATCCCATCCATCTGCGGCATCCGGATGTCCATCACAACCAGATCCGGGACCGTCTCCACCGCCAGCTTTACGGCGTCGCGGCCGTTGGCAGCCTCGGCTGCTACCACGAACTCGCCCGATGCCTCAAGCAATTCCGCGACGGACACGCGTACATCGGCTACATCATCCACGATCAGGACCCGAGGTATCATGCGGCTGCGCGCCTCTCTCCCACGACGGGAATGCGGGCGACGAACTCCGTTCCGCCTGGCTCCCGGCGACGCCACACGCATTGGCCTCGCAGCAGTTCGGCGCGTTCGATCATCCCAAGGAGTCCGTATTGCCCCGCCGCTGCCAGCTCCGGCGTAGATTTGATCTCGAAGCCGCAGCCATCGTCACATACGCGGAGCACTACGTGGTCCGATTCGACACCAAGCGTTAACTGCACGGCAGAAGCGCGAGCGTGTTTTCGGACGTTTGTCAGAGCCTCCTGGACGAGCCGGTAGATGATCGACTCCGTAGCGTTGTCCGCCCGCTGGCCGACAGAACCACTGACGTCGATGCGCATTCCGGATTGCCGCCCAACGTCCGCAGCGAGGTCGCGGAGCGCCGAGTCAAGGCCACGTTCATCCAGGGAGGGTGGCCGCATGTTCATCATCAACTCCCGTACCCCCTGCACCTCCTTGGCGATGGCGGTTTCGACGTCGCTGAGGATGGTCATCGAGCGCTCTGCTTCCCCACGCTGAAGAAATTTCTTGGCCGAACTCAAGCGCGTTGCGAGGAAGCTCAGCGATTGTAGAGGTCCATCGTGGAGGTCAAGCGCGATGCGATGCCGCTCTTCTTCCTGCGCCGTAACAACGCGGTTCAGCAACGCACGCCGCGCTGCGCTCTCGCGCTCGAGCTCGCTGAAAAGCACGAGGTTCTCGCGAAGCGTCATGAACTGTCTGGCGACGATGAGGATACCCACCGCGACTGCGCTCACTGCGAGGATGTTCGATCGCGTACCGGCGAGCTCGTTGGCGATAGCGAGTGCCACCAAGGGAGTCGCGAAGAGATATGGGAGCAGGACGCCGACGAGCGACTGGCGTTGCGGCGCCGCGTCATAGGGCTTCTCGCGTGGCAACACGAAACAGATGCCCATGAGCACGTACAAAGCGATCCACAACGGGTCCAGCGGATTGCCGATGTTTTCGTATCCGACCGTGCTTATGAGATAGGTGTAGCCGCCGTCCGCGACGACGAGGAGCGCGGCAGAGGCCATCAGCATCACAGAGCGCAGCTGCAATCGGCCACCGGACGCGTAAAGCGCGAAAACGAGCGTCGCCAGAACAACGAAGTCCAGCAGCGGATACCCCATCGCGATCGCGGCGTGTCGCGGGCTGTACCCGCCGGTGTCGAGGATCGGCTGGAGCAGGTACACCCAGCTCGACGCGCCCGCTACGATCATGACCATCACCGCGTCGAGCATCCAGCGGCGGTCAGCGACCCTCTTGCGTGGAAAGACGAGCAAGGCGATCGCGGCGATGAAGCCAACGTAGCCTGAGTAGTAGAGAAGGTCGCCGAGTCCGGGAAACGGCGGTTCTGAGGCGTACCGGACATCGTAGTACGTGTACGTCCAATCACCCAGGTCCCACGTCAGCAAGACAAAGGCAAGCGAGATCCAGCCAAGTCGCTCGCGACCGGAACTTCGCGCAATCGGGATCACGGACAGGAGTAACGCCGTGATCGGCGCGACGTGGTACAGCCAGTCACTCTGGAAACGCAAATAGGCATCACTCGGTCGCACCACGAGGCCGGCGCTGTAAAAGGCGATCAGGGCCAACCCGCCAGCAGCGAGAGCCCATGGGCCGCGGTGCGCTACTTGCCACGAGGCGGGGCGAGGCAGAGAACTCATGTTGCGGCTCCTTACGTCACGCGAGTATCGGCGCGCCATGCGAGCATCTGAAGGAGAAACGCGGTCGGGAACCCTTAGGTGAATCCCTTAAAATGCGGCGTCGCACGCCAGATGTTTTGAAGGAGAGACGCGCAAGCCGTGCTGGAATCCCGCGGGGTTCGCCGATCGAAGGTGTGTTGCCGCTCGGAGCCCGCCGCTGCGCGTCGTACGCGTCCGCCGCGAACCACCAACCACGAACTACGAACCGCCAACTCCAAATGAGCCATTCGCACCACGACGGCTGCACATAATTAGTCGATGATCCGACTAACTAATCCGTTATCCTGAACCAGACGGAGGGGTCGTGGCGAAGGGCGGGCTCAGCTTCGAAGGTGGCCTCGACGCGGCCGGCATGCGGCTTGCCATCGTCGTGGCGCGCTTCAACGCGCACGTCACGGGGCCGCTGTTCGACGGCTGCCGCGAGGAGCTGGAAGGGCACGGCCTCGACCTGGACACGCTGACGTCGATCGAGGTGCCGGGGTGCTTCGAACTGCCGCTGGTCGCGAAGCAGCTCGCCGCGAGCAGGCGATTTGATGCTATCATTTGCATCGGCGCCGTCATTCGCGGCGACACGCCGCACTTCGACTACGTGTCATCAGGGACGGCCAGCGGCATCCAGCGCGCCGCGCTCGACACCGGCGTGCCGGTGATCTTCGGCGTACTGACCACCGACAACGAAGAGCAGGCCATCGACCGCATCGGCGGCAGCGCCGGCCACAAGGGCCGCGAAGCCGCGCTGACCGCCATCGAGATGGTCCACACGATGAAGACCGTACGCGCCCTGCCCCGCTAAGCGGGCGAGGCGGCATTTCCAGGAGGGGCTTCCTCCCCCCGCCCACGGCGGGGTTCCGCACAGGAGGCGGGCATCATGGCAGTCAAAGCAGACGAAGTCCGGCACCCCGACCAGATGGAAGACGACGATTTCGATTGGTCGGCGGTCCCTGAAGGCGAGGCCGTCGATGCGGAGACGCACAGGACGCTGACGCTGGCGCATCGCGCCCTCGCGAAGTTCCCGGAGCTGAAGGGCAAGTACAAGGCGTACGCCGGCGCGGCAGCGATCGTATCGAGCGTGGCGACGCTGATGGCCGGCGTGGCGATCGCGCGCAAGATGCGGCACGGCATGCCGGCCGACAAGGCGCTGGCATCGATCACGGCCGCCGATATCGAGGCCGCCATGCACGTCGCGGGGCGCGACCAGCGCTACAAGCGCCTGTTGCGCAAGATCAGCCGCCGCAGCCGCAAGAGCGACACCCCAGACGCCGGCTAGGCGCGCTCGTTGCGACGCCAGGGCGGCATGTTCTACTGGGAGTGGCGCGGCCCGGAGCCACGGGAGTTCGACCTGTTCTCGCTCGCCGTCCGCTTCGTCGTCAACGTGGCCGCACTCTGGTTCGCCCAGTTCATCATCCGCGGCGTTGACATCGAAAGCGCGCCCGCGCTGCTCTTCGGGGCGGCCATCTTCGGCGCCGTCAACGCCTTCATCCGCCCGGTCGTGGCGATGTTCTCGTGCCTGCTGACGTGCGTGACGCTGGGCCTGTTCACGCTGATCATCAACACGGCCATGCTGGGTCTGACGGCGTGGATCGCCGGCCTGTTCGACCTGGCGTTCCGCGTCGACGGCTTCATCGCGGCGTTCCTGGGCGCGGTCGTCATCTCGATCGTCAGCACGCTGCTGAGCCGCTGGGCCGACGCGAACCTGGCGGGGCGCGGCGACGACGTGTAGGCAAGATTTCGCGCACATAACGATTGCCGATTCGACCGTTCTGTGATATGGTTTGAGCCCCGCGAGTTCCCTTTGGGACGCCTGGGACGATCGACGAACAAACCGCCGCTGACGCGGTGACGGGCAGTCGCCCGCGCGCGGCCCCTGCCGCAGGAGGATCGCCGGAGTGCACGTGACCCCCGATGCCCGCGAGGCGCTGAGCAAGCTGCTGTCACGGCGGAACAACCCCGATCGCTGCCTCCGGCTCACCACTGTCCAGGGCAACTACCGGTTCGTGCTGGACGAGCCCATCGAGCAGGACATCACCTATCATCACGAGGAGCGCATCGTCCTGGTCGTGTCGGATTCGGTCTCGCGCGACCTCTGGGGCATCACGATCGACTGCACGCCGGAGGAAGGCAAGAAGAAGCTGATCTTCCGCAAGGCGAAGCAGGGCGAGCCCTTCGACGGCGTCAAGGACCAGGACGGCGCGGTGCCGCCGCAGTGGCGGGCCACCGAGCACGAGCGGCTGCTCGGGGAGATCGCCGAGATCGGGCGCCAGATCGCGACGCTGCGCGGCGGCTCGAAGAGCGCGCTGCGCGAGCAGCTACAGGTGCTCGAAGCGAAGAAACAGGAGAAATGGGACGCCATCCGCGCCCTCTGGGCCGGAGACGGCGGCTGGCACAAGCTCAACGGCGCCGCGGTCCCGGCAAGGGCCGCCGACTAACCAGCGATGACGCGCCCGCCGGAGCGGGCGGAAATGGAGCGTACGTGGCCACTGTAGACCTTCGAGACGGCGAATCCCCCGAGCACTTGATCACGCGCTTCCGGCAGGCCGTCCAGCGCGACGGCATCCTGCGGGAGATCAAGCAGCGGCGGCACTTCATCCCCAAGAGCGAGCGCCGGCGGATCGCCCGCGCCAAGGCCGCGCGCCGCCGCCGTCGCGCAACGCGCACCCCCACCGCCGCGTAGCAGCCCCGGGCCGTGGCCTCAGCGCTGCGGCCTCTTGCTTCCCCTCCCCGGCTCACGAGGAGTAGGCCGCATCGTCGCTTCATTCATCGTTATGTCGAGTCGCTCGGGCGAGGCAGCCGCGGAGACGCCAGCCCGGCGGCGTTTTTCGAAGCTAACTTCGGGAAAGATGACGAAAAGGGGTTGCATTATGTGCTACCGATTCGTTAGCATCCGCTGGTTGACACCCGAACGACCCATTTGTATACTCACCCAAGGCTAGACAGAACCCCCTTGCCTTTTGGATCCCCATTTGCACGCCCCTGCGGGGGGCTATTCCTGTCATCAGGAGACCACGGTTCGTAACGCATTGTTAGGAGCGCGCCAGGCATGACTGTCTCTACGGACATCGTCAGCACCCGATCATCGGTCCCGGCAAGCAAGAAATCGTATGCGAAGATCGCTCACGTGCTGGACATCCCGCACTTGATCAGCATGCAGATCACGTCGTTTGAATGGTTCAAGAACGAGGGTCTGCGGGAGCTGTTCGACGAGATCTCGCCCATCGAAGACTTCACGGGGACGCGCATGAAGCTCCGCTTCGGCGACTACAGCTTCGGCGAGCCGAAGTACCCGGAGCTGGAGTGCCGCGAACGCGACATGACCTACTCCGCGCCGCTGCGGGTCAACGTGCAGCTCGAAGTGAAGGAGACGGGCGAGGTCAAGGAGCAGGAGCTCTTCATGGGCGACTTCCCGCTCATGACCCCGAACGGCACCTTCGTCATCAACGGCGCCGAGCGCGTGGTGGTTTCGCAGCTGGTCCGCTCGCCGGGCGTGTACTTCACGCTGGAGACGGACCCGACGACGGGGCGCGAGCTGTGCTACGGAAAGCTCATCCCGAACCGTGGCGCCTGGCTGGAGTTCGAGACCAGCAACAAGAACGTCCTCTCGGTGAAGGTCGACCGCAAGCGCAAGATCCCCGTGACCACGCTGCTGCGGGCGATCGACGAGGAAGAGGGCGTGCCGGAGGCGAAGCTCGGCACGAACGAGCGCATCCTGGCGAAGTTCGCCGACATCGATGTGAACGCGGACCACCCGTACATCCAGACGACGCTCGAAAAGGAGACGGCGACCAACAAGACCGAGGCGCTGCTGGACTTCTACCGGCGGCTGCGCCCGGGGGACCCGCCGACACTGGAGAACGCGCGCGGGCTGCTGACGTCGCTGTTCTTCAACGGCCGCCGCTACGACCTGGGGCGCGTCGGCCGTTACAAGCTCAGCCGGCGGCTGGAGCTGGATGCGGAGGAGAAGACCCGGGTGCTGCGTCCGGTCGACCTCGAAACGATTATCAAGACGCAGGTCAAGCTCAACAACGGCACCGGCCGGCCTGACGACATCGACCACCTGGGTAACCGGCGCGTACGCGCGGTGGGCGAGCTGATCCAGAACCAGTTCCGCATCGGCCTGCTGCGCATGGAGCGCGTGGTGCGCGAGCGCATGACGATCATCGACCCGGACCAGGCGACGCCGAGCGCGCTGATCAACATCCGCCCGGTGGTGGCATCGATGAATGACTTCTTCGGCGGCTCGCAGCTCTCGCAGTTCATGGACCAGACGAACTCGCTCGCCGGGCTCACGCACCGGCGCCGGCTGAGCGCACTCGGAGCAGGCGGCCTCACGCGCGAGCGCGCGCCGATCGAGGTGCGCGACGTCCACCCGACGCACTACGGCCGCATGTGCCCGATCGAGACGCCGGAAGGCCCGAACATCGGCCTGATCGGCTACCTCGCGTCGTACGCGACCGTCTCGGAGTTCGGCTTCATCCAGACGCCGTACCGCAAGGTGATCGGCGGCAAGGTGACCGACGAGATCGTCTACCTCGACGCCGTCGAGGAGTCGCGCTACACGATCGCGCAGGCCACCGCCACGCTCGACAAGAACGGCAAGCTGCTCGAGACCGCCGTGCTCTGCCGCTCCGCCGAGGGCGAGGCGGTGACGGCGCCCCCGAAGGCGGTCGAGTTCATGGACGTCGCACCGGCGCAGATCGTGTCGGTCTCGACGGCCCTGATCCCGTTCCTCGAGCACGACGACGCGAACCGCGCGCTCATGGGCGCGAACATGCAGAGGCAGGCCGTGCCGCTGCTCGTGCGCCAGGCGCCGCTCGTCGGCACCGGCCTCGAGTACCGCGCCGCGGTCGACTCCGGCGACGTCGTGATCGCGCTCCGCGCCGGCACCGTCATCGACGTCGACGCCGACAAGATCACCGTCGAGGCGAGGGACGGCAAGGACGACTACACGCTGACGAAGTTCATGCGCTCGAACCAGGGCACGCTGATCCACCACAAGCCGGTGGTCCGGCTGGGCGACAAGGTGAAGGCGGGCGAGGTCCTCGCGGACGGCAGCTCGACCGACAACGGCGAGCTCGCGCTCGGCGCCAACCTGCTCGTCGCGTTCATGCCGTTCGAGGGCTACAACTTCGAGGACGCGATCGTCCTCAGCGAGCGGATCGTCAAGGACGACATCCTCTCGTCGATCCACATCCACGAGTACGAGATCGACGCCCGCTCGACAAAGCTCGGCGACGAGGAGATCACCCGCGACATTCCGAACCGCTCGGAGGAGTCGCTCGCGCAGCTCGACGAGCGCGGCGTCGTCCGCATCGGTGCGGAGGTCGGCTCGGGCGACCTGCTCGTCGGGAAGGTCACGCCGAAGGGTGAGACCGAGCTGACGGCCGAGGAGAAGCTGATCCGTGCCATCTTCAAGGAGAAGGCGCGCGAGGTGCGCGACACCTCGCTCAAGGTTCCGCACGGCGAGGGCGGCGTCGTCATCGACGTCAAGACGTTCGCGCGCGAGTCGGGCGACGACCTGAGCCCCGGCGTGAACGAGCTCGTCCGCGTCTATGTCGCGAAGAAGCGCAAGATCGCGGAGGGCGACA
>ORJL010268766.1_pt1 | contig 11954 bp, 13 predicted proteins | sample 1779941 | NCBI WGS metagenome assembly ORJL01 (sample SAMEA104232317, study PRJEB22302) | groundwater metagenome | biome: forest; feature: aquifer; material: groundwater | place: USA | collected 2011-08-07 | depth 5.8 m
CGGAAAGTTCCTTCTTCGTGCCGGATGCGTCATAGACCGAAATGCTATTTCCATCGATTACCACGCGTTCTCCCGGTAAGCCGATAATGCGCTTGATGTAGTACGACCGCGGATCGATAGGATATTTAAACACCAGCACCTCGCCGCGCTGCGGTTCGCGGAAACGGTATGCGAGTTCGTCCACGAGAAGATAGTCGCCATTCTCAAAATTGGGCTCCATACTCGATCCGCTCACGAGGAATGGCTGAGCCACGAACGCCCGTACCATTACGACCGCCACCACCGCGATGGCAACCGTTTGTAATACCTCGAAAAGTGACCAGAAGAATGCTTTCATGTGCGAAATATGCGATAATCTTACCGAACATGGTACGGAAACACAATGCCTCCGAAAATCCGCTCGCATCTGTTTCTCTCGTTGCGGGACTTGGCAACCCGGGCGAGGAATATGAACGGACCTACCACAATGTCGGTTTCATCGTCGCGGATATCATAAGCGGACATGGCCCCTACACCGTCTCGAGAACGGGCACTTTTGCGGAATCCACGACAGGACGCATGCGGTTTGTGAAACCGCTCACCTTCATGAACGATTCGGGACGCGGCATACACGATGCACTCCGGTACTTCAGGAAAAAAACGGAGGCAATGGTCGTCATCCATGACGATGCGGATATTCCCGTCGGAGAATACAAAGTGCAGTTCGCGCGGGGCGCGGCGGGTCATCATGGTATCGAATCCATCATCCGCGTTCTGAAAACGAATGCATTCTGGCGGATACGCATCGGCATCGGTAAACAGACAAAAAACGGGAAGAAGATTCCCGCATCAAGAACCGTACTCGGTATAATCACAAAACCGGATCTGTACCGGTTCGAAACGATTGCCGAAGAAGTAAAAGGAAAAATCCTGTAGGGCTATTTGCCCGTTCCTACGAAACGGAAGTTTATCTGGAATCCCGCGGAGCCGTCTTCGCGTATCGCAATCTGGGACACGAGAAGATCTATATCCGCGAAATCCTTGTCCGCAGCGAGTGCGTTCTTGAATACAATGATCGCATTGCTGTCGGCCACATGCGCGGAAAGCGTTATTCTGTCCTTCAGCGAGACTATTTCGATATGATCTATGACCGCGCGATTCGCCACGGTAATCGCGTTTATTTTCGAAAAGAAATAGGTCCAAGGCACCGTTCCTTCTTTTTTGGAGCGCGCATTCCCCACAAGCGCATTGAACTGCCTCACCTGCTCTTCGAGCCGGGCGAGCTCTCCCCCCGGTATGTTCGCACTGAACATGGAAAGATTCCCCTTCGCGGCCTTCACCTCGTTCGCCAGCACGTATGCGCTCCCGCCGAAGAAAACAAGGAGCACGCCGAGTACGGCTGCACTCACGCCTCGCCATAGCCGTATGAAGTTCAGCGCCTGTTCCTCGTAGAAATAGCCGCCGTGCGAAACGGATCCCACATTGATGAGTGTTTCCTTCTGCCTGCTCTCGTTCTCTCGAAGCGCGGCGCCTACCGCCACATACCACTGCGATGAGATATTCCATGCCGCGATCTGGAGCAATACGACGCTGATGCCGAATTTTGTCTGAATGAAACTCTGTACCGTCTTCTCGAAACCGGGAGCGATCATGAATACCTTCTGGGGGTTTTCCTTGAAACGGCTCAGGGTGAAATGGCTTATTTTCTGCATCTCCTCTGCGAGAACGGTCTCGAACCGCTGCTGCGTGATTTCGCGTTCCTCTCCCTGGATCGAGCGCCACGAACGGAAATAGTCGAAATAAAGACCCTTATTCTTCAAAATGGAAAGATTCAGCCCATCGCTCGAAATCTGGAAAAGGAGAGAGGGACGGTCCTCCGTATTGCCCGCAAGCGCCACAAGCCGCGCAAGCGCAAGGCTCGGGAATTCGAACGCGACCGGAGAGAAGCGCGCCTCTTCGAGCGCCTTCTGAAACGGATCTACGCGTAGCCGCTCCGCGAACGCGCCGAGCAGTTCGTACTGATCCGGCGTCTCCTTTACCACCTGCCAGCTCATATAGGAGGTTTCGGGAGCCATCGGCGATATCATCTGGATATTCAGCGCTGCGGATTCCTCAAGCCGATCCGATCCTACGTTCGGAACCGAAAAGCTCTGTGTATAGACGATGCTCGAAGGGAGCACGACCACCACCGGAATGGTTTTTTTCTCATCAGCCTCCACCGTCTGGTGCAATTTCTTCAGATAACCCTGGAACTGCGCCTCATCCAAAATACGGCCTTCCTTCACGATGCCCGGCGGCATTTTCACAATGGAGGTGCTGAGCCCCGCTCCCAGCACGACATACTGGAGCGCATAGTCGCTTATATGCAAGCCGCCCACGAGGGGCTTCGAACTCAGACGTTCGAATATATATTTTGCTTTTGCTATAAGAGCGCGGGTGTCCATGAAAAGAATGTATTACTGCACCGATTGTTCGCTCACCGACTGGACGTCGACGAGTCCTGTAACCTGATCCGCGGCGATGATGGCGACGAACTTCCGCTGCCTCGTTCCCGCGACGCCTACCGATGTTACGGTATACACATAACTCGAGTCCTGGGATGCACGGGAAGAAGAAACGGTTGCAGCATCGTTGTCTATATAAAGGACGTATGAAACGGGGGTAGCGCCGAAATCCTTGTCGCGCACGATGCGTATCTCCGCATCCCGTATGCCCGATTGCGCCACTGTGAACGCCCGCGCATACAGCCTTTCTCCGAGTCCGGAACTGCTCAGAAAATAGGTGATGAAACTCCCCGCGATGGCTATTTCAAGAATGAGGCCGCTCACGAGGATGATAAACGAAAGCGTCGCTTGTCCATGCGGCATTCCCCGGTGCGTCATCCCTCTTATGATAGCAAAAAGCCCGATGCATGGCATCGGGCTTCTCTTCTCTCCTATTTGCCTGACTGCGGCGCGGGCGCGGGTGCCTGCTGCTCGGGAGCGCCTCCTTGGGGCGTCTCCGCCTGCTGCGGTATCAAATCGGGATTCTTCTCGAACACCTGTGCGAGCTCGCTATCCGAACGGAGGCTCGTATACCATACGACCTCTTCGCGGTTTATCTTCATGAAGTCCTCGGGACCCCAGAACACGTTCTTGAAGCGCTGCACGCTCAAGGGATTCTGCTCGTTCGTCCGATTCACCTGGAGAAGATACGGCTGTTTCAGACCGAAGTACGGAAAACGGACCAGCTTTCCGAAGTAAAGGTCGCCCGTGCGGAGATACACCGCCGCATACGAGGGCTTCCCGCCGACCTCCTTCCACACGACGAATCCGATGATGACGAGGAGAAGGACTACGACCACCGAAAGAAGAATTTTGTTCGTCTTATTCATATGGAATAGTATAGCATTTTCTTTTTACGAAAGGGACGGGCTGTGGATAGCCTATTTCACGTGGAGCGCGTCGTATATATTGAGAATTGCTTTTATCGCATCCCCCGAAGAAATATTGTTCTGCCGATAGAGTCCGTCGGTCACATCGCCTGCGGCCCATATGCCGGGACATGACGTCCTCTGCGTCTTCGGATCCGTGATAACCGCGTTATATTCGCTCATATCCGCGAGCCCCTTAACCAGATCGCTGTTCGGCTGGACTCCTATCTCCACGAACACTCCCTCTACTGCAAGCGCATGTATCTGTCCGGTCTTCGTGTCTTCATAGATCATTCCTTTTACTTCTTTCTCCTCGCCCTGTATCTCGCGAACGGCGGCGTTCAGTACGATGTCCACTTTCGCATTGTTCGCGATTTTTTCCTGCGTTGCGGGGTCGCCCTTCAGTGATTCGTTCTTATGGATGAGATAGATGTGTTCGGCGTACTGGAGAAGATCGACGACCGCCTCGAGTCCCGCATTCCCTCCTCCCACCACGGCAACCTTCTTCCCTTTGAAAAGCGGCGCGTCGCACGTCGCACAATACACGACGCCGTGGCCTTCCAGCTCTTTTTCCCCGGGAACCTCGAGTCTCCTGTGGCGGCTCCCCGAAGCGAGAAGAATGGTTTTTGTTTCGAACCGCTTTCCCGACTTAGTCACGACGACGAAACTGCCGTCGGTCCGCTTCTCTATCGTTTCCGCGCGCTCCCCATCGGCAATCATGATACCGCTCTGGGCGCGCAAATGCTTCTCGAGCATCTGCGAGAAATCGAACCCCGATACGGACGGCGTCCCTATCCAGTTCTGGATATCCACTGAAATGACGGACTGTCCACCAACAGCATCGGCGATGAGTGCGGCATTCATCCTCTTCCGCGCCGCGTAGACGCCCGCCGCTACGCCACCGGGACCTCCGCCTATGATTATGACGTCATACATATATATGTGTGTGAATACGGACCTATTCCTCGGGAGGGGTGAAATCCCATACCATCATTACGATAAGAAGTCCGCCTGCCAGCACGCTGTTCCACGCCGCGAGGTTCAATACGGAAAAACCGAGAATCCACGGCGAGATGATGAGCCATGCTCCTATCGCTATAACCGCCCAATGATTCCATGACATGAAATTGATATTACTTTTTAAGTGCGAGTGCCTGATCGACGAACGCTTTCACCGCATCGATCGGATATGCGCCGTTTATGGGGAACAGGTCGCCGTTCGGCGTCATGAGTATCGAAAAGGGGGTGCCCGGTCTTCCGTTCATTATCGCGTTCCCTTCTTCTACCTGCTTATTCACCTTTTCCGCCATGCGACCGCTCGAGAGACAGGCGGTGAATGCGCCGCGCTCGAGCCCTACCGTTTCCGCGATATTCGGCAGTTCCGCGGGGTCAAGACCGTTGTTCCCTGGTGTGATCTCTATGAGACGGTTGATATACGCCCAGAATTTCTCATTCCCTCCGAGTTCCGCCGCGCACTCGCTCGCTTCCGCTTCTTTGCGTGCCTTGGAATGCAGTTCATCGATGGGAAGATGGCGGTATACCCATGCCACCTTATTTCCGTACACGGACACTACTTCCTGCATCACTCCGTGGAAGCGCTTGCAAAAAGGACATTCGAGATCGGAATATTCCACGATTTTCACGGGTGCATCGAGCGAACCTACGATATGGTCCGTCTCGCTTACCGGACTCATTTTATTAAGTGAGGGGGCATCCTCCGCCGTTTCGGTCCCCGCTCCTTGGTTTTCCGGCGGTGTCGCTTGCTTACCGGTGTTATATACGAGCGATACCGAAACGAGAACAGCCGCAAGCATGATGCTCGCAGGCAATAAATAATCTTTTTTTACTTTTGGTTCTTCCATATGTATGCATCATAGAAGATGCGCCATTATGCCGTCAACGAGGATTGTTGTTGAAAAACAGGAAATATAGTGTAATATGCCTTCAGCATCCGTTTTTACATCACTCATATAAAGGAGCACTCATGATCCGCCAAGGCATAGGGACCGTTCTTCTGAAATACTTCGGACGGGGATTCATTGCATGGATGGTAATCGCCGTCTGCATTGCGCTGTGGAAATTCGCCATTACTCCGGTGGAATTCATCACTCGCGATCCCCTCCTTCAACTCCTCATCATTCCATGTGCTATCCTCGCGATGGGCGTCGTCACCGAGCTCGTGAAGAAGGTGGCGCGTGCGCTCCGGAGCGTCATCGTGCGCGAAATCGTTCCCGCGTCCCTCACCGGAAAGAAAGTGGTGGAATGGGAAACGGGCGGCGTACGCGTGCGCGGACTCCTGCTCGATATGGAAGGTGACACGGCGTATGTCATGGAAATAATGGGAGGACCGACCTCGATCACCTGGTTCCCCCGCCGCGTGCCGAAAGAACGCATCACGATCGTCGAGAACGAAAAGGCGATGAATCTCATCCTCGAACTTTTCACGCTCGGCATCAGCAAGAACGGTATTTTTTAGAGAGAGCGACCCCGCCGCATGGCGGGGTTTTTATTTCTGTTTTACAATACGCTTGCACCCAAGAACACCGAACTGCATGACTGAAAAGATAAAATCATTCCTCTTTCATAATACCTCGCAGGGACAGACCGTACTCAAAAACACGTTTTGGTTGAGTTTCGGACAGCTTTCGAGCCGCCTCATCAGAGCCATTATCATCATTTTCGCCGCCCGCATCCTCGGCGCAGCGGGATACGGCGTGTTCTCCTATGCATTGAGTCTCGCAGGATTCTTCACTATCTTCTCGGATATCGGCATTACCGCGTTCCTCACCCGCGAAGGATCGAAGGGACAGGAATTCCGCGAACGCTTTATCGCCACAGGGTTCGTAACGAAGCTTGTTCTCATCGTCGTCAATTCGATGGTCATCTTCCTCGCCGCACCGCTGCTTACGAAAACACCGGGCGTCGCCGAACTCCTTCCTATCGCCATCATCCTTTTCGCGTTCGACAGCATACGCGACTTTACCACAGGCATCGCCCGATCGCTTGAGCGCATGGAAATAGAGGCGAGCGTACTCTTCATCATGAACGTATCGGTGCTCCTCCTCGGACTTGCCGCGCTTTTTTCCTTTCCTAACTCCTTCGTCCTTATGTGTGCCTACACCGCGGGAAGCGGCATCGGTATGGCATTCTCATTCTGGAAACTCCGCGCCCACTTCAAGAATATTTTCTCTCGCTTCGACCTTTCGGTCGTGAAAACACTGGTTACGGAAGCATGGCCTTTCGGCGTCGCGGGACTTCTGAATACCATCATGCTGAATACCGACACTATCATGCTCGGTTGGTGGCGGACTCCCGAGGAAATCGGCTACTACTCGGCCGCACAACGCATCATTATGCTGCTCTATCTACTCCCCGGTTTCGTTGCGGTCAGTACCTTCCCTACGCTCGCACGCCTCGCTAAGGAAAATGCTGCCGCATTCCGCGCTGTTTTCGAGAAAGCGCTCCGCGCGATTTTCTTCATGGCATTCCCGCTCATCGCGGGCGGTGTCGTGGTTGCCGATCAGCTCATCCGCTTCATATTCGGTCCCGAATATGCGCCGACCGGTTCGGTACTGCGCATCCTCCTTTTTACGTTCATCGTGGTCTTCCCGGGAGCCCTTATCGGTAACGCGATTTTTTCCTACAACAAACAGAAATATCTTATTTATGCGTTCGCACTCGGCGCATTCGGTAATGTCGCATTAAATGCGCTTCTTATTCCCCGCTTCGGCATCGAAGGTTCGGCAGCGGCCACCATCATCACCCAGATTATGAGCAACGGATGCGCATTCCTCATCATGCATCGCATCAATCCGTTCCGTGTCTTCACACTCCTCCCCAAGATAGTTCTCGCCTCGGCCATCATGGCCGCATGCGCCCACTCCCTACTCCTCGCAGGAAGCCACATCATCGTCATTCTCGTTGTTTCAGCCGCCGTCTACCTTGCAGCACTTTGGCTTATGAAGGAAAAGTTGGTGACGGATCTCCGCACACAGGTAAGGGCTATTCTCGGATAGGTTCTTCCACTGCCGTCTCGGTAGGCCAGAATGAAAGTATCGCTTCTTTCAGCTTCTTCGCGTTCTCCGCATCGCCCGCGACCATATACGTTCGATAGAGGTCGGTCATGCATTGCGGACGATTGGGGCTGAGTTCGAGGCATTTTTTGAAAAAGTATTCCGCACGGTCACTGTCTTCTTTTTTCCCTTCGCGCGAGGCGAGCACGAGGCGGAGCTGTCCGTTCGTCAGGTATTGCTGGGTCATTGTCGCGTATGCGCCGTTGCTTTCCGTAAACGAGGAAAATTGCTGTTCGAGAAAATCAACAAGATAGCGCGCAGCCTCCACCGGCACGCTCTTATTCTGCACCACACCTACCAGTTCGTTCCCGAAAAAGCGGAGTGTCTCCGGCTGACCCACGGGGGAAAATGAGGAGAACAGCGCGGAAGCCGAATCCACGAATGATCCTATCGTGCGCTGCTCATAGGCACCCCGGAGGAACGTTATGTAATTACTCGCCTTCCGGTACGGAAGGATGGCGCCGAGATACGCGAAAAAAGAGAAAAGGACGATGCATGCGCCGGCAACAAGAGAAGGAGCGAAGGAGTTCGACTGTTCACTCTGGCGCGGGGCTGATTTCTGCGCAGCCGGGACTTGTGGCAGGGAAAGATGCGCGATGAACGCTAAAAGAAGGAAAAGATTGATATAAGTAGGAAGGATATCGAACAGCACGATCCCCTGCATGAGATATGCGATCAGAATGGATACAAGAAGTGCCTGTGCAAAAAATGATTTCTGCTCGTTCCCTCCCCATTGGCGGCTGAAATAGTCGCGCGCGCGACGCACTGCGGCGAATGCAAAAAAGAAAATGGAAAGGAATGCGATGAGACCGAGGGCTCCCGTCGTCACCAGATAATCGACGAACACGTTATGCGCGCGATCATACCAGGTATCGGAAGGGACGTTCGGCACGTAATGCCGCGTATCGAAATACTTGTCGAACACGAAGGAGAAGTTCTCCGGACCCCATCCGAGAAGCGGGCGCTCCTTAAACCCTTCGAACGCCGCATGCCACACCCAGAGCCTGCTTTCCCAGCTTGAGGTGGTGAATCCTGCATTGAAAAGCCGAGCGCTTGGAAGACTCTTCACGAACGGAGTGTCGTGGAAAAGGAACAGGCTCCCGCCGAAGAGCGTGAGTATGACGAGTGCAATAAGCGCGCGCTTCCTCCATGCAGTGCTCCGCACAATGAGCATTGCGAGAAATGCGAGCACTCCGGCAGCCAGACCGAAAAACGGACCGCGCGTCTGCGCAAGGAATATGATGAGCGCACTCGCCCCGGCAACGAGAAAAAGAAAATGCTTCGCGCGCGAAGTAATCGAAAGATAGAGAGAATAGAAAAGCGCGAAGAGGAAATAGACGCCCACATATGCCGCATTCCCCAAAGAACCCTGGAATCGGACTCCCTCGGCGAATGCGGGACCGATGAAGGAACGGAAACCGAGTCCCGCAAAAATACCGTAAAGCACGATGAGCGCTCCCGCAGCGAGGGAGGCCTTGAAAATCATGCGCCATTCTTTTTCGTCCCTGAAAAGCGTCGCGAGAAGTGCGAAGAAAGCGAAGAGATGGATGAATTGTACCACTCCTTCTCCGCGTTCGAAATTGGACCAGATCGCAGTACCCGCGTCGACTGCGAAAATACCCGCGAGCACGACAATGAAGAGAAATGCGCCGAGCGAAAGGAAAAGCGGGGAACGGAGAAGCGCACGCATGCGCTCACGGTACCCGCTTACGAATAATTCCTTCCTCAGAAAGATGCCGAGCCCGAATGCGATGACCGCGGCATCCACCATAAAGCGGAAAAACGAATATTTAAGGACGATGAAGGGGAAAAGCGTCTTTCCGCTCACCAACACGACCGCGAACACGGCTGCAAGAAGGAACCATTTGGAGACTTTGAAAAAATCCAGCATTTGTGCCAATAATGATACTATGCAACAGGCGAAAAAGAAAATTGTGGTAGGCATCGTCGGCCTCGGTTATGTGGGGCTCCCTACCGCGATAGCGCTCGGTAAGCGCGGAGTGAGCGTAATAGGCATCGATATAAGTCGCGAACGAGTGAGTATGCTGAACAAACGGAAGAGCTTCATCGCCGAGATTCCGGACGAGACGCTCAAGGCTTCACTCACCAAATTCAAGGCGACGAGCGATTGGTCCTCGATCAAGAAGTGCACGGTGGTGCTCATCACGGTACCTACACCCCTTACGAAGAATAAGACGCCGGACACGACTGCCATAGAGAAGGCGGGAGCGAAAATAGCAAAGTATCTCCGCCCAGGCACGCTCGTGGTACTCGAGAGTACGAGCTATCCCGGGACCACCGACGAACTTCTACAGCCGATTCTCGAAAAGAGCGGGCTTACCGCGGGAAAGGATTTCCTTCTCGCGTTCGCACCCGAGCGCATCAATCCGGGAGAGAAGAAGCACGCCTTCATAGATGTGCCGAAAGTGGTGGGCGGTATTAATGAGCGATCAACACACGCCGCAGAAAAGTTCTACAAACTTTTCATCAAGAACGTGCACCCCGTCTCGACATCGCGCGCAGCCGAAATGACGAAGATACTCGAGAACACCTTCCGCCTCGTCAATATCTCGCTCGTGAACGAGCTTAAGATGCTCGCCGACAAGATGGGTATCAATTTCTGGGAAGTCATTGAAGCGGCGAAGACGAAGCCCTATGGGTTTATGGCCTTCTACCCCGGTCCCGGCGTCGGAGGGCACTGTATACCGCTCGACCCCTTCTACCTCTCGTGGAAAGCGCGCGAACTCAATTTCTTCACGCGATTCATCGACCTTGCGGGCGAAATCAACGAGCTCATGCCGCATCATGTCGTAACGAAAATCATCTGGGCGCTTAACACGCACAAGAAACCCGTCCGCGGATCGAAGGTGCTTGTACTCGGTATGGCCTACAAGAAGGATATCGACGACCCCCGCGAATCCCCTTCGCTCGAAATCGTATGGGACCTCGAACGGAAGGGAGCCGAAGTGTCCTACCACGACCCTTACATACCCTCCATCACCGTCCACGGCACGCCCATGAAATCCGTCGCACTCACGCCCGAAACGCTGAAGAAAGCGGACTGCGTTGTCATCGCGACCGACCATTCGGCGCACGACTATGCGATGGTCGCGAAATACGCGAAACTCGTCGTGGATACGCGCGGCGTGATAAAGACCGACGGGGAAAACATCATCTCCTGAATTTGACACTATAGTGTAAATAATGGCATAACAAAGCCAGTAACTTACACATTCATCCATATTTACGAAAGGGTTTATTATGCGCTTCTCTCTCATAGGAAGCGGCTTCATCATGCCGCGCCATGCGGAAGCGATTTACCACGTCGGCGGAAAGATAATCGATGTGGTGAACACGGCCCATGGCAATGATGAGTGGATGCGCGCGGTGGAGAATCCCGATGCGGACTGCATCGTGGTGCTCACGCCGAACGACCTCCACTTCCCCATCGCGGAAGCTGCGGCTTCCCGCGGGAAAATAGTGCTCTGCGAAAAACCTCTCTCACTCACCGCGGATCATGTGACACGGCTTGCGGGCATGGAAAACGTCTTTTCCGTGCTGCAGCTCCGTCACCATCCTCTCGTGGAAACGCTCCGCGCCGGAATGCGCGAAAGCGATTTCTACGGCATACGCATGGATATCAGCGTGTACCGCGATCCGGCATATTACGAGGGATGGAAAGGAAATACAGTACGATCCGGCGGCATCCTCTTCAATCTCGGGAGTCACTACTTCGACCTTCTCCTTCATCTCTTCGGAATGCCCGAACGCATCATAGGCACCTCCGGAAACGACAGGGAGATGGCGGGGACGCTCATCGGAACGAATTGGGCGTGTGACTGGCATCTCTCGACCGACACACGAAGGAACGAGCAGCGACGAGTATTCACTGTGAACGATGTTCCGTATAATTTCTCTTCGCAGGACAACCTTTCTTACGAAAATCTGCACCGTAAGGTGTATGAGGACCTCGTACAAGGAAAGGGTGTTCGTCCCGGCGACGTACTCGCATGCACCGAACTCATATCCTCGCTCTATGCGGGGGTGAAAGGAGGCGCGCAATGAAGGGAGAACGAACGGTAATCTATCATCCCGAACTTTCGAATATCGCCCCCGAGGCGGTTATCGGAAGCGACTGCAGGATCCATTCGCATGTGTGGATAGGAACGAAAGTCCGCATAGGCGATCGCGTGAAGATCGAAGCATTCACCTTCATCCCCGACGGAGTAACCATCGAAGATGATGTGTTCGTCGGACCACGCGTCACATTCACGAACGACAAGTATCCGCCTTCCCACGGGAAGGGCTGGAGCGAAACGCTCGTGCGATGCGGTGCATCGATCGGCGCGGGAGCGGTCATCCTCCCCGGCATCACGATCGGTGTGAACGCGAAAGTCGGCGCAGGCGCCGTAGTCACGAAGGACGTACCAGAAGGAGAGACAGTGGTCGGAAATCCCGCCCGCCCCCTCCGTACAAAATGATTCACCCGC
>ORJL010859192.1_pt1 | contig 11954 bp, 11 predicted proteins | sample 1779941 | NCBI WGS metagenome assembly ORJL01 (sample SAMEA104232317, study PRJEB22302) | groundwater metagenome | biome: forest; feature: aquifer; material: groundwater | place: USA | collected 2011-08-07 | depth 5.8 m
CCGCCAGCCGCAACCACTTCGCCCGCCTGCGCTAGGCGATATTCGACCCGGCCAGACACAGGCGCCTTCAAGGTCATATCAGCAATCATGGCCTCGATCTGCGCGACCTGAGCCTGGGAAACCTCGGTTGCTGCCTTGGCATCTTCGACCGCGACCTTCGCGCCTTCCAGCGCGGCCTTTGACACGTCTCTCTGCGCGGTGCGACGGTCCAATTCCGCGAGTGACGCTGTGTTAGTGCGCGCAAGTTCTACAACACGCCGCAGCTCCGCCTCAGCAAGTCTCAGCTCGGCTTCACGCAGGGCCACGTCGGCCTGCGCGCGAGCGACACTCTGGTGCGCACGATGTACAGCTGCTCTTGCCGCCACCAATTGCGCCAGGATTTCCGTAGTGTCGATACGAACAAGAACGTCATTCCTTTTGACGAATGCGCCCTCATCAACACTCAGCTCTGCGATACGGCCAGCATATTTCGTCGCAACATCAGCGCGCTCGACTTCGATGCGGCCGTTCGCACGCGCAAGACCTTGGGGCACTCGAGACGCTTGATCCTGCTGCCAGTACGCATATCCGCCAGCTACCCCAGCTACCAAAACGACAACAGCTAGGATTGGAACAATGCGCATTTCTAAACCTCAAAGGAAAGGGAGTAGAAGCTGACCATGCCTATTAATCGGCGGCGGTTAAACACTTTAGCTCCGCTTGCCGTCAACCACACTTGACGAGGCGCCGACGTCCTTTTGATGCCGCCCCCGCATTCGCAAATAGATAAACCAGTAGGTAGTACCGACTATTACACCTCCAATCATATTGCCGATCGTCACCCACAACAAATTCATCAAAGATCCCATCACGTCCAAATGCAAAAACGTAGACGGCGTTTGTCCAATCGTGCTCCAAAATGCGCTTGGTGCTGCATACTTCGTCATAAGCGCAAAAGTGAGCAAATACATATTCGCAATCGAATGCTCAAACCCTGCAGCTGAGAACGCAGCGATTGGCAAAATGATTGCAAGAATCTTGTCAGTTGTCGTACGTGCACTAAAGCACAGCCAAGTCGCGAGGCAGACGAGCACATTTGCAAGAGCGCCATGGATTAGCGCCTGCAGTGCCGATAGGGACGCCTTGCCATCAGCGCTTTTCAGCGCCTCGATTCCGACGACTCCACCGCCGTGGGCGTATCCTGCGGCCAAGAAGACGAGCAGTGCGACTCCAGTGGCGCCAACAAAATTCCCTACATAAACGATAGCCCAGGCACGCAATATCTCGCGCAAGCCGACGCGCCCACTTGCGAAGGCCATCACCATAAGGTTGTTTCCTGCAAAAAGTTCTGCTCCGCCCACGATAACAAGGATGAGACCCAGCGAAAATACGAGCCCCCCTAATAGGCGGATTACCCCATAGGGTAGAAACCCCTCTGCACCGGCAGTAACCACAACCGCAAACATCGACCCAAAGGCAACAAACGCGCCGGCGAGGACTGCTAGAGCAATTAGGCTCGTCGTGTCGAGCCTCGTTTTCTCCACGCCTACGCGCTCGGCCCTTTCCGCCATTTCCGGCGGGAGCAGCGCATCGATGGAGTTATGTGTCGTTGAATCCGGCACAACTTTTTCTGCTTTTATGACCGATGATCATATTTAAATTCCAAACTCACAGGCTGCGGTTCGCCCGAGCGCTTAATCGTTAGTTTGATCGTATAGAGATCGCGGCCCGGAAGATCGAAGAAGGCGCCATAAGTGATTGTATTTGCTATTTCCATCTGCCCGAGCGGCTTCTGGGGACCTACGAGACCAAGGCCGGAAACCTGAGCGGTGACCGTTGCGTTCGCAACGCGTGCGCCTGTGGACGCGTCAAAGATTGCAGCAACGACGTGGTATTCGTGAGCGCCCTTCGGAATGCCGCCATGCATCGGTCGTGCGGCCGAGTGGTTTAGAGGGCCTTTCACGATCTCGGCGGGCACCACGCCGAGGTAGACAGTCAAGCCGCCGGCTGTCTTTGACAGTCCATTTTCGGCCGCCGCAGCCATGCTGTTCCAAGTTCCGACCGTCATCCAAAATGTGATCAGGATGCCGACGAGGACCCAATTCGACAATCGCACTGCAATCATGGCTTGATCCTCCGTTGCCGTCCCCAAGCAAAAGAGGTCCGATCGGCCGAAGACCCTGCGGGATCTCGCCGTGTCCTCCGTGCCATTGATTCTTTGGGCACTTGCACCGGAGCGGCCACTGGGTTTTTCCCTATCGCACTCCATTCCTTCAGCGACTTCCGTAGTTTCCCTGTGCAGGCCCGCCGAATAATCGAGAAAGCCGCGGGACGAATCCTGGCACGTCCGCCATGTATTTTCGGTAATCAGTACCGAAAGATTCGAGCGCCTCCTGCTCCTCACTGCGTGCAAGAATCACGTACATGACCGTCAGCACAGGAAACATTGCGAGCGTCAGTATCGTCGGCCACTGCAATAGGAAACCGAACATAACCAGGATGAAGCCCACATATTGGGGATGGCGGACGTAGCTGTAAGGCCCTGTCGTCGCCAACTTGTTCTGCTTCTGCGCGTCGTAGAGGATCTTCCAAGCTGCAGAAATCAAGATGAACCCACCGCCGATAAACACGAAACTCAGGATATGGAACGGACCAAAATGCGGATTCGCCTTCCAACCGAACACCATTTCCAGCAGATGACCGGCATCGTGCGAGAACCAGTCCACATTAGGAAAGCGACTCTGCAGCCACCCAGAGAGGAAATAGATAGAGAGCGGAAAGCCATACATTTCGGCAAATAGTGCGACCAAAAACGCGCTGAACGCGCCAAATGACCGCCAGTCTCGTGGCGTCCGCGGCTTGAAGAAGCTGTAAGCAAATAGGACGAAGACAACTGAGTTGACGATCACAAGGCCCCACAAGCCATAGGCAGGCGTCTCGGCGGTCATGTCTTGCTCCTATTTGCGTCTGATTGGTCCTGATCGGTGTGGCCACCGTGACTTCCGTGCCCACCATGTCCGCCATGCATGAACATGTGCATGAGCGGACACAGCAACAGCGGGAGCCAGATCAACGCCCCCAGAACGTGAGCACGGTGCTCGGTGAATAAAAGCGCACCAGCAATGACGAGAAAACCAAGCAAGACGAGTCCTGCTCGCGAAGTCAGGAAGCTTCCGCGAGGCTGATCTTGATGGCCGGAATGTTCATGAGGTGACATTTCGCTCTCCTATTCAACAATGAGGCGTCCACGGAACATGCCCATTGGACATGAAAACCCAAATTCTCCCGGTTGTTTCGGCAGAAATTCTACCGCTACGGTCTGACCGGTGGGGAGTTCGGCGCTTTTCTGGAAATCAGCGAAGATAACCTTGTCAGAACACGAGGCCGTCTCTTCTCGTCGGAAGTTCAGTCGGACCGGTCGCCCGCTTCGCACAATGATTGTGTCGGGCGTATAGCCACCTTTCACCAAGATCATCGCCTCCTGGTAGCCACCCGTTGTCTCAGTCGCACGGAACCCTACTGAGCGCTTGAGCCAGAAGAACCAAATGATGAAAGCAACAAGTGCGAGCCCGCCAAAAGTAACGATCCAGCGATCCGATGTCATTGTCCGGTCCTCTTCGGCTGAAAGAAGCGCAGCCGATTGGCGTTCGTAACAACTGTCACCGAACTGAACGCCATCGCCGCCGCCGCTATAAGCGGAGAAAGAAGAAGTCCAAGAAAGGGGTACAACAGACCCATTGCTATTGGGATACCGAGGGTGTTGTAGCCAAAGGCGCCGACAAGGTTCTGTCGCACGTTGCGCATTGTCGCTCGGCTTATCGCAATTGCCGTCACAACACCCATCAAGCTACCCTTGATTAGGGTGACGTCACTTGCCTCGATTGCCACATCGGTGCCAGTGCCAATCGCGAACCCCACATCGGCCTGGGCTAGAGCCGGCGCATCATTGACCCCGTCGCCGACCATCCCCACCGACCTTCCTTCGAGCTGCAGTTTCTGCACCTCGTGCGCCTTGTCGTTTGGCAACACTTCAGCAAGTACGCGATCAATGCCGACCTCTCGAGCTATTGCGCGGCCCGTGCGTTCATTATCACCAGTTAGCATGACAACTTCGATGCCAAGATCCTTCAATAAAGCAATCGCCGCTTTCGAATCAGGCTTGACGGTATCCGCGACGGCGACAAGCCCCGCAGCCTTTCCGTCAATTGCAACGTACATCGGTGTCTTGCCCTCGTTGGCAAGTCGCTCCCATTCGGACAACAAAAGGTCGATCGCGACAGCACGATCGCGCATAAGCTTGGCATTTCCGAACAGCACTTGCCTGCCGTCGACCCGACCACTGACGCCCAGCCCAGGGATTGCCGCGAAGTCCTCCGTATCAATCAGCGCAATTTTCCGCGCATTGGCCCCGTTGACGATGGCCTCCCCCAGGGGATGTTCGGATCCGCGTTCCAAAGAGGCCGTAAGACGCAACACCTGCTGCTCGTCATGACCGGACGTAACGACTACGTCGGTTAATGCAGGCTCGCCTCGTGTGATCGTCCCCGTTTTGTCGAGGATGATGGCATCCAGCTTTTCCGAACCCTGCAAGGCATCACCTGAGCGGATTAAAATTCCGCTCTCGGCGCCCTTGCCAATGCCCACGGTCAAGGATGTTGGCGTGGCAAGCCCAAGCGCACACGGACATGCAATAATAAGCGTCGTGACGAAGACAACCGTAGCAAAAATGAGTCTGGGTTCCGGACCAAAATTGTACCAGGCAATGAAAGCAAGGACCGCCAGTATCATCACGGCAGGTACAAAGTACCCTGAAACAGTGTCGACGACACGCTGAATTGGAGCCTTCGAGCCTTGCGCATCTTTCACCATCCGAATGATGGTCGCGAGTGCGGTGTCTTTTCCAACTTTGGTGGCAGTGAACCGGAAGCTGCCGGTCTTATTTAGAGTTCCCCCGATAATCTCGTCACCGACCTGCTTCTCGATCGGCATGGACTCACCAGTGATCATCGACTCGTCGATTGCACTTGCCCCGGCAATCACCTTCCCGTCCACCGGCACTTTCTCACCCGGCCGGACGACAACGACGTCCTCGACGAGCACTTCCTCAACCGGAATGTCTATTTCTTTGCCGTCTCTGATGACGCGAGCAGTCTTGGCCTGAAGTCCGATCAGCTTTTTGATCGCCTGCGACGTGCGACCTTTCGCCTTGATCTCAAGCGCTAGCCCAAGAACAACTAGCGCCACCACCACATCGGTTACATCCCAGAACACCTCGGCAAGCGCCATGTTTGGAAAGATCTCGGGGACTGCAACAGCAACAACGGAATATGCATAAGCCGCACTGATACCGATCGCTATCAGCGTGTGCATGTTGGCGGCCCGGTGCTTGAGCGCGTCCCACATACCGGTGAAAAATTGAGAGCCGGCCCAGACCAGCACCGGCAGGCTCACCAAACCCAGCAGCGCCCAAACGACCCGACGCGTACTGCTCCCCATCGGCATCCAATCTCGTAAGCCGGGGATCAAGTCGGGATAGCTGAGCGCCATAACCGGAATCGAAATCGCTGCAGCGAACCAGAATTTGCGCATCAGTGCGTTATATTCTTGCTCGTTCGCCACCTCACCGGGGTCGAGCGTTTCGCTCTGCGGCGCGATCCTAGGCTGGGCGATCCGATAACCTGCCGACTCGATAGCGCTTTGAATACCGTCAAAGCTGACCTTCTCTGGCTGGTATTCGACATCGACGGCATTCGGCCCAAGGTTGGCGCGCGCGGAGACAACGCCGGGCGTCATTTTCAGTGCGAGTTCGACGCGAACTACGCATGAACTGCAGTGCATGTTCGCTATGGGAATTCGAACTGTCGCAGCACCGGCAGTGTAGCCCACAGCTCGGACTGCTTTCAGCATTGCCGCGATCTTCGTTTGCGACGGATCATAGTCGATCCTCGCAATTTTGGTCGCAGGATTAACCTGTACCGCGGCAACGCCGGCAATAGCTTTGAGTGCGCTTTCGATCGCAGGCGGACAATGCGCGCACGTCATCCCGCCGATGCGAAGATCAAGGTGATCGAGAGTGGTTGGAGATGCACCAGGCATGTTCTCACCACGCTCCTACAAACATCCGCGCGAAGAAATTGTAGAGTGGGACGAATACGAAGCCGATGTACAAGCCATAGAGTAAGCTCTCGCAAAGGCCGAGCAGAAAACTCGACCACGTCAGCCATGTGAATCCTGGTAAGAACTGAAGCCATGGCTTATGAAAGCTTCCATCGGGCACGAGCAGTCCCAACGCGACACATAGGACAAACGATATAGAGAGGAACACACCGAGGCTTATGGCCACGGCCATAACGGGCACTCGTTTAGGTTCTGTGGACATCGCGTTCATGATGATCTCCTTCGAGCAATTGCGATTCCGTCGGCCGCCCGCTCAGTCGCGGCATCTATCGCCTGACCACAACGGGCCCGTGCCGCCTTGGGTGAAGATCATTAGTTCGGCTTGCTTGGCTCGGTGTTAGGGGCGCCGCGTTGCATCGGGCCCGGCGGCATTTGCCCTGGCTGCATCTGCCCGGGTTGCATTTGTCCTTGCATCATCTGCATCATTCCATGCATGCGTTGCATCATCTGCATCATTTCCTGCATATGCCCTTGCATCATCGAACAGTTCATCATCATCCCGCCGGGCATTTGGCCGGGTTGTGGTTGCGCTTGCGCGGATTGGACTGGCGCAGGCCCCGCGTTTTCGCCGATTACGACACCGAGCTTATTGAGCGTTGCCGAGTCAGCGTCACCCGTTACAGAAAGGTGGTGCTGAGACTGGTATTTCCTGATGGCGGCCCGTGTTTCGTCGTTCAGAACACCGTCGGCCTTCACCGCGATGCCCTGTTTGTTCAGTGCGTCCTGCAGCGCCTTGACTGTTGATTCAGACAGGGCGGCAGATGCCACAGGAGCTGGCGCATTGGTTTGTGCGATTGCAGTTGGTTGGACGGTCAGGAAGATGGCGCCGGCCGCCAATGCTGCGAACGTAAACAGGGGTTTCATAAAGTGTACTCCTCTAACCATTGTCCATTGGGAATGCTTGCGCATTCCCGTTTGATTGGTTTGGGCTGCGTGAAGACCGTGCTAGCTCAACAGAAAGCCAATCCGGGCTCACTCAGTAAGCAGATCGAAACGACTGATGGAGCCGCAAATGACGTCGCCGCAGCACATCTGACGCGGCAAAAGTTGATCCGCGTGCTGTGAAGCTGGGCTGCTAGGCGTCCAAGCGCGGAGGTCTAAAATCGGCTGAAGAATCAAGACCGATTAGCGTGCTACTTCCCGGCAGACAAAGGGTCATCGCCACGCTCGTCAACATCTCTTCCGATGTTGGAATTACAACGGCTGTCAAACAACTCGAGCAGTGCCCTGTCGAACACCCACCACAGTGCTGAACCCCACCGCAACACCTCACTGCGGTGTGAATGGAGTCATGCCTCGATATTAACGGTGCAGCTGTTGCGAAGACCTTGTGCTGAGTTTTGTGAATGGTATTTTGATGAACGGCGCTGATCGCAGGTCTGGAAGCTTGGCCTGGCGGACACGCATCAGCGCTTGTCGAAGGAATTGTCAAGAATACGACAAGGACGATTGTCACGACCGCCGCAATCAAGCGATCGGCCAGTCGAAGCCATTTCGATCGGGTGATTGCTCTAGCAATCATGTCGCCGTGCCTTACTGAGGTCTACGAAGCTTATCACAAACAGACAACCTCATGAAATACTTATAAATCAACTCAGCAAAGCCGAGATTGATGCAAATCAACCGCATGTACCCAATGAACAATTAGCCCATAGCGCATATTGCGGCACAGCCATCGGCCTTAACGGCTTCCCTAGTCAAAAGGCTCACCGACCAAGAAATTGCAGCAATCGAAGGTCATGGTGACCCCCATCTCGTTGTTAACAATTCGATTGGCTAGCAGAGAATTATGGAGGCTGATGTGAGGCTTAAGTTGTCATTCTTAGGCGCCGCAGGAACTGTCACGGGGTCGAAATATTTGGTGGAAGACGCGGACTATCGACTCCTGGTCGATTGCGGATTGTTCCAAGGTTTCAAGGAATTACGTTTACGGAATTGGGCGCAGTTTCCAGTCGACCCTCATCGAATCAGCGCAGTCCTCCTCACCCACGCCCACCTCGATCACACTGGGTCTCTGCCTTTGTTGGTCAAACAGGGATTTTCAGGCCCGGTTTTTTGCTCAGCTTCAACGGCGGAGCTTTGCGGCATCCTCCTTCCAGATTCTGGGTACCTGCAGGAAAAGGATGCGGAATTCGCAAACCGCCACGGCTATTCGAAGCACAAGCCTGCATTACCTCTCTATACTTCGGACGATGCCGAGCGATCGCTCAAGCAGCTCGATACTATTTCATTCGACCAGCAGCATCCTTTACCCGGCGGCGCTACGGCCCTGTTCCGCCGCGCAGGGCATATCCTTGGCGCCGCCTCGATTCAGCTCGACTGGTCAGGCATACGTATCGTTTTCTCCGGCGACCTCGGCCGTTATAACGACGCGACCATGGTCGACCCGGCCCCGGTCGATGACGCGGATTATCTGGTGGTCGAATCAACCTACGGAAATCGCAGCCACAATCAAAGTGACCCTGAAAGTGCTCTAGGGGAGATTATCGGCCGAACCGTTGGCCGTGGCGGGACAGTTGTCATCCCCTCCTTTGCAGTTGGCCGTGCGCAAAGCATCTTGTTGCATCTCTATCGACTGAAAACCTCCGGCCGACTACCAAACGTACCCATCTTTCTCGACAGCCCTATGGCAATCAATGCGAGCGACATTCTCTGCCGGCATATGGAAGACCAAAAGCTCTCAGCTTCAGAGTGCCGGCTGTCCTGCGCCGTCGCTCAATATGTGCGTGGAGTTGAGGAATCGAAGGCGCTGACGACCAATCCGATGCCTAAAGTGATTATTTCAGCGAGCGGGATGGCAACCGGCGGTCGCGTATTGCATCATCTCAAGCGATACGCCACGGACGCCAAGAACACAATTTTATTTGCCGGATTCCAGGCGGGCGGAACGCGCGGCGCTGCCATGATGGCGGGCGCGCAGAGTATTAAGATTCACGGCGAGTATATTCCTTTACGCGCAGAAGTGACGAATTTGGAAATGCTCTCAGCGCATGCCGATGCTGATGAAATCATGCGATGGTTGAGGGGATTTAAGAAACCTCCTCGTCAGACGTTCATCACGCATGGCGAACCAATCGCCGCCGATGCATTGCGTCACCGAATCGAGGAGGAGTTTGGCTGGACATGCGTCGTTCCTGAGCACCGTCAGGAGATTATTCTATCGTGAATACGACGGACACACACTCTGATGAGTTGCCTGGTGCGAGTCGGCTGCGGGCGCGCCGCCTCGGCGTCGACACGCAGTACGAAGCCGTGGTGTTCATGCACAAAGATTGTGTCGTATGCCGATCCGAAGGATTTGTAGCCCACAATCGGATCCTGCTTCGAGCAGGCAATCAGCAGGTCATCGCCACACTTTACCACGCGACATCGAATTTCATCGCTCATGACGAGGCTGCCCTCTCCGAATCCGCCTGGGTGCGCCTTGCATTGCGCGATGGCGACACCGTCTCTGCAAGTCACCCCGAACCGCTTGAGTCGCTGAGCTATGTACGAAGTCGCATTTACGGCACTGACCTCAATGAGAGCGCATTCCACGGCATTATCGGCGACGTTGTTGATGGTAAGTATTCCGACATCCATCTGTCTTCGTTCATTACAGCCTGTGCCGCGCGGCCGCTCGATCGTGCGGAAGTCATGGCTCTTACCAAGACGATGGTCGATGTCGGTGAGCGATTGACATGGAACGTCGCTGTCGTTGTCGACAAACATTCCGTCGGCGGATTGCCAGGAAACCGGACGACACCGATCATTGTATCGATCCTGTGTGCTCTAGGCCTGACAATGCCAAAAACGTCATCGCGAGCTATCACGTCACCGGCTGGCACAGCCGATACGATGGAGACAATGACGCGTGTTGATCTCGACACCGTGAGTATCCATCGCGTCGTCGAGCAGGAAGGCGGATGCATCGTTTGGGGCGGCGCGGTGAACCTCAGCCCAGCCGACGACGTCCTGATTCGTATCGAACGCGCCCTTGATATTGATAGCGAGGGCCAATTGATTGCATCCGTCCTCTCCAAAAAGATTGCCGCAGGTTCAACGCATCTCGTCCTCGATATGCCGGTAGGCTCGACTGCCAAAGTCAGAAGCCGAGAGGCAGCTGAATTGTTGTCCGCCGGACTTATAACAGTCGCGGAAGCGTTCGGAATGCGCGTGAAAGTCATAATCGGCGATGGATCTCAGCCGATCGGGCGCGGCATCGGCCCAGCGCTCGAAGCTCGTGACATTCTCGCTGTGTTACGATGCGAAGCAGATGCACCTCAGGATCTCAGGCGGCGCGCTATTACGCTGTCCGGCGCGCTGATTGAGCTCGCCGGACGCGCACCGATAGGACGTGGTGAATTCATAGCCGCAGAAACGCTCGATAATGGCCGCGCATGGCTCAAATTCCAGCGCATTTGCGAAGCGCAAGGCGGGATGCGGTCGCCTCCGTCATCAAGCCATCGCCGACCGCTTGTCGCCCAACATTCTGGTCGGATGGATGCAATCGACAACCGTAAGATTGCAAAGCTTGCGAAACTAGCGGGCGCACCGGACCAGAAGGCTGCCGGCGTTGAACTGCATCTGAAACTAAATGAGCCAGTCGCAGTGGGTCAGCCAATATGCACCATTCATGCCGCCGCCCCTGGTGAACTTGCTTACGCGCTCGACTATGCCAAAGCGAACCCAGACATTTTTAAGGTAGCAGAGTGATGAATGCTCCGCTTCTCATTGCCATGCCTGGCAACGCGCGCCTGGCGACTGAACTCGCAACACTACTGGGCCATGAACTGGGTCAGATCGAAGCACGCCAGTTTCCCGATGGAGAAACCTATCTGCGTTTCATCACTAGTCCAACAGCAAGGTCAGTCGCTATCGCCTGCACATTGGACCATCCTGATGATAAATTTCTGGCTCTTATTTTCGCTGCCGCGACCGCCCGAGAACTTGGCGCTTCAAAGGTTGGGTTGATTTCGCCCTATCTCGCCTATATGCGACAAGATCGACGGTTCAATCCAGGCGAAGCGGTGACATCCCGACAAGTTGCAAAGCTCTTATCGGATGCCTTCGATTGGCTGGTAACCGTTGATCCGCACCTCCATCGCTACGGATCTCTGTCCGAGATCTACACCATTCCCACACGCGTCGTTCACGCTGCACCTTTGTTATCTGACTGGATTAAGGGCAATGTAGCGAACCCCGTGATCATCGGCCCAGACAGTGAAAGCGAGCAATGGGTGGCTTCCGTCGCAATAGACGCTTCTGCGCCCTACACGGTCTTGGAAAAGGTCCGCCGCGGGGATCGTGATGTCGAAATCACCTTCAAGAATCTCGATCAAATGATCGGGCGAACTCCGATCCTCGTCGATGACATCATCTCGAGTGGTCGGACGATGCTCGAAGCCGTCCGGCTCATTGGCATACGCGGCCAGGCAAAGCCAATCTGCGTCGCGGTCCACGGTTTGTTCGCGGATAATTCAGACGAGCTTCTGGCGGAGGCCGGTGCGCGCGTTATTACGTCCAACACTGTTCCTCATAGAACGAATGAAGTCGATGTCGGCGCACTATTGGCAAGCGCCATTGGTGAGATGACGCAATAGTTGACGCAATAGTTGACGCCGTCCAGGTAATCAACGCCGAGTCAGCAAGCGTAAAATTGGCACTGTACGGAACTTAAAATCTCACACCGGCTTGCCGTGGTGATATCGACGGAACGAGTGCCAACGTTCAGACCGCCCCACAGAGCTGCGAGCGCAACTTGCTGCCGAAAACGTCGCCATGCGTGAGCTCTCTCGCGAGGAACAATGGGCAAGGCA
>ORJL011355969.1_pt1 | contig 11954 bp, 7 predicted proteins | sample 1779941 | NCBI WGS metagenome assembly ORJL01 (sample SAMEA104232317, study PRJEB22302) | groundwater metagenome | biome: forest; feature: aquifer; material: groundwater | place: USA | collected 2011-08-07 | depth 5.8 m
ACTTTAGGGCTGAGTATAATAGTTTGGTATGGAAGTGTGATTATTCAAGGTATTACCGGTTATAACGCACCATTAAGCTCTCTTCTGGGATCAACATGTAAAATGACAGGTTTCCCAATAGCTCAATGTATATATGATTCTAATGAGCGTTTCTCTTCGGTGTCTTTAATTCTTCTTAATATATTTATCTGGTTCTGGATTTTTCACTTTATTTCCGGTTGGTTTTCGAAAACTAAACCTACTAAATAAGGTGTTCGTTATCCCCAAGGTATTCGGCATTAACCATAACCATAAAGCGGAGATTAAAAGCAGCCATTCATTGGGGTAACCGTTATCCTTTAATAATTCTGAAGAGGTATTTTCAATAACTGATGCGCCGAAAACTTCTCTTTCTAAAAGGTTATCGGTTGGTTCCGGTTTTAATCCTCCTAAGGTATCAGCCAGTAGGGTATAACCGGACAAAACTTTTTGATTTGTTTCGGATGTTTTAACTGTATCTTCCGATGTTGAAGATTCCGAAGACGAATTAGAGGAAGTGGAGGAGGTAGAGGTGGAGGAACTAGAGGTGTTAATATTTATTGTTCTGGTTTGGGGAATTTCTTCGTTACCTAAATTATCTATCGATTTAACTTGTAAGGTATTTACTCCCAAACTTGAAACAGTGAAGGGATCGGTATAAGTTTGGACAGTCTGGCCGTTGTCCAGGCTGTATTCTATTTTTAAAACCCCGGATCCGGAATCCGATCCGGCTAAGGTAACTGTTACATTACCGGTGTAATTTTCTGATGAGTCCTGACTGCCTGAAAGCGTAATGGTAGTTGTTGGTGGGGTAAGGTCCAAAACAGCGCTTCCTTCGATTTCTGAAGTAGGGGTGTAAACCTGCCCTCCTGCTGAGATACTTGGTGAAGAATATGAGCTTGGGGTAATTTCAAATTCCCCATCCGATCCGGGAGAAACCGGAATTTGCCTGTAAAATATAGTTTTGCTGACTGTGTCGTTTGAGTACTGCCGAATTTTAACGTTTGTAGTTCGGGTACTGGAATTTTTTACTTTAACCCTGACTCTGGATGAAGATTTTTTTACAAAAACATTTCTGCTTGTTCCGGTTGAATCATAAAAAGTTCCCACAATATTAGTTTCAGCATCGCCGTTAGAATTTAAACCGGTATGATTATCGCTGTCGTCATACAGATCAATCTCGCTGTCTCCATCGATCGATATATGGTGGCCTTCCAGAATAATTTTCTCGTCTTTTACCTCCACAGGGAAATTGTTACTCTCTTGTAAAATTTCCCTGACTGTCGCCATAGCTGCTCCGTTACTGTTCACCAAATCGCTATGTTGTTGTTCGACATAGTAAAGCCTGGCTCCGGCGGAAAGGTCTAAAGTATCGCTTTTTAAAGAGGAACTGTAAGCAGGAACCGTGTTGTCACCATTGATATAAATTTCCTCATACCTTGGGAGCGTATTTATCGGCCAGTTAATCCACCAGGTTTCCCTGATTTGACCGAGGGTTGGTTGGCTAGTGCCGGTAATTTCATAAAGAGTAACACCATTTGCCTGATTCAATAATGGATCAAGAAAGCTATGGAAAGTTTCAGATAGGCTAAAAACGGTCATATTGTAAGATAGGTTGCTTAGAAGAGTTTTGGTTTGAGAAAAGTTCAGAGATCCAGAGATCGCATCGTTATCTATGTCTCTGTCATCTCGGAAAGGGTAGGGTTTGTCAATTGAGTTGTCGTAGAACTGGTAATAATAATTGGAGGGGAGAAGTTGAAATAAACCAGTTGAATTTAAGGAAATGTCTTTAACTTCTCGAGGAACAATCCCTAATCGAAAAAGATAAAAATCTTTTGCTAACCATGTACCATACATTAATGTTTTAGTTGCAAGAGGGGCACCTAAGTGAGGAACCCCTAACTCAATTAACTTATGAACCTTTGATGCTTTTGAGCTGTCGGCGATATAATTTCTCGCAACCAGGCCTCCCATGGAGTGGGCAACAATATTCACTTTAGTCATACCCGTACTTGTCTTAGCTGTTTCTACCAAAGAATCCAAACCATCTTTGGTGGTAGAGATATCTTTTCTCCAGTCATAGGGATAAACAAAATAGTTAGTATTTTTTATAAACCCCATCCCGGTAAAGAAAGAATCAATTTCAGGGTAACCAAAGGAGGTTAAATTTCCTGTCAGGGTTAAAGAAGCCTCCGGTGTTACTCCGTCGGGTTTTAATTTTAAAATATCAAAGTAGTCATCATCTCCTAAAGCTGCTGCTTCAGATTCATTAACCCAGACTTTTTCTCCACCTGGATAAGCATGGGAGTATGTCCCTCCATGCCCGTTATCAAAAGACCAAAAAATATCCCGGGAAGTTTGGAATTCCGACCCTCCAATTCCCGGGATAAAAATTACCGGGTATGTGGGTGGTGTTGGGGTTGGTGTAGGAGTAGGTGTGGGAGTGGGAATAGGGGTGCTGTTTATAATAAAATATAAATCGTCTTTAGGGGTAGTCCAGATATAACAGCCTGAATTGGTAGTCTGGGAATTCCATATATAAGTAACGGGGTTACATGAGGTATCAGATGCTTTTCTTAATCCTCCCCCAGTAAAGTAATCATCTGATGTTCCTAGGTAGGAGGCTACTGCAAAATACATTTTGCCCCAACTATTAGCATTGGATATTTTTATTATATATCTGTGTCCCGGGATAAAATTATAATTTCTGCATGTAAAATCAATAGTTACATCTATGTATCCGGCGGGAACATCTGTGGTTGTAAAAGTTAATCCCCTTCGTTGATCTGTAGGATCGCTCCCGGGCGGATTACATCCGACGATGTAGGAGTTGCTGTTATCTTTATCGTAAATCCTTGTATTTTGGGCTGTATGATCAAACTGATTTGTATAAGGTGTTGTCGAGGTAGAAACTCTAAAAGTAAAATTTTGTGCAGTGCCTGAGAGGTTTGTGCCAAGTTCCTGTATTAATTGCCAAACTGGTAGGGTTGAAGTATATCCATCTGTTTGCTCAGCAATGGGAAGCGCCTGAATTTTAGTGACTGCAAACGTTAAATTTATAAATAGCACGAGAATAAGAGGTTTTAAAATGTTGTTCACAAGATATGGCTTTTCTTAACTTAATCATATTATCGGAGTCTTAGGGTATGCAAGCGAGGAAACTACGTTTACTTTTTTAATCGGTGTTTTTGAAAAGCGAGGATAAGCCAAAGAAAACTAAGCAGTCCGACCATTCCTGCTGTAAACCAGAGGGAAAGGGTTAAATAAACACCCGCAAAAACAACCATAACCATCCCGTTTAATAAGCTGGTCAGCATTGCCGGTTTTGATTTGCCTAAAATAGAAGGGAATAACGCGATAACTGCGACAACTGTTCCTCCCGCTAAAATAATATCCTGATAAGGCATACAAATCAGCATAACACAAAAATTAATAGTTGTAAGAAAAGTTATTAGATGTTATATATATTTGGGCGATGAATCAAAAGGCGATTATAATACTGTTTGTTTTATTGGCGACAGTTGGATTGGGAATCACAGCAGTAAACTCTCTTAAGCAAAATCTTACGGAAAGTGTTTCTGACAGTGTAACTCCGACTCCTACACCAGAAGGGCTATTATTTAATCAGGATATGAAACAAAACCAAAGTGCCATGCAAGACCAAGTTCCCGCACCGCAAAAACAGGTGAAGCAATACCGCCAGTTTCCGGGGCCTTTAGCTTCGGGAGAGTTGGTAAATAAAAAGGCTGTTATTGAAACCGGTAAGGGTAAAATTGAATTTGAGATTTATCCTGAGGCAACAAAGGCGGCTTCCAATTTCATTTTCCTGTCACGGGATGGATTCTATAACGGTTTAACTTTCCACCGCGTTGAGCCGGGTTTTGTAATTCAAGGAGGTGATCCAAGAGGAGATGGGACCGGTGGTCCAGGATATAAATTCGAAGACGAAGAGGTCGACAAGCAATACCTTAAAGGCACAGTTGCAATGGCTAATTCTGGTCCGGATACAAATGGTTCTCAATTTTTTATCATGCTTGAGGATAATTTAAGTCTTCCTCCAAAATACACGATTTTCGGAAAAGTTCGTGAGGGCTTGGATGTTGTGGAAAAAATTAAGGTAGGGGACATAATGCACAGGATCAGTATTGAATCTCTACGTTAAAGGGTACACAACATTTGGTATATTGACAGTTAAAAGTGCCGATATGCTAAGTTAGATATGTTGGTAGGTTATTTAGTTTATACACAAGGGATTGTATGACATGCCCATTCTGCGACAGCACGCTGCACAAGGTAGTTGATAAAAGAAGTGTGGTTTCAGTGGGAGAGATTAGGCGGAGGAGGCAGTGTTTAAAATGTCTGCGTCGGTTTACAACTTACGAAAGACAGGTTCTATCGGAACTTCAGGTTATAAAAAAAGATGGGCACAGGGAAATTTTTGACCGGGAAAAGGTAAGGGCAGGGATTACCAAGGCACTGGAGAAAAGACCGGCATCTGAAAAAGTAGATTTTCTTACAGAGAAGATTGAAAAAAAGATTCGATGTAGCTATCGGATGGAGGTAAGCTCCAAAAAAATTGGCCAGGCTATTTTAGGAGAATTGAAAAAATTGGATATGGTAGCTTACCTGCGTTTTGCAAGTGTTTATAGAAGTTTTGAAAATCCGGAGGATTTTTCTAAGGAGATTAACTCCTTGTAATTTGAAACTATGAAACAATTAAAAACAACTAATAAAAGATTATCCCCTAAAAAATCGGAAGGTGTAAATTTACAAGTCTCTGTTTCCGGGAAGAAAACACACAGCAAGAAAACAAACGGTGTTGCAAAGGATGTAACTTTCTATACCCGCGAAAAGGTATGGGAAATCGGGCACCAGATTCCTCCGGTACCGGCCGGTCTTTCTGAACCTGAGCTTTCGGAGAACGCCTTATACGTGGCTCAAACGAGATATGCTTCCAGGGATAAATCCGGTAATCCCCTTGAATCTGCCACAGAAATGTTCTGGCGGGTGGCTTACAACATCGCTGTTGCCAACCTCCAGTTTGATCCCGATCTAAATAAAACAATTGCTTTAGCTAAAAGGTTTTATAATCTGATGGCTACACAGAAATTTATTCCAAATACCCCAACAATGCTTAATGCAGGTAAGCCGATGCAGCAGCTTTCCGCATGTTTTGTTCTGCCGATTATAGATGATATGAGATCAATTGCCCAGACTTTGGTTGACATGGTGATGATCCATAAATCAGGCGGGGGGACAGGGTTTTCCTTTACCAGGCTTCGCCCATATGGCGACACCATTGGTTCATCCGGCGGGACAACGGTAGGCCCTATGGCTTTCTTGCAGGCTTATAACGATGTGACTTCACAGGTGAAACAGGGAGGTGTAAGAAGGGGGGCAAACATGGGGATTTTAAATATTGACCACCCGGATATACTGCGTTTTGCCGTAATGAAAGTAGATGAGTTTTCTTTAACTAATTTTAATATCTCTGTTGGGATAACTGAGGAGTGGATGAAGAAAGTAGAATCCGACAGCCGTTTTGTAACTGAAGAGCCGCAGTGGGATGAGATAATCGATACAATCAGGGCGGCAGAGGCAATCAGGGATGTTGATTTAAAGTTAAAAAAAGTGGAAGAGGGAGTAGTGAAACTTTACGACCTGGTTAGGGCTAAAGAGGAGGGTGAGGGTTATGAATTGGTTAACCCCCGCACTCAAGAAGTAGCCGGCAAATTAAATGCCTATAAAGTATTTTTACTGATCACTCAACTGGCCTGGCATTACGGTGATCCGGGGATGATTATTTTGGATAGGATCAATAATTCAAATGCCAACCCGACTCCGGGTTTGGGGATGATTGAATCCACGAACCCATGCGGCGAGCAGCCCCTTTTACCTTATGACGCCTGCACTTTAGGGGCGGTCAATGTCGGGAAGTTTGTACAGAATGGGGTGGTTGAATGGGATAGTTTAAGGGAAACTGTCAGAGCCGCGGTAAATTTCCTGGACAACGTTTTGGATATGAATAACTACCCAATTGCTGCGGTTAATGATATGACCAGAAAAATCCGCAGAATTGGTCTGGGGATGATGGGGTTTGCTGATTTATTAGTTCAACTGGGGATAGGATATAACAGTGAAGAGGGTTTAAGGATGGCGGAAGAGGTGATGGAATTTATCAATAAAGAGGCCAGGACAGCCAGTTTGGATTTGGCAAAAGAGAGGGGAACGTTTTTAGCCTGGAAAGACTCTATTTATGATCCTACCGGCCCTTATTTCCGGGGTGAAGCCTTAAAACTTCGAAATGGGGCACTGACAACTATTGCACCTACCGGAACAACAGCAATGTTGGCTGATGCCTCCTCTGGTATTGAACCCTATTTCGGAGTTGCTTATGTCAAAAATACCATTGAAGGGAAAAGGCTTTTTAATACCAACCCCTTTTTCTTAAAAGTGGCCCAAGAGGAAGGGTTTTACTCAGAAGAACTGCTGGAAAAAATTGAACAAAACCACGGCTCAGTCCAGGGGATAGATGAGGTGCCGCTAAAATGGCAAAAGGTTTTTGTAGTGGCCCACGACATTGATCCCGAGTGGCACGTTAAGATTCAAGCCGCCTTTCAAAAACATGTTGATAACGCTATCTCTAAAACTATAAATTTTTCTAATGAGGCAACAGTTGAGGATGTAAGAAAAGTTTACAAGATGGTTTACGAAACAGGGTGTAAAGGAATAACTATTTACCGGGACGGGTCAAGGGAAAAGCAGATTCTGGAGGTTAAGAAAGAAGGTTCGTATTACGACCAGATGGGAAGTGGGAAAGCGGCTGTATCTTCCGGGCAGGTTAGTGAGGAGCAAGTTTCTGACATTGCGGGGGAGCGGCCGATGATTCTTAGAGGGCGGACTTATAAGATTAATACTCCGGTAGGGGAAGCTTTTGTCACTATCAATCGGGATAATAAAGATAATCCTTTTGAAGTGTTTGTCACAATAGGTAAAGCCGGGATGCATACTTCGGCAGATGCTGAAGCTTTAGGGAGAATGATCTCATTGGCACTTCGGGTATCGCGGGGGAATTCACGGCATATTGCCCAAAAGATTGTTTCCCAGCTACGGGGGATTGGGGGGTCTTCCCAGATTGGTTTTGGTAAGGAAAGGGTGATGAGCTTGGCAGATGCAATTGCTAAAGCTTTAGGAGAGGAGCTTGCCCAGTTTGGGGTAATAAATCCTGGGGAGCCGGCAGCAGAAATGATTCCTCTGAACTTAACCATCACTGACCATACTGATAATGGGTGGGGTGGGGAGAATTTAACCTTGGAGCAGGGTTATTCCAAGTCTGCAAAGATGGCTGATCTTTGTCCGGAATGCGGAATTGCCTCGTTTGTTTTTGAAGAGGGCTGCAAAAAATGCCACTCCTGCGGCTACAGCGCTTGCTAATAAGTTTATCCTGTGGCATTATACGTGGTAAATGCAAGTGGAAAAACAGACAGAAATTCAGATGGCGATAGAGGATGTTGTTACCGGTGGATTGGCTTTTAGGCCAAATGGTATAGAGGGTAGGTTCCGTTTTCCTTATCAGGTTGAGGGGCAGGATGATGCAGTAACTCTCCAGATACATTTAGGACTACTGGCAAGTCTCGATCGGCTTAATAAGGGAGAATCAATCGAGGCGATACAGGATGATCTGGAGGAATTTGAAGATATTTTTAGCGAAATAAGATCAGCTTCTTTGGATAAACGTTTTTTGACACCGGAGCAAGTTATCAGTTTTTTACATGCAAAAGAGATGGAAAGATTAGATAGATTAATAATCTTAGCTGAGCAATCCCAGATGGCACAAATTATTAAGAGGTATGTGGGAAGTTAACTACTAATCTGCATGGTTATTATCTATACCGGTGAAGGGAAGGGGAAAACTACAGCGGCTTTGGGGTTGGCCCTTCGGGCTGCCGGCTACGGGAAAAAGGTTCTGATTGTCCAGTTTGGTAAAGCCAAATTTTCCGGAGAACTTAAATCCCTTAAATTACTTAAGACAGTAAAGATTATTCAGGGCGGGAAAGGGTTTGTCAAAATCCTAGGAGACAAGATTTCTTTTAAAGAGCACAAAAAAACAGCCCATGATACATATGATTATATATATAAGGAAGCTATCTCAAAAAAATGGGACTTAATTATTGCCGATGAGATCATTGGCGCAGTCAGTGGAAAGCTCCTTAACCTTACTCAAGTGCTCAAGCTAATCAAAGACAAGCCTCAGGATTTGGATTTAGTTCTAACCGGCAGGAATGCTCCCGTTACATTAATTAAAAGGGCAGATCTAGTAACGGAAATGGTCTCTAAAAAACACCCTTTCGAAAAAGGCATCTCTGCCAAAGAGGGAATAGATTTTTAATAACCCTGTTTAGTTCTGTAATATCAGTTATAGCTTTTTTGAAGTTAATAGGGTAGGATAATGTGTCAAATGAGATTTGGGGGGTTGTCAAAAATTAGCACTCATGTTAGTATAGTGCTAGAGTTGGAGGCAGAAAAACAATATGATTCCTGATTACACCTCACAATCAATTAAACTTCCTGATAGACTTCCCGTCGGGCCTCTTCGTGACACTGTTATGTTTCCCGGTACCTCTTTACCTATTGTTTCCGGTCGACCTATCTCCAGAGCCGCTTTAGACCAGGCCTGGAATAGTAATCGACTGATTGTTTTTGTAACCCAGAAAAACAGCCGGGTAGAAAAACCGGCCGATAAGGATTTGTACCAAGTTGGAACAGTATGTCTTCTAAAAAGGATGATAAAAAATGCTGAGGGAGACTATACAGTATCGGCTGAAGGTTTAGTCAGGGTCTTTATAAAAAATTATACCCAGATGGAGCCTTATCTTGAGGCTGAAGTAGAAGAAATTCCAGAGCTTTATGAAAAAACCGTTGAAACCGAGGCTTTGGCCCGGACGGTAAGAGAGCAGTTTCGCCGGTTTGTGGAACTGGGAGGAAACCCGATCTTTGATCCGGGGGCGCTGTCTAACTGGGCGACAAATTGGACCTTAATTTCCCAAAATGAAGACCCAAACCTTTTAGTTAATTCCATTGCCCAATCCATTGATTTTAAGACTATTGATAAGCAGCAGCTTCTTGAAATGGTTTCGGCAGTTGAAAGGCTGCAGCGGTTATCTGAGCTTTTGGCAAAAGAGATTAAGATTTTAGAAGTTTCCCAAAATATCTCTTCCAAAACCCAGGAGAGGGTTTCCAAGATGACCAAGGAGGCAATCCTGCGCGAACAGATGCGCTCTATTGAGGAAGAGTTGGGAGAGGGAGACGGAGGACAAAATCACGAGATCAGGGAATTTGAGATAAAAATTAAACGTTCCGGAATGCCTAAAGAGGTAAAAGAAAAGGCAATGAAAGAGCTGGCAGGCTTAGCCAAGATGTCCCAATACAATCCGGAGGCTTCCTATAAGAGAAACTATCTGGAGTGGCTGACTGATTTACCGTGGAAAATTGAAAGTGGTGAAAAGGTGGATATGAAAAAAGGGCAGAAAGTTTTAGATGAGGACCATTACGGCCTCACCAAAGTCAAAGAAAGAATCCTGGAATATCTGGCGGTACACAAACTTTCCGGTAAGGTGAAGGGCCCGATCCTTTGTTTTGTCGGGCCTCCGGGAACAGGTAAAACTTCCATTGGTAAATCCATTGCCCGGGCACTGAACCGCAAATTTGTGAAGATGTCACTTGGGGGTATCCGGGATGAGGCAGAGATCCGCGGCCACCGGAGGACCTATGTTGGTTCTATGCCCGGCAGGGTAATCCAGGGAATTAAGCAGGCCGGGACAATTAATCCGGTATTTATGCTGGATGAAATTGACAAAATAGGGGCAGATTATAGGGGAGATCCTTCAGCTGCACTTTTAGAGGCCTTGGATCCGGAACAAAATGCTGCTTTTTCTGACCATTACCTTGAGGTTCCCTTCGACCTTTCCAATGTAACCTTTATCACTACGGCAAATATATTAGATACTATCCCGCCTGCCCTTCGGGACAGGTTGGAAATTATCCGCTACGCAGGTTATACGGAAGATGAAAAGTTCAATATCGCCAAAAAATTCCTTCTTCCAAAACAGATTTCCATGCACGGGTTAAAGGAGAGTAAGGTTAAATTTAGCGATGAGGCTATATCTAATGTCATTAGAAGTTATACCAGGGAAGCAGGTGTCAGAAACCTGGAAAGGGAGTTGACCTCTATCATCAGAAAATTGGCCAGAAAAATTGCCGAGGGAAGCAAAGAAAAAACCTTTAATATTACGCCTGTTGATGTAGCCAAACTTTTAGGACCGGCCAAGTTTATACCCCAGCTTGCCGAAGTGGAGGATACTGTCGGTACCTCAACAGGGATGGCCTGGACGGAGGCAGGCGGGGAGATTATGTTTATTGAAGTAACCCCGATGCCGGGGAAAGGGCAGCTAATATTAACAGGACAGTTAGGGGATGTGATGAAAGAGTCCGGCCAGGCGGCGATGTCGTATGTCCGTGCCCACTGGAGGGAGTTAGGTTTGTCGGAAAAGTTTTTTCAAAAGATAGATGTCCATGTCCATGTTCCGGAAGGTGCAGTCCCTAAAGACGGCCCCTCAGCCGGGATTGCTATGACAACAGCTATTATCTCTGCTTTCTTAAAGATTCCGGTCAAGAAAAATGTCTCCATGACCGGGGAAGTGACCCTTCGGGGAAGGGTGCTGGAGATAGGGGGGTTGAAAGAAAAAGTTTTGGCAGCCCACCGGGCCGGGGTTAAAACCATAGTTGCCCCGGAAAACAACCGGAAAGATTTGGAGGATATCCCGGATTTTGTCCAAAAAGATTTGGAATTTGTCTTTGTCAAACATATGGATGATGTTCTAAGGGTAGCCTTAACCCGTCCCCCGGTTTCCGGAAATTACAAAAGACTTCCCACTACCCCCTCCCCTGCCCTGGCCTAAGATTTTCTCTTCTTGACTTCAAGGTTAGCCTCGTAGTAAATTTATAGGCATGGAAGTGATTGCAAATTATACAAATTATCTGATTTGGGGCGGTGCGGCTGCAGCTGTGGCTTATGGTCTCTATTTAAGTTCCTGGGTTTTAAAGCTCCCTGCCGGGGATGAAAAGATGCGCTCGATTGCTTCGGCCATCCAGGAAGGAGCGAGTGCCTATCTTCTCAGTCAGTACAAGGTTGTATCAATTGTTGCTGTTTTATTGGCAGCGTTTATTTATTTCTTTCTGGGACAAAATTCTGCCGTTGGCTTTTTAATCGGTGCTGTTTTTTCTGCCCTGGCCGGTTTTATCGGAATGAATGTGGCGGTTCGGGCAAATGTCCGCTGTGCGGAGGCAGCTAAATCCGGGCTTTCCCAGGCTTTTGACGTGGCCTACAAAGGGGGAGCGGTTACCGGATTTATAGTAGTGGGGCTTGCCCTGGCTGCAGTATATGGTTTCTACCAATATACAGGTGATATAAAAGCCCTGGTTTCACTGGGCTTCGGCGGATCTTTGATCTCTGTTTTTGCAAGGCTTGGCGGAGGGATTTATACCAAAGGCGCAGATGTCGGGGCGGATTTGGTAGGAAAAATTGAGGCAGGGATTCCTGAGGATGACCCGAGAAACCCGGCAGTTATTGCCGATAACGTCGGGGATAATGTCGGGGACTGCGCGGGTATGGCAGCTGATATCTTTGAAACTTATGTCGTTACAGCTATCGCAGCTTTGCTTTTAGGAGAGCTTCTTTTATCCTCTTCTGAAAATATCATTATCTATCCTTTTGCACTTCTCTCTATTGCTGTTTTTGCTTCAGTTGGCGGTAGTATATTTGTCAAACTTTCCGGTAAAAAGATTATGGGAGCACTTTATAAAGGGTTGATTGCTGCGGTTATATTTTCTGCTGTAGGGTTTTATTTTGTAACGTTTGGGTTAATGGCGGACAGCAA
>ORJL010094397.1_pt1 | contig 11953 bp, 12 predicted proteins | sample 1779941 | NCBI WGS metagenome assembly ORJL01 (sample SAMEA104232317, study PRJEB22302) | groundwater metagenome | biome: forest; feature: aquifer; material: groundwater | place: USA | collected 2011-08-07 | depth 5.8 m
CCAGCCAGCCCATGAACCGTGCCAGGCCGCCGCAGCGTGCCACCAGGTCTTCTCCGGGACGCAGGTGCAGGTGATAGGTGTTTCCCAGAATGATTTGCGCGCCCATCGCCAGCATCTCTTGCGGGTTGACGCCCTTTACAGATGCCTGGGTGGCTACCGCTACGAAAGCGGGGGTCTCGATATTTCCATGGGGTGTGAAAAGTATTCCGGCTCTGGCCGGGGATAGGTGGTCCTTTTGTACTACCGTAAAGCGGATGGACATAGGCTATAGCTCTTGCCCTATGAGTAGAGAAAGGACCCCTTAACGCGGGTCAATAAAATATCGTTTGCGTCCTGTGGTAGGGTTTTGAGAAGGATAATCTTTGTCCTATGTCCCATAGGCACCAGTCGATTTGAAAGGACGGTAGGTCTATCGCTTGCTCTTTTAGCGCTGCCTTCAATCCCTCAACCGCCCAAATTGTGTTGGCCCTAATTTCCACTTCCTCACGACTACCAGCCGGAATTCGCTGGAGGGAGTCTATCCTATGCTCCAGCGGCTCAGCGTATTTAAGGACCCCTACCTCACGCAATACCTGAGGTACTTTGTAGTCGGCGAAGGTAGTCAACTTATCCATATCCGAGAAAGCACCCAGACCTTTGCCATCGAACTCACCCCAAAGGTCTGCTGCCAGGATCTGTGCTCTCTTGTGGAACGAAACCTTACGGTCTTTATAAGTCGCGATATCGTTGAAGAAAGGGAGGTCGCTGGTTAAAAGCCCCACTAATCGGACTGCGCTGCCGTTTGCCGCGGCTATGAGATTGCTAAACTGGCCGCCGTATTTCTGTTCTACTGCCTTAGCTACCCCTCGAATGATCCCACACCTCTCGCTCCGCAGGGGTATGTCGGCGGAGCCTCTGAAAATATAGCCAGCATTCTCGTAACTTATGGAGGCAAGGTACTTAGTGTCGAGCACTGGTATGCCTTCCCGCACGGCCCTAGTGAGGGAGGCGGCCAGTGCCCAGTAGCCGGAAAGGGTCTCGCCGTTGAACTCTATCTCCCACCTAGGCTCTCCCCAGAAACAGAAGTTGATAGTATCTAACAGCATAATGTAGTTTGCTGACAATTCTGGGGGCCCCGAATAGTGGTACGTGTGGTCCCAGTCCGGCAAGTTTATCCCGTCCCGCGCCCACTTCGTAGCCAGAGCGGCAGTTGCCTCCTGGTCTACGGAGACTAGCTGAGACTGCTCGACGACCCATTGAGTGCTTTCTAATACATCCATACTTCCGCAACCTCGATGGTCCAGGGTAGGAAACGGGAACCGGGATTACCGCTCACTGTTGGTCTGATCAAATTGCGATTCGTCTAACTACCATCTTATATACTTGGTGGAGTGAAGATCAAGTCGGTAAACGGCATAAGGCCCCACGCTTGAGCCATGGGCCTGGCGTTGCAAGCCTGAACTTTTGCGGCCTCTGCCAATTTACTCAAGAAGGAGTTTGCGAGAGCATGGGAGTACCTACCGCTGGAGTTGATCTCTTTGTCGGGCGTCTGGAGACCAAAAATATTATCATGGCAAGCAGGCCGGCAATGGCAAAAGTAAAGAAAGCTATTTGGTAGCTTCCGGTGAGATCGTATACTAGGCCCGCTAGGAAAGGCCCGGACACGGTACCCACCATTTGGACCAGACCAGAGATGCCCAATACCTGTCCAAAGGACTTGGGCCCAAAGTAGTTCGCCTTCATTATTGGCATTAGTGACGTTAGGCCTCCATAACCGGGGGCATAGACTGCTATATATAGAATGAGGTGCCAGGTAGTGGTGGAATTCATAAGTATGAACATACCGGCAGCCAGTAGGGCACAGCAGAGGGCTGTCAAATATCTAGGTTCCATACGGTCTGCCAGGAATGCAAATCCAAAGCGCCCGGCTATGCTGACAACTCCTAATGAGCCAAGTATAGCGCCGGCCACCTCAGGGGCTATACCCATACCTATCAAGAAGGGGATCTGATGGATGACCACGGCGCTGGTGACCATTAGCCGCAAAGAGAAGCCAATAGATATGAGCCAGAAGGCCTTGGTTCTCATGGCCTCCATAACGGTGAACGACTCTTCCTCGTCCGCTACTGTGTTAGCCGACCGTATCTCCGCGTGATGGGAATGAGCCTCGGCCGTCGGACTGGTCTGTCTGGGTGCTACATCACCATCCGGCAAGTAACCATAGGCCTCCGGCCTATGCCGCATAAGAGTGGCTACTGGAAAACCGAATGCCCAAATAATTAGTCCGACAACTATCGCCGCGCTGCGCCATCCGAAGTTGGCTATCGCCCATGCCAGGAAGGGGACTATTACTCCTCCAAGGCCGACTCCGGAGCCGGCGATGCCCATTGCGATTCCTCTTTTTCTTCTAAACCAGTTGGCTACCGCCACCTGGGTCGGAAAGCCAATGCCGATGCTGCTGCCTAAGGTTATGCCTACGATGTACACAACATAGAATAGAGCTAGCGAATTTATCTGAGACATCAGTATGAAACCCAAGCCCATCAAGAAGATGCCGGCAAACATAAGCTTGCGTGGACCGAACCTGTCCACCAAGTAGCCCTCTACGGGTCCGATGAGTCCTGCCTCTAATCTCGACAGAGAGATAGCTCCTGAGAGGGCCGCCCGTCCCGTTCCAAACTCTTCAGCTAGAGGCAGAAAGAACGCACTAACGCCGTACGCATTCAGGCCGCCACTCAGAGACCGAGCTAGCACAGACCCGGCTACAATCCACCATCCAAAGAATATTTTCATACGGTGTCTCCAATAGTTGGTATGAGCATCATCTAACTTGGGAATTATAATCGGCTCAGCGCTCTTGATGCAACATTAGAGGGAAAGCAGTATGCTGGCCCAACGATTATTGATATACGATATAATACCGAGGGAAGGAGTCCTAATCAACCCGTTCTCTAAGAAGAGGTGAAGGGACATGCACGAACCCCGGAAGCAGCTCGAGTGGTTCAAGCGTGACAGGTAGTATTACGAAGCGTATCGCGCAGAACTGCTTGAGCCAATATCCTGACCAGTGGATAACAATTCATAACGAGCAGGTGGTAGCCACATCACCTGCCTGGGTGAGCTTCTAATTAAGAAGAAGGCTAAAGGCGTTCCCGCAGGCCAGGGTCTGGTAGAATACGTTACCACCAAAGAAGACGTCTTTATTCTCCCCTCATGATACAGGGGTACTTTATCACCACGGGCACTAGGCGGCGTCCCTTTGTTGACGCTCTGAACCTGCCTTAATCCACCATATTCAGGTGTAGAAGTTGGAGAAGCATGCAAAGATGTGCTATTCTACGAACGCTATGGATATAGACTTACCCAGTAGTAAAACCGAACAACATTGCTTGCTTAGCGAGAGGGCTAACCGTCGCGTCGCTGTGACTTGGGCATGATGTCATTATTTGTCTAAGCTTCGCAATCCTCGATGCCCCCGCTCGGGGGCATAAGTTTTTCCAGGAGGTGTGCGATGGAGCAGGCGCCGGTCAATGATCGTACGACAGAACTTCAGGAACTCTACATACTTTCGAGGGAAGAGTTGGCTGCCTCCCTCTTAGAGAGAGACCCAACCTCACTGGCCAATCTTTTTACTCAGGTGGGAGATGAAGTCCTGGCAGAGCTCTTCGCCAAACTGGACCACTCGGATGCGGCTCAACTCATTAGAAAGCTGAGCCACGTGCAAGCGGCCCAGATCCTGGAGGAGATGGAGCCGGACGTGGCCGTTGACGTGGTTGGAGAGCTTGAGCAGCAGGAGGCTCAAGGCATTCTCACGGCTATGCATCCCTTCGAGGCGCAGAACCTGCGAGACCTACTATCCTACCCGCCGGATAGCGCAGGCGGACTTATGACCAGCGAGTTCGTGGCTTTGAGTCCAAGGGTGTCTGCCGGCCAGGCTTTGAGCATCGTTCGGCAGAGTGCCGACCAAGCTCGGCGCATCCCATATTATTATGTGGTGGAGCCACAGACCAGACATCTCTTGGGAGTACTCTCTCTTAGAGAGCTAGTGCTTAGTCCATCCAGTGTCCCGGTGCAAGAACTACTGGTCAGAGACCCGATCAAAGTTTTTGCTGAAGCTGACCAGGAAGAGGCAGCGCAATTACTGGACAGCCATAATCTTAGGGCGCTTCCAGTAGTCGATGAAGAGGACCGACTGCTTGGCATAATCACTGCCGACGATGCAGCGAAAGTGCTGATTGAAGAAGCGCACGAAGACATAGAGCGGCTGGGCGGTTCAGAGCCGCTAACAGAGCCTTATCTCCGGGCATCCATCTTCCACCTTTTCCGCCGTCGAATTCCCTGGTTGCTGGTGCTGTTTATAGCAGCGGCCTATACTAGTACGGTTTTACAACACTTCGAGGGTGTCTTACAACAGGAAATTGCCTTGACTTTCTTCATCCCCTTATTGATCGGCACGGCCGGCAACACTGGGACTCAGATCACTACTACCCTGGTACGCTCCATGTCGATGGGGGAAGTCTCGCCCGGCGACATTCTGAGAGTAGTCGCCAAAGAGACGCGGGTGGGCCTCATGTTAGGGATAGTCATGTGCTCTGCTACCATCATACGTGCCTGGGCTCTCGGAGTCGAAAGTCATATTAGTGAAGTGGTTGGATTAACAGCCTTTTGCGTGGTGGTCTGGGCGGCTCTGGTAGCGGCGGCGCTGCCTTTGATTATACGTAAGCTTAGGCTGGACCCAGCGGTCGTCTCCGGTCCCTTCATTACCACGTTGGTAGATGGCACAGGGCTAATAATATACTTCAGCATTGCTCGGCTCTTGCTTCACCCAAAATAGCTCACTGAAGGTCAACGGAGGTGACCTCGAAGGGTTTTAACGGGGATAGTCTTCGATCTATAATTCCGTAGGGTAACTGACCTCTGAGGCTGTTGCGAAGCTTCCCATCTGCGTGGAGAAACCGGCAGTTAGCCATAACGGCGAGAGCAAGGTATCCTGCATCGTAGAAGGAACAATTATAGCGCTGGGCGAGATGCCAGCCTCCCAATTAGCACATCGGTGTGGCGCACCGTCTCCAATTGCCAGCTACCAAACAGGCCGAGTCGCCCTGCTCCTAGCTGAGGGGAAATTCGCCGCCGGCGAACAGCCTTAAGGAGAGCATGACCGACCTCCACACGGATGTGCTCAGGAGCAATAAGGATGATACGTCCCTCGCGGAAATCGGCAAATACCTGGTTAGAAATTTCCCTGTATGGTTCGTCTTGTGAATACAGCAGGGCTGGAACAGCTACTGAAGCATCCACCATAAGCCGAGGAACCTCAGCCATCGTTTTCGTCCTCATCCTGGTCGTATGACATTAGCTCCTCCAGGGTCATGTCTATAGGCCCGATTTCCTCCTGCAATTTAATCATGCGGTCATATACTGTCCTACGGCGCTCCAGTTCCTCACGAGTGATAGGGGATGGTGGCGGCAACTCCAGCTTGGGAAGTCCAAGACTTTTTCTAAAAGCTTCTCCATCTATACTAAGCTCTCCCATCTTTTCGTCAAAAGCTTCTGTATCCATTTTAGACCTCCCGAACGTATCATATCTTAATCGATCTTTAATTGCCGCTGATCGTGATTTACTTATAACTCCCTCGGCAGAATCCTTTACCCACGGACGTGTAAGCAGTGTTAACAATGAATTATTCCTTGCTTACCTTTATTACGGTAAAATATACTGTAGATCTAAGGAGCTTGAGTAATGGAAGCCAGATTAGAGAGTAGAGAAGCTGTAACTGCCAGAGTCCGAGAGGAAGGGTGGTTCATACCAAAGATAGCTGAAGAGATCAGCAAGGTAATTGTTGGTCAAAGGTATCTTATCGACAGGCTTCTGATAGCTTTGCTGTGCAACGGCCACGTGCTTATCGAAGGTGTTCCAGGGCTGGCCAAGACCCTCTCTGTCAAGAGCCTGGCATCTACCATAGCCGCCAAATTCCAGCGGGTGCAGTTTACCCCGGATCTTCTTCCTGCTGACCTCATAGGAACCTTGGTATACAATCCGCAACGCGGAGAGTTCACTACCAGAAAGGGCCCTATTTTTGCCAACATAGTTCTTGCAGACGAGATAAACAGAGCGCCGGCCAAGCTACAGAGTGCTTTGTTAGAGGCGATGGAGGAGCGTCAGGTGACTATTGGGGAGACTACCTATCCTTTAGATGACCCTTTTATGGTGCTGGCTACTCAAAACCCCATCGAGCAAGAAGGAACATATCAACTGCCGGAAGCACAGGTGGACCGCTTTATGCTCAAGGTTGTAGTTAAGTACCCCAGCAGAAGAGAAGAGCGCCTTATTATGGACCACGCCCTGGAAGGTTCTCCCGACCCCATAAAAGAGATCGTGGATACTGAGGCCATTACTGCAGCGCGGTCTCTGGTAGGGAGTGTGTTCGTTGACGACGCCATCAGAGAGTATATAGTGCGCATCGTGTTTGCTACCAGAGAGCCGCAGGACTACGGTCTGCGAGATCTCGCTAACCTTATAGCTTACGGTGGCTCTCCTAGGGCAACTATTTATCTGGCACAGGCTGCTAGGGCCTACGCCCTCTTAGACCGTCGGGGATACGTTATCCCCGAAGATGTAAAAGCGGTAGCAATGGACGTGTTGCGCCACAGGGTCATCGTAACCTACGAGGCAGAGGCCGAGGAAATGACCTCTGACGATGTGGTGGCGCGGGTGCTGAATACTGTAGATGTGCCCTGATCATGGTCTCTTCCTCCACCAACCGACCCACATTAGACCCTAACGTTCTTAAGAGGGTCCGTAGCCTCGAGATCCGCGTGCGCAGGCTAGTAAACACCCTCTTTATCGGCGGATATCATGCCCATTTCAAAGGTCAAGGAATCGAGTTCTCAGACGTCAGGGAGTACCAACCTGGTGATGATGTCAGGGTGATAGACTGGAACGTTACGGCCCGTCTAGGTTTTCCCTACGTCAAGAAATTCGTTGAGGAGCGCGACCTAACAGTCATACTAGCGGTGGATATAAGCTCCTCTAGCTTGTTCAGTACAAAAGAGAGGACGAAGCGAGACCTGGCGGCGGAGATATGCGCCTTGCTCGCATTCTCGGCCATCAGGAACAATGATAAAGTTGGGCTGGTGACCTTCACAGACCGGGTGGAGCGCTTCATACCCCCTCGTAAAGGCAGTGAGCACGCATTGAGGGTGGTAAGAGAGCTCTTGTATAGCCGTCCCTCTAATAAGGGGACTAGTATTGCCAGTGCCCTCCACTACATAAACCGGCTTCTTAAACGTAAAAGCGTCATCTTTCTCGTATCTGATTTTATAGACCAAGGATATGAGCCGGTCCTGAGGGTCACCAATAAGAGACATGAAGTGATCGCGATATCCATAGATGACCCTCGCGAGGTCGGTCTCCCTTCGGTAGGTATCTTAGCTCTGCACGATGCGGAGACAGGAGAGGATGTTCTTCTTGATACCTCAGATAAAAAGGTAAGAGAGGACTTCAGCCGAGTGTCCGTAGCCGCAAGGGAAGAAAGAGACCGCTTGTTGCGTTCAATCGATGTTCCCGTGATTAAGGTGTCTACCGATAAATCTTACGTTGAGCCGCTGATCAGACACTTCGACTTCCATAGGAGAGGATAAGAGGGGCCTCATGCCTAGGGCAAGCTACAAGCTCGTGATATTGTGCTCTTTAATAGCGATACTGGGCGTATGGTGCCATCTGACTCCTGACGCCAGTATCGCCTCTCCTGCTAAGGACTCTCATGTTACAGCTACGGTCCAGATTAACGCCTCCGACTTCACTGTGGGCGATCACATAAGACTGCTGTTAACGGTAAGGCATCCCGAAGGAGTTAGCATAGAGCTGCCGAGGGTGACTCAGAACATATCTCCCTTTGAGATTCTCGAAGTTGGACCGGTGCACGACTCGAAAGAAAACAACCAGGTAGTCGTAGAAGCAGAATACAAGATCACAAGCTTCTCAACAGGGGAGCTAGCCTTACCTCCTCTCAAGGTTCGGTACACTGAGCCATCAGGAGTTACAGGAGAAATAGAGTCTTCCCGGCTGCCTATTACAATCTCAAGCGTGCTAGACCCGAACGGGAGTGAGCAGGCTGTAAAGGACGTAAAATCTCCTATTAGCATTTCAAAAGACCCTGTACAGTATCAGCAGTTGGCACAGATAGGGGCGGGAGCCCTTGCTTTAGTCGTGGTTCTAAGCGTTGTCATAAGACGTTGGCCTAGGATAACAAGAGCGCCTACCAATACCGTTCTGGATATATCTCCCGAGGAGAAGGCACGCCGAGACCTGGAGCGGATTGAGGCTCTGCATCTAGGTAATGGCAGGGCCAATTACGTCGAATATTATTCGTCCATTGCTGAATGCATAAGGAGTTATCTGGCCGAGAAATACGGGGCATGGACTTTGGGATGCACTACCAAGGAACTAAAAGAGAAAATGGAAGCCAGCGGTATAGAACCCTGGCAGGCCAGGGTGGTTTACGGTCTGCTGGATGAGTGTGATTCGGTGCGATGGGCTAGATATAGTCCTGTAATGGCTAGGGCAGAACGCGCCATCACTCTAGCATATGAAATAGTGGGTGCTGACTAGCGATGCGCGTGCAGTTTGCGTCTCCTATTTTCTTGCTACTTTTGCTGCTTGCCGCCTATGTGCTTTATGGGCACATCAAAGGTAGGCTGGGAGCTGGCAGCTCCATGTTATTCGCTAGCTCAAAAATTGCCGGCAACTTACACCGGACTGCTAGGATAAGGCTCATGCCTGTGCTCTTGGCCCTCAGAATAATTGCCATAGCCCTGTTGGCCCTGGCTCTGGCCAGGCCCCAGCTTGGCAGGGCGGAAAGCATACGACCTCAAGAAGGGATCGATATAGCTCTGGCCCTTGATCTGTCCTTCAGTATGTCGGAGCGCGATATGGGTGGTAAGAGCAGGCTTGAGGCGGCCAAAGAGGTCATCAAGCAGTTCGTGGGCGGCAGAGAGGGGGACCGCATCGGTCTTGTGGTGTTTGCTGCCGAAGGCGCCACTCAAAGCCCCATGACCTCTGACTATCCAGAGCTGCTAGGACTTATCGACAAGGTGGACCATGGAAAATTGCCTGAAGGCACTGCCATTGGCAATGGAATGGCTACCTCTATTAACCTGCTTCGTGAGTCTAGGTCAAAGACGAAAGTAATAGTCCTTCTCACTGATGGGCAGAACAATTCCGGGGAGATAGACCCTCTGGAAGCTGCAAAGATGGCCCAACTGCTAGACGTGAGGGTATATACCATCGGAGTTGGGGGGCAGCCTAATACCTCGGCAAGAAATAGAGGCCCCGGAAGTAACCCTGTAGACGAAGCAACTCTCAGATCCGTTAGTGAGACGACAGGGGCTTCATACTTTAGGGCCACGGACCCCAACGGTCTTAAGGATATATACGAGTTGATCGGCAGGCTCGAAAAGTCGAAGATGGCCGAAATTCGCTACACGAGGGTAGACGACCTTTGGCTTCCCTTTATTGCCGGCGCCTTTGCTCTTCTTATCGTAGAAATAATCCTCTCTAATAGTATATTCCGAAGGTTCCCGTAGTCATGGACGTAGCGTTTGCGAGGCCCGAACTTCTGTATCTATTATCGTTGGTGCTCCTGGTTACGGCCGTTGTTGCCAACACTTTCCGCTGGAAAGAACGTAGCAGGGATGCCCTACTGGAATACGCATTGGTCCCAGTACTCTTGTCCTCGGTCAGTGCCGGCAGGCAGAAGTTAAAATCCGTATTGGTGGTACTATCCTTGTTCATGCTGGTGCTGGCAATGGCCCAGCCTCAGACGGCGGGTGCTCGTGAGACTGAGCAACAGCGACGAGTGGGAGCCGACATAATTGTGGTACTAGACGTATCTTTAAGTATGGCGGCAGAGGATGTAACCCCGAATCGGCTGGAGTATGCGAAGCAAGAACTACATTCGTTCCTGTCTCAATTGGAAGGTGATAGAGTAGGCATGATTGTCCTGGCAGGCAACAGCAGCTTGCGTTTTCCATTAACTACCGACGTTGAGGCGGCCAGGCTGCTGGTCAACACCACGAGCATTAATAGCGCGCCTATTGCGGGAACGGAACTGGCTCAGGGCATTAGGCTGGCTAGCGGCATATTGAAGCAGAGCGAGACGAAGGACAGGTTCATCTTGCTGATAAGCGATGGCGAGAACCAGCGTGGAGAGCCGGTCCAGGAAGCACTGGCAGCAAAGGAAGAAAGCATTACCATCCATGTCCTAGGAGTCGGCACCAAGGGCGGCGCCCCGTTACCCGTCACTGATGAACGAGGCAGGATTTCTTACAAGAAAGACTCAAGCGGGTCAACGGTCATAAGCAAGCTGGATGAGGGACTTCTATTCAGGATCAGCTCTGCCTCTGGTGGCAGCTATTTCAATTTAGGGTCTGCCCGGAATGCTGCCGAGAATATCTATCAAGCGATGGTAAAGAGCGAGAGTCCTGACGACAGTATTACCGGCAGGAGCGGCCAGTTGTACCAGGCCATCACTCTTGTCGCGTTGTTGCTGCTTTTCTTCGAGCCTCTGGTTGCTGAAAGGAGACGGGCGGCTGGCGAATGAGTAAGCTACTTCTTCCATCTCTCATATTAGTATCTATGCTGGTACTTAGCTGTGCCAGCATTCCAGGCTCAAGTTATAGCGATAACGAAGAGGCCAACAAGCTCTTCGATCAAGGCCGATATACGGAAGCCTTAGACTTGTACCGGAACATCCAGGTTGCCAGGCCTGACCTTCCACACCTGGACTATAACACCGGCACTACCTTACATAAGCTAGGTGAATATGAAAGGTCTCTACCTCAGCTTCAGCATGCCCTGTCTGCAAGCGACACCAGAATACAAGCAATGACTCATTACAATATGGGGAACACCCTATATATGATAGATCGGTTGCAGGAGGCTATAGAGGAATATAAGAAGACCCTTAGGATAGACCCGAACGACATGGATGCCAAGCATAACTTGGAGTACCTTCAGACCCTGGTAATGGAGCGACAAGCTAATCAGCCACCACAGGACCAGGTGCAGCAGGATGGAGATGGCCAGAACGATGCGAAACAGCAAGCACCCTCTGACACTCAGGGACAGCCCAACCCGGATGGTGGGACACAAGGGACCAATAGCGATCAGGAGCGGCGCCAGGAGTCCAGAGCCGAAGCTGAGAGACTGGAGCGACAGATCAGACAGATGCTTGAGGAAGCAGGGCAAGATCTTAGCATTGAAGAGGCCCTACGTATCCTCGACACCTTGAGAGAGCGTGAAGAGGATATAAGAGAGTCGGTAAATTGGGATGCTGTACGTCCTGGACGGTCTGCTAGCTCGGACCGCGATTGGTAGGGGAAAAGGACTAACGGTTTGGAAAGTGGTAGACGGGTACGGTTCTCATTTCATCGGGCTGTTCTCGTTCAAGAGTTTTCTCGATAGCTCTCACAGTGCCTGGACTTAGATATTCCTCGCCGCACCGAACACAAACCCCTGCTGGCACCTCGTCTATTAAGTAGATCTCGCCGTTTAGCTGTTGAATATAAGTGATAGTGCGCGCTTTTACTGTCCCCCCACAGACGAAGCAACTCTGCCATTTATTAGTAGATTTCACCTCGTTGCCTTCCTGGTCCTCAAGTCGGGTTCCCATTCTTCCGGTTCAGGTTCATAAACTGTAATGATATCAACTACTGGCTTGGCAGAGCAGACTATATGCAATGGTCTACCGTGTGATGTCCAGCCAAGGATAAGACAGGCGGGACCCAGATAATGCTCCGGGTAGTCTTCGATGATCTCCCCGTTTACCATGACCTCTTCAATCTCCTGGTCGGTAATCAGTCGATCTACTTGTTTGCCAGTGAGGTGTACCCCATTGTCAAGACACCGAAAGGGCCTTTCAAAAGGTGGAACAACCTCCTTTCTCGAAATAGATTTCAGCGGGTGTATGGTAGC
>ORJL010457313.1_pt1 | contig 11952 bp, 9 predicted proteins | sample 1779941 | NCBI WGS metagenome assembly ORJL01 (sample SAMEA104232317, study PRJEB22302) | groundwater metagenome | biome: forest; feature: aquifer; material: groundwater | place: USA | collected 2011-08-07 | depth 5.8 m
ATGCCCTCGGCCAGGCTCACCGGGTCGCCCGCTCGCACCCATACCGCCTCGTCCTCGGTGAGCACTGCGCGCAGCGGCGGCAGGTCGCTCGCGACGATGGCGCAACCCGCGGCCATGTACTCGAACAGTTTGATCGGCGAGGTGTAGCGGCTGTCCGCGTCATCGCGATTGGGCAGCACGGCGATGCAGGCGCTCTCGAGCCCGCGCATCACCTCCCGCTGCGGCACATGGCCGCGGAACTCGAGCTGCGCGCCTGCGGCCGGCGCGCGGCCGCGCTCGCGCGCTAGCTGCGCCGCATCGCCGCCGTACAGGGTGATCGTGCATCCGGGCAATTCGGACGCCGCCTGCACCAGATCGGCCACGCCTTTCCATGCGAAGAAGCTGCCCGCATAGACGATGTGCAATCCGGCATGCGCCCAATCCTTCTGCGGCAGATGTTCCGGCCAGTCCACGCCGTTCGGCACCACTTCGATCTCGCGCTCGCCGTAGAGTTCGCGCAGCCGCCCGGCCGTGGGCGGGGAATTGGCGATCACCAGCGTCGCCGTTCGCAGCACCCGGCTTTCCATGTCGAACTGGCGCGCGCGCTTCGCCGGCGGCGCGGTATCGCTGAACACTTCGTGCGCCTCGTACACCAGTTTGCGTCCGGGCCGGCTCTGCCGCAGCAGCGCCGCCAGTTTGAGGTGGCGCACGAACAAGAGCGCATCCGGCGCGGCTGCGATGCGTTCGTGGAGCCGCCACAGGAAGAGGCGATTTGAATGGATGCGCGCCAGCGGCCAGGGCAGCGAGCGCGACAGCTTTGTTAAGCGCAGGCTGGCCGGCGTCTCGAGCCCGTAATACGCGAGCGGATGCAACGGAGGATTCGGCACGTAAGCGAGCTCGACCGCGATGCCCAGCCGCGCCAGCTCGGCGACCGCATGGGCCACCTGCACGCCGCGCGCGCGCTCGAGCGGCAACGGCTCGGGAAAGGCGTAGAGCAGCCTCACTACAGCGCCTTGATGCCCTCGATGATGATGCAATCCCCGAACAGCACCGCGTCCGACGTCACGCCGTGGTCGGGAAAGCCGCGCTTCTTGATGTTCCTGCGGATGATGCCCGCGATCCAGTTCTCGAACACGCGCTTGACCCATTGGGGTTTGCGCAGCAGTTCGTTGGCCGAAACCCGATTGATCCTTACGCCCCCACCCATCAGGAAATAATGCAACTGCCAGAAATAGATCGGCGCGATATGCGCGTCGTCGATAGGATGCACCAGCACCTTGTCCGGCTCCTGCATCAGCGGGCGGAAGCGCGGGAAATAGCCGGACACGAGATATTTCAGGCGCGCATCCACGGAAAACGTATTGGGCGTGCTGATGTAGATCCTGCCGCCCGGCTTCAGCACGCGGCACAGCTCCTTGGTGAAGGTCCAGGGATTGTCGAAATGCTCGATGCCTTCGATGCTGAACACGTAGTCGAAATGTCCGTCCGGAAAAGGCAGCGGATTGATCACGTCATGCCGGGTGAAGCGCACCTGCGGATTGCGCAGCAGAAAGGCTGCTTCGTTGATGTCCAGGCAATCGATATTGTCGTAACCCGCCTTGATGAGTTCCTGCGCGAACGCGCCCTGCCCGGCCGGCACGTCGAGGATGCGGCCCTTGGGCGAGCCGCGGAAGAGCTCCAGCACGGCAGGGTAGTGGTTCTCGGTGGCCATCACCTTGAGTTCGGCCCAGTTCTCCTGCGCGCTCATGCAACAGTTCCCGGGATCGCGATGCGAGCAAAACAGGTGTTCATATCCTTATCCGTTGCCATCTTTCGATTCGGTCAGTCTAGCAGAGTGCAGGGTGCGGGCGAACAAGTCCGCCAACCGCAGAAACACGGATTCCGCAGTGAAATCCGCGATCATCCCGCGGCAGCGCGCCCCCCAGGCGGCTAAACGTTCGCGCTGCCCCAATGCTTCGATCACGCTGCGCTCCAACGCCTGTGCATCGCCCGCGGGATAGACGAGGCCGCAGTCGTGGCGCAGCACCCAGTCCGCTATGCCGGCCGCATCGCTGCATACGGTGGGCGTGCCCACCGCGGCGGCATCCACCGTTACCATGTTGAGCCCTTCGCACAGCGTCGGATTCACGTTCAGCTCGGCCGCGGCAAGATGCGCATAGGTCTCGCGCCCTTTCAGGCGTCCGGTGAGCCGTACGCGCGCGCGCCCGACGCTCGCATCGAGCAAGGGAAAGATGCCCTCGGCCATCCACGGATTGTCCGGCCCGGCGAGGATCCACCAGGCGTCCGGATGCACGGCGAGCACACCGGGCCAGGCGCGCGCCAGATCCTGGATTCCCTTCGACAGGTAATTGTCGGAGAGCGTCACCAGCACGCGCGCGTCCCGCGGTATGCCGAGCCGGTCGCGCACTTCCGCGCGCGCCTGCGCGCGCTCGGCGTACACGGCCTCGTAGATTTCGCACGGCGCGCCGATCTGGATCGGAATCTGCGTGATGCGCGCCGGGTCGGCACCGTCCTTGAGCAGCGCCCGCGCGAGCGAGTCGCACAGCGCCCGCAGCGCGTCGATGTGCCGGATCGAGGTCCGCATGAGCCAGTCGAGTTGCGGCGTGCGCCTGCGGCCGTAGCCCATGTGCGAGCAATCGAGGATATCGCCGCCGATGTAGCTCGCGATGAGCGGCGTATCGAGCAGGCCGAAGCGCTTCAGCAGTCCGGCGGGCACGGCATAGGAGAAGCCGTCGGTGCAATACACCAGATCGGGCGCAAAGCGGCGCACCGCCTCGCGGATCACCCACATGCGATGCCCGAGCTTGCGCCCGTCGAAGGTGTTGCGAAAGAGACGGTCGACCGGCAAGGTGAGCACACGCTCCGCGCCGCGGCCGGGGTGGTACCAGAGCGTGCGCATGCCATCGCCCGGTTCGAGGAAATGCGCGGCCAACAAGCGCTTGCCGCTCATGCCCTCGCGGCGTTCTTCGAGCACGCACACCTCGTGGCCGCGGCGCCGGAACTCGACCAGTATCGGATACTCGCCGCGCCAGCCCAGGGGATGCAGGAACAGGATGCGCATGGCTACGCGGATCGCGGAGCGACTTCGCGCGCGAGCGCGAGCAGCATTGCGGCGATGCGTTGCGGCTCGAGTTGCGCGGTAATGGCGCCGCCTGCGAACGGCGGCACCCCATTCGCGAGGAAGCCGTCGATGGCGCGGCCCCAGGCCTCGGGATCGCGGCCCGCGACAATGGCCGCCGCGCCTACGTCCTTCACCCAGGGACCCGCGCCAACCATGTCGCTCGCGATGGTGTAGGTCTCGACCATTGCCGCTTCGATCATCCCGTAGTTGAAGGTGTCGATCACCGAGGGCGCAAGCTGCAGGTCCGCCGCGGCCAGGTAACGCTTGACTTCACGGATATCGATGTTGCCGGTGAAGATCACCTGCGCGGCCACGCCTTCCTCCGCGGCGACCGCGGCCAGCTGATCGCGGTAGCTGCCGATACCGGGTACGACCCGGTCGCCGCCGCAGATCATGAGGCGCAGCCCGGCGCGGCGCCGCGCGGCGCGGGCGAAGCCGCGTATGGCGAGGTCCAGGCCCTTGACCGGAACCAGGCGGCACATGGTGATCAGCAGCCGCTCCCCCGGCGGGATGCGCCACTCGGCAAGAACCTGTGCACGCGCGCGCGCCTTGAACGCCGGCATGTCCGTTATCGCGTCGATGCGCATCCAACCGGTGACGTGCAATGGAACGACGCGTATGCGCTCGGGCGCGCAGCCTGCGGCGATGAGGGCATCGCGCGTAACGAACGAATTCGCGCGGACGAGATCGGCGCTTTTGAGCACCCACAGCTTGACCGCCTCCTTCCAACGGCTCGCCGGCCGCCCCGGAAAACTGAGCGGCAGGCGCAGATAATCGCTGTCATGGATGCATACCACCCAGCGCATCGGCATGAAGCGCGCGAGGATGGCGGCGAAAAATCCGATCCAGTCCCCTTCGACGAAATACACATCACAATCGCGCGTGGCCGAGAAATAGCGCGCCATGGCGACGAGCGTGGTGAAGAAGCGGCGGCCGAGCCAGGGTTTGGCGAGCCGGTCGAACAGCCAGGTCCAGGGATTGCGCCGCAGATGGTGAATGACGAAAAAATCCAGCCGCCCCTCGCGCAAGCGCAGAAAGCGCGCCCCGCTGGGCGCGCGAGCATCTTCGGTATAGATCGCGACAGCGTGACCCAGCGCACCTAGCGCCTGCGCCATGTCGAGATGAATGGAATTCCAGATGCCGGGGGCGACGATGCCGATTTTCACGTTGGCACCGCGGCCACACGCGGCGCGGAAGCCGCAATCGCGTCAAGCGCGCGTGCTACCCGCTCGCAGAACGCGGCAAAGGAAAAATGCTCGAGGTGCGCCGCGGCCTGCCTCGGGTCCGGGCGCGCGGTGCCACCCAGCAACCGTTGCAGCAGTTGCGCGAACGACTCGCCGCCATCCTCGCGTGGATCGGAAAAGAAAAACCCGGTCCGGCCGTCGATCACCGTTTCGGTGAAAGGCGCGGCATTCACCGCGAGTACCGGCGTGCCGCAATATTGCGCCTCGATCAGGTTGAGTCCCAGCGCCTCCTTCTCCGGCAAGCCGGAGAGGACGAAGTCGAGCTGCGGGTAGACCGCGGCCACGTCGGGTTGGTGTCCCCAGAAGCGCACCTGCTTTGCGATCGGCGCGAGGCTCGCGCGCAGATCGCGCACCGAAGCGTAGCCGCCGCTGCCGAATATTTCCAGGTTGACCCGCGGGAATCGGGCGATGAGCGGCGCGAGCATGCCGAACATCAGGGGAAACTGTTTGATCGGCGTCAGGCGCGAAACGATGCCCAGCGTGAGCCCCGGTTTTTTGCTGAACTCAGCCGGCGACTGATGCATGCGCCACCAGGGTTCGGTCAATCCGAGCAGGCGGTCGCGCAGCTTGCGCCGGTCCCAGTCGTATTCGGAGCGCGCGACTATAGCGCCGCCCGTTGCGCCGCGCCGCGGGTCGGCGACGCCAAACATGGGTTCCGCAAAGACTTTGCCGTAACCGCGCCCCCTGACGCTGTCCAGCACGTGCCGCGATACCGCCAGCAGCAAATGGTAATGCCTGAATCCGGCCGGGTCGCGCTCATACAGGGGCATGTGGACAAAGCCGCACAGCACATGCCGCTCGGCCACCCATTGCGCGGCATCCGCATCCAGCGCCGTCTGGGTCACGACCAGGGATCGCTCCCGCGGCAGCGCAGGCAGGATATCGGCGGCGCCTTCCACGCGGACGAGTTCCACGCCGGCGGGCAATAACGACTCCCAGTAGCCCGCCTTGCGGCTGACGAACAGCACCACCCGGTAGCCGATCGCTACCAGCGCCATGCTGAAAAAGCGCGTGTAGACCTCGCCGCCGCCGCACTCCTGCTGCAGATTGATCTGGTAGACGCTGCGCGCGGACTGGGCGCTCACAGCGGCACCTTGAAACTTTCGACCCATTGCGACAACACCAGCAGCGACCACAGCCGGTTGCTGTGCGAGGCGCGGCCCAAAAGGTGTTCCTCGACCATGCGCTCGACCGCGTCCTGCCTGAACCAGGGCGCGAGCGCCTTCTGCGCCAGCAGGCGCTCGCGCAGGATAGTACCGAAATCGTTCTTGACCCAGCGCTCGAGCGGCACGGAGAAGCCTTTTTTCTCGCGCTGCATGAACCCCGCCGGCAGCCAGTCCTTGAACGCCTCCTTGAGGATGTGCTTGTGCCTGCCGCCGGCGGTGAGCTTGTACGATCCCGGCAGCGAGCAGACGAACTCGATCAACTGATGGTCGAGAAAGGGTGAACGGCATTCGAGCGAATTCGCCATGCTGGCGATGTCCACCTTGAACAGGATGTCTTCCGGCAGATAGGTGGACTGGTCCACGTATAACCAGCGGTTGACCGCGTCGGCGCCCGCAGCGCGCGCCAGCGCCCGCGCCAGATAATCGCTCGTAGCCGAGCCGCCGGTGGCGCGGGCGAATTCGGGCGTGATCAGGCTGCGCTTTTCGCTGTCGGTGTAGAAGGCGAGCAGGTGCTGGTAGCGCTCGGCCCCCGTCAGAGCCAGCATTTCGTCGGCGCGGCTTGCCGGAAAGCGCCGGCGCGGTTTGCCCGGATGGGTCAGGTTTTCGACCGCCACGGTGAGCCGGCGCGAGCCGCGCCAGAGCGGCGTCAGACGCAATTTCGCCAGCGTCTCGGCGCGGCGCATATGGTAGAACCTGCGGTAGCCGGCGAACACCTCGTCGCCGCCGTCTCCGGTCAGGGCCACGGTGACGCTCGCGCGCGCGAACTCGGATACGTAGTAGGTCGGCAACACGGAGTTATCGGCCATGGGCTCGCCCAGATGCTCGATGAGTTGCGGCAGCAGGTCCACCGCAACTGGCCGCACCGTCATTTCATGGTGCTCGGTACCGAGGTGGCGCGCGACTTCGCGCGCATAGGGGAGTTCGTTGAAACGCTCGTCCTCGAAGCCGATCGCATAGGTCTTGACCGGAGCGGCGGCCAGCCGCGCCATCGCCGCCACGGTGATGCTGGAATCGACGCCGCCCGAGAGAAACGCCCCCAGCGGCACGTCGCTGACCAGGCGGATGCGCGTCGCCTCCAGGACTTGCTCGCGCAACGCTTCGCAGGCTTCGGCAAAGGACAAACTGGAGCGCGCCGAATGATCGATGTCCCAGTAGCGCCACACCCGCTCCACCTTGCCCTCGCGCACGATCATGGCGTGCGCCGGCGGCAGTTTTCTGATGGTACGGAAACCCGATAGCGGCGCCGGGATGTACTGGAAAGTGAGGTAATGATCCATGGCGGCGTAATCGGGGGCGCGCGACAGATTCGGTTTTATCTGGAACAGCGTCGCAATTTCCGAGGCGAAGGCAAAGCCGGCGTCGGTGTCGGCGTAGACCAGGGGCTTCACGCCCAGGCGGTCGCGGGCCAACGCGAGCGTGTGCGTCTGCCGGTCCCACACGGCGAACGCGAACATGCCGCGCAACTGCGCGAGGCAGCGCTCGAAGCCGTCGCGCGCGAACACGCGCAACAGCACTTCGGTGTCCGAATGGCCGGCGAAGGTCTCGCCTTGCGCTTCCAATCCGGCGCGCAATTCCGGGAAGTTGTAGATCTCGCCGTTGAACACGATGATATAGCGCCCGTCCGGGCTTTGCATCGGCTGATGCCCCTTGACCGAAAGGTCGATGATGGAAAGCCGATTAAAGCCGAGCGCAGTCCAGTCGTCGCGCCACACGCCGCTATCATCCGGACCGCGGTGGCGCTGCCTGGCGACGGCCGCGGCCAAGTCAGGACTGAATGTGCCGCCTGCGCGGGTGGCGAAACCTAGGATACCGCACATGGCGCTCGCCCCTCCTGCAGCAGCCGTTCGAGCTTTGCTGCGTTGGCCGCCCAGGTGAATTCGGCCACGACACGCTCTCGCCCTGCCGCCCCCAGGGCGCGCATTCTGTCCGGCTGCGCAAGCATTGCTACGATGGCCCCACGCCAGGCGCCGACCTCGCCCGCGGGCAGCAATTCGCCGGTCGCGCCGGGGAGCACGATCTCGGTCATCCCTCCCTGGCGCGAGGCCAGTACCGGCAGCGCGCAGGCCATGGCCTCGACCAGGGTGATGCCGAAGGACTCTTCGCCCAGCGAAGGCTGCACCAGCAGGTCCGCCTGCGCGAGCACCTGCGGCAGTTCTTCGTGCGCGATACGCCCGCAGAAATGCACGCGCTCGGCCAGGCCGAGCTGCGCCGCCTGCTCGCGCAGCCGCGCCTCGTCCGGGCCCTCGCCTACCACCAGATAGTGGACGTCCCGCGGCAATAGCGGCAGCGCCTCGAGGATCACGCGCAAGCCTTTCCAGCCGACCAGCCGTCCTACGCTCGCGAGTACGCGCGCGCTGCCCGGCAGGCCCAATTGCTCGCGCAGTTGGCCCGCGCGCGCGAGCGGTTTGAACTGATCCACGTCGACGCCGTTATGCACCACCTGCACGCGGCGCCCATAGCGCGATTCGACCTGGGCCGCGTTGTAGCGGCTGGTGGACAGCCAGTGATCGACGCTGCCGGCAAATTGGCGGTCCCCCAGGTAAAACTCGGTGCCGCCGGAGCGGAACACCGTCTGCGCCGCGAGGCCCCTGCGCCGCGCCTGCCACAGAACGGGAAAATCGAAAGGCTTGTTCACCACTACCGCGTCGTAGCCGGCGCTCACCAGATGCGACAGCGAATGGCGCGCAAACGACAAGCGCTCCATCAGCCGGCGAAAACGCGTGCCCAGATCCGGCCATGCCTGTTCGCGCCGAAACGGAAAACGTAGCAGCTCCACCTCCTGATGGCGCGGCTCGCCGCCGAGGCCGGCGACAATGCTCACCCGGTGTCCGCGCCGCGCCAGCGCCCGTCCCGCTTCCCAGCAATAGGTTTCCAGCCCGCCCTGGATGAAGCTCGCAGTGACGTTGTAGAAGCAGATTTTCATCGGCTGGACGGCGCCGTATTCGGCGCGCGCGACGCCTGTTGCGCATGTTGCGCATAGCCGAGCAGCATTCCGGCAATGGACCAGAACAGCAGGGCGAGATCGCGCTGGAAAAAATCGTTAGTCAGATTGCGCACGACCACGCCTGTCACCAGCAATACGCCACAGATGCCGGCCATGGCGACGATGCGGTCTTCGGCGCGGCTCAGTTCCCAGAATTTTCGCAGCAACATGAAGAATACCAAGGCAATTGCGATGACCCCAGGAACTCCCAGCGACATGCCGTAATTCAGAAACAGATTATGCGCGTGCCAGACGGCGGGATATTCCTGCGACAGCAGATCCGGGTGTGCCTTCTTCATGATTTCCCGGCCGAAACCCTTGCCGGCCAGGGGATGCTCCAGAATCCGCGCGGAGACCGCTGGCCAGGTCGTGATACGCGGATCCTGCGACCAGGCTATGGTGTCGCGCTTCACCGCAGCGCCTGCGATCGCTATTGCGGACAGGATGACAGCAGCCACGCCGATTGCCCGCAGACGGGGCGCCGAAATCGCGATAAAACCGCGCGCCCTCAGCAGATACAAGGCCAACAGCGCCTGCAGCGCAAATACCAGCCAGAACGCGCGCTGCCCCGCCAGAGCGGCGACAACGAGCTGCAAGGCGATCAGGCCCGTGACCAAGCTCCACCTTTGTTTATGCGGCAATACACAACCCGCCCATAGCAGCGCCGGCAACAGTGCCAGCAAATAGGTGCTGTAACTGCCGGAGCCGCCGGCGAGGCCGCGTTCGTTCCAGTATGCCGAGTTCGAGGCGAAATGTTCCCAAAAAGCGATCGCGGCGAGCGCCAGGCTGCCCAGGATCAGCGCCGCGAGGAAAAAATTGGCGTTCGCGCGGGTTCGAGTCAAAGTAATAAAGCCGAGATAGGCCGCCATGGCATAGCCGATCTCGTTCTTGATCTCGCCCAGCGAATAGGCCGGATCAATCGCGGCGGCGAGCGATAGCAGCGCGCAGCCGGTCCAGAGCAACAGGGCGTAGCTTGCCGGGACGTGCGGAAATCCGTCTTTGTGCCAGACCCAGGCACACGCCGCCACACCAACGGCCAGCGCCAGCAGCCGCAGCGCCACTGTGCCCGGAAACGGCAGGATGAACAAAAACACGGCGAAAGGCGCAAGGCGCATCCAGGGCCTCATGGCTGCGCCCCTCGCGCCAGCAAATCCATTGCCGCCTGCCATACCGGCGCGACCGGGATATCGGCCATGGAAGCCGTGGTCGCCGCGCTTTTTCCCGTCAGCGGATGCTCGATCATGATGCAGGCCGGGTGCTGCAGCGGAGCGAGATTGCGCCCCGGGTAAGCCGAGTGATACAGCACTACCATCGGCAGGCCCAGCGCGCCGGCAATATGCGTGGGCCCGGTGTCGACACCGATGTAAAGATCGAGCTCGGCCATGAGTGCGGCGCTCTGGCGCAGGCTCACGCTGCCTGCGGCAAGCGTTGCCTGCCGCGGGTAGGCGCGGAGCACAGGCGCGGCCTTTTCTGCCGCGGCCTTATCGCCCAACAGCAGAAAACGTGCCTGCGCGTGCGCGGCGACGATGCGCCCCATCAATTCCTGAAAGCTGGACACGGGCCAGTCGCGGTGCGCCTTGGTGGGAAAACTCGCCATCTGCAAACCGATCCGGGGCCGGCCGGAGCACGCATGCGCATCCAGCCACTGGCGCGCCTCGGCGCGCTCTTCCCCGGTCACGCAATACGCCAGCCGCAGGTCACCTGCGGCCAGTCCCAGCGGGGCGAGCAGCGACAGCCGGTGCAGCACGGCGTGCTGCGGCTCGGCTGGCTCCACGACGGCGTGCGCAAGCCGGCGATTCAGCGCTTCGTCATGCTGGGAAAACGCGATGACGGCGGCACTCGCGCGCAGGGCGTAACGCAGGAGCGCTGCGTCATGGCCGTAGACCAGGGCAAGGTCGTAGCGGTTTTTCCCGAGCCAGCCGCGGGCCTGCGCCGAGGTCTTGGTGATGCCCTCGAGCACATCGATAAAGGACAGGTGCCGCAGCACTTCCAGGCGTTTGGGGTGGGCAAGCACGGTCAGCCGGCCTTGCGGGATTGCCGCCTTGAGCGCGCGCAGGGCCGGCGTCGCGAGCAGCGTGTCGCCGATGCGCGCCACGATGATCACCAATACATCCGCGTCGAGCCTGATCACGCCGCCACGCTGCGAAAAACCGCTTCCATGCGGTCGAGCATGCGCTCGCGCGAATAACGGCTGCTCACCCAGGCGCGCGCCGCCTGCGCCAGCCGCTCGCCAAGCGCCGGCTCACCCAGCAATCGTTCGATGGCGGCGCGCAGGGCGTCGGCGTCCCGCGGCGGCACCATCAGCCCGGTTTCCTCGTGCCGCACCAGTTCATCTATGCTGCCGACCGAGGTGGACACCACGGGCACTCCCACGGCCATGGCCTGCATCAGCGCCTGCGGCACGCCCTCATTGGCATACGAGGGCAGCGCGAACACATCCAGCGCCTGCAGCCAGGGCACCACGTCGGCCTGGTTGCCCGGCATGAGCACGCGCGCCACCAGGCCGAGTTGCGCCACTTGCTGCTTCAAGTTGTCCCAGCCGGGTCCGTTGCCGACCAGGAGCAGCCGCGCGTCCTTCTGTTTCAGGGAGGCGAAGGCCTCCACCAGGTAGCGGTGTCCTTTCCAACTGCGCAGGGTGGCGACGATGCCAACGCACGCTTGCGCCGGATCCAGGCCCAGGCGCAGTTTCGCCTGCGCCCGGTCCGCCGGCGCAAAGCGCGCCAGGTCGATGCCGGTCGGCACCGAGACTATGGTCTCGGCTCGAAAGCGATTGTCGCGGATCAACTGCTCGCGCAGGCGCTCGCCGGTGGTGACTATCCGGCGGGTGGCCGACTGGTACAGCCAGCGTGTAGCGATATTGTCGGGAATGGCGGCTGAAATGTGCCGGGTGCGCACCAGCGCCGGCCGCGGGTTCATGCCGAGGAGCGCGAGCGCGGCCAGCCAGCTATCGGTGGAGCTGTGGCTGTTCAGCACGTCGCAGCGCACGTTTGCGAGCCAGGCGCGCAGGGCGCGCAGCCCGGCGAGGCCCTTGCGCGCGATCGGCAGGGCCCCCGCCGGCACGCCGCTCCTGGCGGCCTCCTCGTAGATGCGCGCCTCCGGCGGGCACAGTAGCGTCACGCGATGACCGCGCGCGAGCATGCCGGCCGCTTCCTCCAGCATGCGGATCTCCTGCCCGCCCCAGCCGCAGGAGGACTCGCTGTGAACGATATGCATCGCCCGGCGGCCGCCTCAGAGTGGCGCGGAAGACCTGTCGCGGGCATGCGCTCGATCCTGCCGCCCGGACGCATCATCTTCAACAGCGAACTGGATTTTGTACAAGCGCGCGTACAGGCCATCGTGCGCCAGCAGCTCGGCATGCGCGCCGATTTCGGCGATCCTGCCTCTTTGCAGTACCACGATGCGATCCGCTTTCTCGATGGTAGACAGCCGGTGGGCAATGATCAGCGTGGTGCGGCCCTG
>ORJL010590728.1_pt1 | contig 11951 bp, 8 predicted proteins | sample 1779941 | NCBI WGS metagenome assembly ORJL01 (sample SAMEA104232317, study PRJEB22302) | groundwater metagenome | biome: forest; feature: aquifer; material: groundwater | place: USA | collected 2011-08-07 | depth 5.8 m
AGCCTTTCGTGCAGGAATAATCCTTGTTGCACGAGGACTGGTCGATCGCGCGCTTGCGGCCGAACTCGGTATCCAACGGAACGATCGATGTGCAGTTCGATACGATGCCGCAATCGCCGCATCCTTCGCACACGAGTTCGTTGATCACCACGCGCGCGGGCGGGTCCGGATACTCGCTCTTCTTGCGCCGGCGCCGCTTCTCCGCGGCACAGGTCTGGTCATAGATCAGCACCGACACCCCGGGAAAATCCCGAAGCTCCCGTTGCACGGCGTCGAGCTCCTCGCGGCCGTGAATCGTCAGTTTCACGCCGTCGCTGTCGGTCACCAGCGATCCGCGCCTTCGCCACGTTTCGGGATTCTCCGCGACCAGCGCAATGCGTCTTACGCCTTCGGCCGCGACCTGCCTCGCGACCATCGGCACCGAGATCGGGCCATCCACCGGCTGTCCGCCCGTCATCGCGACTGCGTCGTTGTATAAGATTTTGTACGTGATATTGACGTTTGCGGCGACCGCCGCACGCACGGCAAGAGACCCCGAGTGGTGGTAAGTGCCATCGCCCAGGTTTGCGAAGATGTGCTTTCGCTTCGAGAACGGAGCTTGGCCTATCCACGGCGCGCCTTCGGCGCCCATATGCGTCGTGGTTTTATTCTGCTCCGGATAGATCGCGGTCGCCATGACGTGGCAGCCGATTCCCGCGAACGCAAGACTGCCCTCCGGCACTTTCGTCGAGGTGTTGTGCGGGCACCCCGAACAGTACCACGCAGGCCGCGGCGAGGCCGCGGAGGACTTCGCCAACACTGCGTCCTTGGCATCCAGCAGATGCAAGCGCCTCGTGATCGTGTCGCTTGCGTGAAAACGCTGGATTCGCCCGGCGATCACGCGTGCGATCTGCGCGACGGACAAGTCGACCTTCGCCGGCAGCAGCCACTCGCCACGCGGGTGAACCCATTCGCCCTTGTCGTCGAACTTGCCGATCACGCGCGGCCGCACGTCTTCGCGCCAGTTATAGAGTTGCTCCTTCAACTGGTACTCGACGATCTGGCGCTTTTCCTCGACCACCAGGATCTCGTCCAGGCCCCTGGAGAACTCGCGAACCGAATCCGGCTCGAGCGGCCATGGCATCGAAACCTTGAACAGCCGAACGCCGATACGCGCGGCCTCGTGTTCATCGATCCCCAGCTCTGCGAGCGCCTCAAGCACGTCGAGGTAAGATTTTCCCGATGCCACAATGCCCAGGCGCGCGTTCGGACTGTCGATCGTCGTATGGTTGAGCCGGTTCGCGCGACTGTAGGCAAGCGCCGCGTAGATCTTGTAGTCCTGCATCAGCGCTTCCTGCTTACGCGCCTGGACCCCGAGCGGATCGGAGGAGAGTCGGCAGTTCAGCCCAGCGGGCGGCATCACGAAGTCGGTCGGCGCGACGGGCTGCGCCAGGAAGGCGTCGGCGCTGATCGAGGCGGACGACTCGATCGTGTCGGCGAGCGCCTTGAAACCGCCCGGCACGCCTGCAAACCGTGACATCGCCCAGCCATGAAGACCCAGCGAGATGTACTCCTCTACGTTGCAGGGGTACAGCACCGGTATCATGCAAGCCGAGAAGATGTGGTCGCTCTGGTTGGGAAGCGTCGACGAGTACGCCCCATGGTCATCGCCGGCAACGAGCAGGACACCGCCGTACCGGCTGGTGCCGGCGTGGCTCATGTGCGTGAAGACATCTCCGCAACGGTCCACGCCGGGCGCCTTGCCGTACCACATCGCGAAGACGCCGTCGTAGTCCGACTCTCCGATGAGATGCACTTGTTGGGTACCCCAGACGGCGGTCGCCGCGAGATCCTCGTTCACGCCTGGCTGGAACTTGATATGACTCTTCGCAAGATGGCGCGACGCGCGCATTAGCGCCTGGTCGAGGCCGCCCAGGGGAGAACCGCGGTAGCCGGAAACGAAGCCGGCGGTGTTGAGCCCCGCGGCTTGATCGCGCCATCGTTGCACCAGCAGCAGACGAACCAACGCCTGTATGCCGCTCAGGTAGATGCGACCTGAGGTCGCGACATACTTGTCTTCCAGCGTCACTTGGGACATGTCAGTCCTATCATTTCGCCTTATGCACCTATGCCGGGATCGGGGAAGGACTTTTCGCAGGTTGGAGATTACGTCCCGATCGCAGTCCCGTCCGCGAACCATTCGGTTTCGCTCAACATCAACCGATGATGACCGCACCCCGCGGGAATCATCGGAAAGCAGTTCTCCTGCGCCTTTACTCTCACATCCAGAAGGAAGGGGCCGTCATGCTCCAGGCACTGGTGCAATGCCGTTGCGGAAGGATCTCGTGGTCGCAGTCTGCGAAGTCAAGGCAACGCCGGCTGCGCCATCGCTCGATGTGCGTCCACCATCCCTCGAGTCCATGCGGCGGGACCGGCTTACGGTGCAGTTCTTCAGTGATGGCTTCAAGCAAAACCGCGCAGTCTCCGACTATCCCGACGTCGACCTTTACAACCTTGTTGATCGATCCGGGATTGATGTCGAGGTGAATCTTGCGTGCATTGGGGCAGAACTCGCTCAGTTCGCCAGTCACGCGATCGTCGAACCGGGCGGTGTTGATCGAATTATTGCGGGCCAGAGTGTTATAATCGCAATCGCCAATTGAGGCGGTAAGGGGGAGTATTGCTCCGCGACAACTCGACGCCGGTCGAGCTTCGACCTTGCCCGAAGGGATCCTGCACATGCAACCGGCTACCGCGGTCGCCGTCGTGGGTGGCGCAATCCATGCGCCCCGCAATCCTAAACAGCGCTCGCTCGAGGAGGCGATGTACGCGGTGACGCAAAGCGCGCTGCTCGATGCAGGCATGGCCATCGAGGATGTCGATGGGATCGTCGTGGGCGCCAACGATCAGCTCGACGGGCGCGCGATCTCGATCATGATGGCCTCAGGTTCTGTCGGCGGCGTCGACCGCGACATCCTGTCGACGCCGTCGGCTGCCGAGCACGCGTTCGTGCTGGGCGCGATGCGCATCGCGACCGGACAGTTTCGAACGCAGCTCGTCGTCGCGTGGAGCCCACTCGAATGCACCTCGGTTGCGGACGCGCTCAAGCTTGGCACCGATCCCTACTTCCATCGTGCGCTGCCGCTCGATGAGCTTGCCGCCAGTGCGTTGCAGGCTACGGCCATGGAACATGCGATGCCAGCACTGCGCGAAGTCGCTATTGGGATCGTCACCAACAATCGCGCGAACGGTGCTTTGGCGTATCCCGACCGCATCGCCGGGCCGCTCGAGCCCGCCTGGATTCGCGCGAGCAGGCCGCTGCGTTGGCCGTTGACCGCGGGGATGGTGTCGCCGCCGGCATACGGCCTGGTTGCGCTGGTGCTGGCAGAGGAGAATTTCGTCCACGAGCGGGACCTTGATAACGCTGCCTGGATCCATGGCATGGGATGGGCGACCGAGCCTGGGTTCCTCGGCGATCGCAATCTCGGCGAGCTGCCATCACTCGTTGCGGCAGCAGAGCAGGCATACCGCAGCGCAGGGATCGACGATCCAACTTCCGCCTTTCAGCTCGCCGAGGTGTCCGATGCCACGCCGTATCAGCAACTGATGGCTTGTGACGCACTGGGACTGTGCGGTGGCGAACAGTGGGGAACGCCGTCTTGGGATCGCTTCGGCCGCTCCGGTTCCTTACCGATCAACTTGTCCGGCGGAGCGCTGTCGTTCAATCCGGTGTATTGCGCCGGATTGGTGAGCATCGCCGAGGCGGCGAATCAGGTTCGCGGGCGCGCCGGCCATCATCAGCGCAAGGACGTAAAGCGTACACTTGCGCACGCGGCGAGCGGGTTCGCCATGCAGTACAACACGGTCGTGGTGCTGGGCCATGACCGAGGAGTTGCAAGGGCATGAACGCAACCCGTGTGGGGATCATCGGCATCGGCCAGTCGGAATTCAAGGCGAGACGCGACGACGCCAATTATCCGGAGCTGGTCCGCGAAGGCGTGACCCTTGCCCTGCGCCAGGCGAACCGCGAGCTTGCGGACATCGAGGCGGTGGTGTACTCACTCGCGCCGGATGCTCTGCTCGGGATTGGCAACGCCGAGCGCCTGGGCGTCGATGCCGTCGGGGCACGCAACAAGCGCTTCATGCGCATCAACACCGGTGGCTCGACAGGGTTATCGTCGGTCGCCGTAGGCCACGCTCACATCGCCTCAGGCACCTGTGATCTGGTGCTGGTAGCCGGCGGCGACAAGGTCGGCGAAAGCGGCGATTCGCAAACCATCCTGAACAAGATCTGGGACCCGATCTACGAGCGCCAGCTGCCGCTGGGGACCATCACGATGTTGGCGATGTCGGCAGTGCGGGCCATGCAGAAATACGGCATGACCGAGGAGGACATGGCGCGCGTGACGGTGAAAAATCGCTCGCACGCGGCGCGCAATCCCCAGGCGCACCTGCGCCAGATCGTGACGATCGAGGACGTGCTCGCGTCGCGCTATCTGGCGTGGCCGATCAAGCTGCTGGATGCGTGTCCGCAATCCAGCGGCGGCTGTGCCTTGGTGCTCGCGTCGGAACGCTACATCCGGGAAAACCATCTCGAGGCGGTGTGGATCACGGGTGTCGGGCATTGCTCGGAGACCTATTACATCGGCGATCGCATGGGCAACAACTTTGTCGGCGACCATGCCGATGCGCACGCGTTGCGCCGCGCCTTCGAACGCTCGTACCGCATGGCGGGCATCCAGAACCCCGTCGGCAAGGTGGACGTCGCAGAGTTGTATGCACCTTTCTCGAACACCGAGTTTCATGCGATCGAAGCCACCGGACTCGCCGCGCCGGGCCAGTCGATGGCGATGTTGCGCGACGGCGAGTTCCACATCGGATCACGCACCGCGGTGAATCCGTCGGGCGGTACGTTATGCACCAATGCCATCGCCGTTTCGGCCATGGCGCGGGTCGCAGAAGCCGCGCTGCAGGTGTGGGGCCGCGCCGGCGAACACCAGCAGCCCGGCGCGCGGGTGGCGATTGCGAGCGGCAATGGCGGCGATCATCAGTTCTTCGGGACGATGGTCGTCGAGGCATAAGACGAAGCAGAGGAGCACGTTTATGAAGTCAATTATTAGTGTGGCATTCGCAATTGGAATTTTTACCACGGTCATCGCAGCGCAAGGAGCGATGGCGCAGGGGTTTCCCGATCGGCCGGTGGTGCTCGTCGTACCCTATCCTCCGGGCGGCGGCACCGATCTTCTTGGACGCATCATTGCCCAGAAATTCAGCACGTTGTGGGGAGGCAACATGATCGTCGAGAACCGTGGCGGAGCTTCTGGGATTATTGGCGCTGCTTATGTTGCCAAGGCGGCGCCCGACGGTTACACGATTCTGCTGGCGCCGAATTCATACACGATCAGCGCCCATGTTCAGAAGATGCCATTCGACCTGGTTACGGGATTCGCACCGATCGGAATGATAGCGACCTCGCCGCTGGCTCTGGCCGTCAACGCCGCACTTCCCGTAAAAAACGTAGCCGAGCTAGTCGCCTATGCGAAAGCAAATCCAGGGAAGCTGAACCAAGGGAGCGCCGGCAGCGCCACGGCTCCCCATCTTGCCGGCGAGTTATTCAATATCATGGCCAGCGTTAAAATCGTCCACATTCCCTATCGCGGAACGGGTCCCGCAACTGCTGCTATCTTAAGCAATGAAGTGCAAGTCTCGTTTAACCCGTTCAATTCGATCGAGGGGTTTGTACGTGATGGGCGAATCCGAATTCTCGCCGTGCTAGGTTCGTCCCGGTACGCAGGACTTCCCGACGTTCCCACCGTCGCAGAAAGTGGCTTACGCGGGTATGAAGTTGACCTTTGGTATGCACTTCTTGCTCCAGCAGGCACGCCGAAGGACGTGATCGCGAAGCTCAATACAGACCTTCGGCGAACGCTCGACGCGAGCGATATCAAGCAAAGCCTGACGCCGAAGGGGTTCATACCGGCTCATTCAACACCCGAAGGCTTGGCTGACGTCATTCGAAACGATTTAGGACGCTGGAAGCTGGTTACCGACCGTGTCCCTATCACGGTAGATTGAAGGAAGCAAGCGTGAGCGACGTCATGCAGCGGCGGGAGCGGATGAACCCCTTCCAGGCCAACGGCGGGCAACCGTTGCGCGGCCGCACGGCGATCATCACCGGCGCCGGCCAGAACATCGGGCGGGGCATCGCGTTGATGTTCGCGGCGGCCGGGGCCAACATCGTGGTGAACGGCCGGCGGAATGCCAAATCCATCGAGGGTGTGGCGGAGGAGGTGCGCGAATTGGACGTCGGCGCCCTGCCCATCCTCGCCGATGTTGGCGACCCCAAGGCGTTGGAGCGCATGGTGGCCCAGACCGTCGAGCGGTTCGGCGGCGTCGACATCGCCATTTCCAACGCGGCGATCCGCCCGCACCAGGCATTCAAGGACATCACGATCGAGAATTGGCAGCACGTGATCAACAATAACCTGAGCGCGGTGTTCTACATGGCGCGCGCCGTGCTGCCGACCATGCAGGAGCGGGGCTGGGGACGCCTCATCCACATCTCCGGCCAGGATGGCTGGAGCGGCATGTCGAACCGCGCTCACAACGTGACGTGCAAGGCGGGCGTCTTTGCGCTCTGCAAAGCCATCGGGCTTGAGTACGGGCCCTACGGCATCACCGCCAACACGGTGAGCCCGGGAACGATCGATACCACGCGCATCGAGGCCGACTATCCGGATTACAAGAATCTCTTCGAGCAACGGAAGCAGACCATCCCCGTGCGGCGTCTCGGCACCCCGGAGGATGTTGCCGCGGCCTGCCTGTACCTGTGTACCGAGGGCGCGAGCTATGTCACGGGCCAGGCCATTCACGTCAACGGCGGCGAGTATATGTACTAGTACATCGCGAGCGGAAACGGCGGCGACCATCAATTCTTCGGGACGATGGTCGTCGAGGCATAGTTCAAGGAGATGGAAATGGAATTGTTGACGCGCAAGGAATCGTGGAACATCGGCTATGAGCATGCGCTGGGCGAGACGGCAAGCTGGTTTTTCGTGCAAATACGCGATCATGCGCAACTGTACGGAAGACGTTGCCCCAAGTCGGGCCGTGTCCTGGTGCCTCCGCGATCGTTTTCCGATCAAACACTGGAGCCGACGACTGATTGGGTCAAGGTCGGGCCGGGAGGCCGGATCGAAACATTCACGATCGTCTACGAGCCGTTCAAAACGCTGCCTGATCCGCCCTACGCATTCGGCTACGTCCTGCTCGATGGGGCCGACACCGCCTTGGGCGGTTACTTCCGGGGAATCGATTTGAGCGACCCTAGAGCCGCTGCAGCGGAGCTCGCAGTGGGGACTCGCGTAGTCACCCGCTTTGCGGAGCAGCGCAAGGGCGAGGTACTGGATTTCTGGTTCGAGCCGGCCCGCTGAGCGTCGGCAACAACCGCATGTTATCGGGTATCGCCAAAAGGGAGGATCGACATCGTTGTCGACGACAGCGAGGCTGACTGTTATGCGCGCACCGTTCAGCAGAACCCTTTTTGACTTGCTTGAGGAGCAAGCCGAGCGCTATTCCGGGCAGGTGGCGGTGATCTCCGGCGCGTCCCGTGCAACTTTCCGTGAGCTTGCCTGGGCGGCCCGGCGCGTCGCCGCCGCCTTGAGCGCAGCCGGCGTCGCGTGCGGCGACCGCGTGGGCACCTTGATCAATAATCGGACCGAATGGCTGGAAATCTGTTTTGGTGCCGCGGCAATCGGTGCGGTAGTCGTGCCGTTCAGCACGTGGTCCAAGCGCCGCGAGCTCGACTTTCTGCTCGCCGACTCCCGGGTCAAGATCCTTATTACCCTTGATCGCTTTGGAGACCTGGAGTTCGCACCGGACATTGCCGCGCTGGTGCCGGAGGCGCGCGACGCACGGGCGGGTCAATGGCGTTCGGCGCGATACCCGGTGCTCACGCAAATCGTGGTGCTGGGTTCGCCGGGTTTCGCCGGAGCCGTGGACTACTCCGCGTTCATCGAGGCGCATCCGCCGCTCGCGGAGTTGCCTGCGCCGGGCGAGGGTGCGCGAGCCACGGAACCGGCCGTGGTGCTCTATACCTCGGGATCGAGCGCACAGCCCAAGGCGGTGCCGCTGACGCATGGCGGAATCATCGAAAACGGTTTCAATATTGGAGAGCGGCAAGGTTTGCGACCAGGCGACCGGGTGCTGTTGGCGCCGCCGCTGTTTTGGTCGTATGGCATCGCGAATGCGATGGCGGCGACCTTCACGCACGGCGCCACGCTCGTGTTGCAGGGCAGGTTCGAGCCCGCAGAGGCGATCGACCTGATCGAGCGCCACCAGTGCACGGCAATCTATACGCTGCCAGGAATCACGAGCGCGATTGTTCTCCACCCGTCCTTCCGCCGGGAGCGCACCCGGAGCTTGCGTACCGGAGTGACGATCGGCAGCCCCCGGGATGTCCAGACTGCCGCGGAAGTCCTCGGCGCAAGCGAAATCTGCAATATCTACGGCCAGACGGAGTCTTACGGGAACTGTTGCGTCAGTTGGCACCATTGGCCGCTCGAGCGGCGGATGCGCGTACAGGGGCCACCGCTGCCGGGCGTTACCGTGCGGATCGTCGCTCCCGGCGGTGGGGATCCAGTGAAAGTGGGGGAAGTAGGTTTGATCGAGGTCAAAGGCCATCTCACACCTGGATACGATGGCGCGAGTTCCGGGCAAAACGCGGCGGCGTTCACACCTGACGGCTTTTTCCGTAGCGGGGATCTCGGCCTGATCACACCGGAGGGAGACCTGCAGTTCGTCGGCCGCGATACCGAGATGATCAAAAAGGGCGGCATCAACATCGCGCCAGCGGAGATCGAGGAATTGCTGCAACAGCACCCGGCGGTCGCACGTGCCGGGGTTGCCGGGGCCGCGGATCCCGAGAAGGGAGAGCTCGTTGTCGCCTTTGTCGTCAGAGCCCCCGGGGCAACCGTGTCCGGGGAAGAGTTGCGCGCCCATTGCCGTTCCCTGGCCGCGACGTACAAGACACCTGATCGAGTGGAATTTTGCGATACGCTCCCGGCCACGCCGACGGGCAAGCTGTTGAGGCGTGAGCTCAAGCGGATAGCGGCCGGGGTGTATGCACGCGACGCAAGGAAGGACTAGATGGCAGAAGAGGCATGGGGTCGCTGGGGCAGCGAAGACGAGCGCGGCGCCCTCAACTTTATCGGACCCGAGGAGGTGTTGAAGGCGGTGAAGCTGGTGCGGTCGGGGCGTGTCATCGCGCTGGCGCAGCCGCTGTCGGCGACGACGCCCGTGCCGCGCCAGCGCGCGCCGATGATGCATTTCATGGGACGAGATGGCGGAGACTACGCGGCGGGTGGCAAGCGGCCGGGCGGATTTCAGTTTGCCGAGGATACTGTGATCATGCCGCTACACCTCGGAACGCATATTGACGCCCTATGCCACGCATGGCACGACGACCGCCTCTACAACGGTTTCCCATCGAACGGCATCCGCAGCACCACCGGCGCGGCGCGGTGCGGCATCGACAAGATGGGTCCTATCGTGGCGCGCAGCGTGCTGCTCGATGTGGCGAGTGTCGTCGGGGCTGCGCTGGCCTCGGGCGCGACGATATCGCGTAAGCTGCTCGAGGCCGCGGCGGAGCGAGCCGGAATCACCGTCCAGCGCGGGGACGTCGTGCTGATTCGGACCGGCTGGTTTGAGACGATGGCGGCTGATCCGAATTACTTCGACGGGGAGCCCGGCATCGATATCGAAGCCGCGCATTGGCTCGCCGAATCGGGGGCGGCTGTGATTGGCGCCGATAATTTCGCAATCGAGGCGATGCCTTTTCCGCAGGGGACGGTATTTCCAGTGCACCAGTGTCTGATCCGCGAGTACGGCATCGCTCTGCTGGAAGGTCTCGTGCTCAAGGCGCTGGCCGATGCGCAGGCCACCGAATTCCTGTTTGTCGCCGCGCCATTACCGGTGGCGGGTGGCACCGGCAGTCCGCTCGCTCCTGCGGCGATACTCTGATGTCCAGACTGAATGGATGCTTGCGCGGCGTCCGGGTGCTCGACCTGTCCCGCTATCTGCCGGGACCGTTGGCGACGTTGCTGTTGGCCGACCTTGGCGCGGAGGTGTTGAAGATCGAGGCGCCCAGCGGGGATCCGATGCAGGAACTCGGGCCGCGGGATGCCGCCGGGCGGCCGATTTTCTACGCGTCGATAAACGCCGGCAAGGCGGTGCGACGGATGGACCTCAAGGATCCAGAGGCGCGGGGCGATTTTTTGCATCTGGTCGAACACGCGGACATCCTTCTTGAGTCGTTTCGGCCGGGAGTAATGGCAAGATTGGGTCTTGACTACGCGACGCTGTCAGCCGCAAACCCGCGCCTCGTCTATTGCGCGCTGAGCGGCTACGGCGCGCACGGACCGCGGGCGAACGAGGCCGGACACGACGCCAACTACCTTGCGCTGACTGGCGTCCTGCACCGCAATGGCAGGCACTCGCCCGACTATTTTGACCCACCCGTTGCAGATTGCACCGGTGGACTGTTCACGGTGATCGCCATACTCGCCGCCCTTCGCGCGCGCGAGCGGGATGGGCGCGGCTGCGAGATCGACCTTGGTCTCGCGGATGCGGTCGCACCGCTCCAGAACTTTCACATCGCCGATTACGGCGCGCGGGGTTATTCGCCTTCACCGAACGAAACGTACTTGAACGGCGGCGCGGCGTACTACCGCGTTTACCGTACCCTGGAGGGTCGGCATGTGGCGCTCGGCGCAGCCGACCCCAAGTTCTGGCAGCGGTTCTGCGATGCCGCGGGGCAGCCGGGCTGGATAGCTCGTTTCGGGGATTCGCTGCCCCAGCGTCCGCTGATCGCGGCGCTCGAGGCGCTGTTCGGACGCATGACGCTGGCGCAATGCGTCGAGCGGTTCGGTGCGGCCGATTGCTGCCTGACGCCTGTGCTTACGCTGTCCGAAGCGCTAGAATCGGAATATTGCCGCAGCCGTCAACTCGTGCGTCGTGCGCCGTCCGGCGAATTGCAGGCGCTCTTTCCTGCGTGGATTGATGGCAAGCCACCGTCCGCGCGGCCGCCGCCGCGAATCACGACCGGCGGTTTTGAAAATGAAACCACAGGAGGATCGTCGATGAAACTGCTCCACGTTACCGCGGCGCTCGTACTCGCAGCCGTTGCCACCGCCAGTGCCGCACAGTATCCGGCGAAACCGGTAAGGGTAATCGTACCGTTCGCCGTGGGCGGCACCGCCGATATCGTCGCGCGGATCATTTCCCAAAAGGTCTCCGAGCAAACCGGCAAGTCGTTTGTCGTCGAGAACCGAACCGGCGCCGCCGGTCGCATCGGCTACGAGGCGGCCGCGAGAGCTGCGGGCGACGGCTACACGCTGGTAGCCACCGATGCGACGTATACGATGCTCCCCAGCCTCTACGGCAACCTTCCTTGGGACGCGGAGAATGATCTCATTCCCGTCACCATTTCCGCCCACACCCCGTTCGTCATCATCGTCAGCCCAAATGCCAAAGCCGCTACGCTGAGCGAGCTTCTCGCCCAGGCAAAGGCGAATCCCGGCAAGATCAATTACGGTTCCGCGGGGATCGGCAGCGCCAACCACGTCGTGACCGAGATGTTCAAGCGCGAGGCGCGCGTCGACCTCACGCATGTCCCCTACAAGGGTATGGGTGACGCGATGACCGGCATGCTGACGGGATCCGTCGAAGTCCTGATCACCGCGATGCCGACGGCGATCGGCCACGTCAAGAGCGGAAAGGTCGTGCCGCTCGGGGTGACTTCCGCGAAGCGCTCCACGGCGATGCCCAATGTGCCGTCGGCCACCGAGGCCGGCGTGCCGTTCGTGGCGTCGAACTGGTTCGGTTTCACCGCGCCGAAAGGCACGCCCAGAGAGATCATCGACTACCTGCACAGGGGGGTCGTCAAGGCTCTCGAGATCGGAAGAGCACACGTC
>ORJL010111840.1_pt1 | contig 11949 bp, 16 predicted proteins | sample 1779941 | NCBI WGS metagenome assembly ORJL01 (sample SAMEA104232317, study PRJEB22302) | groundwater metagenome | biome: forest; feature: aquifer; material: groundwater | place: USA | collected 2011-08-07 | depth 5.8 m
ACATCGCCATCTTGGTCTCCGAAGACGGCGATTATACCGGCGCTCTGCAGGCGGTAAAGGACAACGGCAAGAACGTCGAAGTTGCCCTTTTCGGCAAGGAGCGCACCTCTGTTCCGCTCCGGGAAGTTGCCGATCGAATTGCATCTATCGACGGCCGGTTTATGAGAGGCTGCTGGAAGTAATTTTTATTTGACACTGATATGCCTGAAGAGTAGAATTACTCTTTATTCAGCAAGGGAGGTTGAATATGATCGAGGTGGCGATTGATAGTATCCGCGTGAGTCTGATGAATTATCAGCGCGTTGTCATTCTTCGAGAAAAAACCGCCGACCGCTACCTGCCCATCTGGATCGGGCCGGCAGAGGCCGACGCCATTGCCGCAAAACTTCAGGGTGTTAAGCTCGAGCGTCCTCTTACCCACGACCTGCTGCGCTCTACGATCGATGCCCTCGGTGCCAAGGTCAATTCCATTAACATTTACGACCTGAAGAACGACGTCTTTTATGCCAAGATCCTGTTGAGTGTCGATGGGGGGCAGATCGAAGTCGATTCCCGCCCCAGCGATGCTCTGGCTCTTGCCGTCAGGGTCGAGGTACCCATTTACGTCGACGAGTCGGTTATGGACAAAGCCGGCATCCTGCTTGATCGTGAAGGCAAACCGCTCGATGAAAAAAATATCATCGAAGGTAAAGATAAAGTAACGGATGAAGAATTGAAAAAGATGTCTGCTTTCCGTGACTTCATAGATACGCTTGATCTCGATGACTTCGGCAAACGCAAATCATAATGGTAGTGCAAAAGTATAAAAATACCTCTTGCATTTATCTGTTTTTTGCATTACAATCTGTTGGCTGATCAAAAGCCCTAGGCCTAAAAAACTAGGGCTTTTTAATGACCCTGAGGTTTCGTAAACAGGCAGTAGGATACCGGAATGAACCGGATGGAATTAGCCTTAAGACTGCTGGGCATCGGCTGGTACATCGGCATCTGTATTGTCCTGGGCGTTGCCGTCGGTCTTTGGCTGGATGATAAACTGCACACTAAACCTTTACTGGTCATCATTGGAACGTTGTTGGGTGTTATCGCTGCCTTTTACGGTATGTATAAAATGATATTGCCCTACATCAATCAAAAGCGAAATGGGGGAAAGAACTAGTGGCGAAAAAACGCCTCATGGGTTGTTCTCTCCCGGTAGCCATCACCATCGGAGTTACTCTTTTAATTCTATTCATTGCCAGCCTTGCTACCGGTCCGCTGGGCGGGAACGCCCTGAAACTTCCGGAGTGGTTGATCGTCCATAAACCGGAACCGGAACTTCCTGCCACAGTCGTTTTTCACCTTTTCGGGTTCCCCATCACCAACAGCATCGTGGCCACATGGGTCACCATCGTCGTCCTTGGAGTTTTCAGCTGGGCCGTAACACGGAAGATGCAACTGGTGCCCGGTCGCAAGCAAGCCCTGCTCGAGTTCGCTATTGAATCGCTGCTTAATTTTTGCCGCAGCGTCGCGGGAGAAAAGAACGGTCGCCGCTTCTTTCCCATCGTCGCCACCATCTTCCTGTTTATCGCCTTTAATGCCTGGTTGAGCCTGTTGCCGGGCTACGGCTCGATATTAGCATTATTCTCGGACGGGGGCGAAACCCATTTGCTTCGCGGTGCCAATACCGACATCAATACGCCGCTGGCCGTGGCAATAGTGTCCTTCGTGTTCGTCGAAGTCATCGGCTTCCGCTCGTTAGGCATAAGCTACGGAAAGAAATTCCTTAATCTCGACGGCATAATCGAAAGCGGAAAGCTACTCGTAAAAGGTAATGTCAAATCAGCCCTTTCAAAATTCGTGTTCGGTTTTATTAATCTTTTCGTCGGCATTATAGAGCTTGTCAGCGAACTTATTCGCGTAGTCAGCCTTACCATCCGTCTTTTCGGGAACATGACCGCCGGCGAAATCCTGCTCCTCTCGGCCGTTTTCCTCATGCCCTGGCTTTTTGCTCTGCCATTCTACGGCCTGGAGTTGCTCGTCGGATTCGTCCAGTCACTTATCTTTGCTTCTTTAACGCTGATCTTCCTCACGACCGCAGTAGCCTCGCATGGAGATCATAAAGAAGAGTCAGCACATCACTAGTCGATTAACTTTTGGAAATAAAAGGAGGTACGGAATGACACCAGAAGTAATGAAAATGTTGGCGATAGGGTTGGCGGTGGGGTTAGGCATGTTGGGCCCGGCCTTGGCTCTCGGCCTCATTGGCTTTTCAGCATTACAGGGTATTTCCCGCAATCCTGAAGCCAGCGGTCCGATCCTGACGAACATGATCCTGATCGGAGCCTTCGCCGAAGCCGTCGCCATCTACGTTCTGATCATCGCCATCATCCTGGCGTTTGCTGCCTAAACGACACTAATGGAAAAGGGAGGATTAAAATGCAGGAAGGAATACCGCTTTCGATCGGGGTCATCCTCGCAGGTGCGATTTTGGGAGCACTTATCGTCGCCGGTATGGTAGTTTCCGCGATTCTTTCAGCGGCTCCGGCGGCAGTTGCGTAGAGATCGCCCCCAGGAGGGAATAAATGGAACGCCTTTTTAGCGGTTTAGGTATAAACTGGGCGACGCTGATAGCGCAGATCGTCAATTTCGGCATCCTTTTCGCGTTACTCTATTTCTTCGCCTTTAAGCGGATCCTGAAGATCCTCGATGAGCGCTCGCATAAAATAAAGGACAGCATCGCTCAAACCGAGTACATCCGCCAGCAGGCAGCGCAGGCAGAGGAAGACAGCAAAAAGAAAATCGAAGCTGCCAGTAGAGAGGGACAGGAAATCGTCGCCAAGGCTGTTAAGGCTGGCGAAGAGGTTCGCGTGCAAGCGCAGGCTCAGGCACGACAGGATGGAGAAGCCCTTATCAATCGCGCCCGGGGTGAAATTCAACAGGAGCGCGACGAGGCTATCGGCGAACTGCGCCGCGAATTTGCCGATCTCACCATCACGGCCGCGGAACGGGTTATCGAAAAAACGTTGGATAAGAAAGCACATCGCGAGCTTATCGAAAAAACACTCGATGAAATAACGACCTTGGAAAAGGGAAAATAATCCGGCTCGGGAGAAACAGTGGCAACTACCAAAACATACGCGAAGCGTTACGCTCAGGCCATTTTCCAGATCGCCCTGGAGAAACAGGAGATGGAAAAATGGCGGACTGACCTGGCTATAGTGGTCGGTATGGGCGACAACGCCGACCTGGTGGCACTACTGAAAAATCCTAAGGTGCCATTCGAGGACAAGTCAAAGCTTCTGGGTGAATTCCTGGCTGGGGCTAGCCCTTCCACCTTGAAACTTGTATATCTGCTTGTCAGCCGGGACAAGCTACACCTGGTAAACGATATTCAGGAAGAATATCAACGGATGCTGGATTCCTATAACGGGATCGAACCGGCGGTGGTCGTCACCGCCATCGCTCTCGATGAGGAAACGAAAGCCGGGTTGATAAAACATCTCGAAGCTATAATCGGTAGAAAGGTGGTAGCAGAATATCGAGTCGACCCCAAAATTATCGGCGGGGTAGTTATCCGGGCCGGCGACAAACTACTCGATTGCAGCACCCGCAGCCGGTTAAAGGCATTAAAGAAAGAATTGAGCGGGACAAGGCGGTGATTTGATGGCAACTAAAGGACAAAATATTGTTTCGGTTATAAAACAGCAGATCGAACAGTTCGGACCTACGGCGAATATGATCGATATCGGCACCGTTATCGAAGTCAGTGACGGCATCGCCCGTATTCATGGACTCAGGGCAGCGAAATATAATGAATTACTTCGCTTCCCTAATGACGTTACCGGCATCGCTATGAACCTGGAAGAGGACAGCGTCGCTGCCGTTATAGTCGGCGATTACTCGGCCATTAAGGAAGGCGATGAAGTACAGTGTACCGGACATATCGCCGAAGTCCCTGTCGGCAAAGAACTCATCGGTAGAGTAGTCGACCCGCTCGGCCGTCCGCTGGACGGAAAAGGCGCCATCAGGACCGACAAGACCCGCCCGATAGAAAAGATTGCCGCTAACGTGGCACAGCGCAGCGCTGTCAATACACCCGTACAGACAGGTATCAAAGCCATCGACGCCATGATTCCCGTCGGCCGCGGACAGCGCGAACTGATAATCGGCGACCGCTCCACCGGCAAAACCGCAATATGTCTCGATACGATCATCAACCAGAAGGGTGGCGACTTGACCTGCATCTATGTCGCCATCGGTCAGAAGACTTCGAAAGTTGCCCGTGTCGTCTCTACCCTCGAGCAACACGGCGCTATGGCACATACCGTCGTGGTCGCGGCTAATGCCGCTGATTCAGTGGCTCTTCAGTACCTGGCTCCGTACGCCGGATGTGCGATTGGTGAAGAATTCATGGCTCAAGGAAAAGATGCTCTGGTCGTTTACGATGACCTTTCTAAACATGCCTGGTCATATCGGCAGCTTTCTCTGTTGCTTCGCCGTCCACCGGGCCGCGAAGCTTATCCGGGTGACGTTTTTTACCTGCACAGCCGTTTGCTGGAAAGAGCCGCCAAATTGTCTAAGGAACTCGGCGGAGGTTCGTTGACCGCATTGCCGATTATCGAAACCCAGGCCGGAGACGTTTCCGCCTACATTCCTACCAACGTCATCTCGATTACCGACGGTCAGATATATTTGGAGGCAGATTTGTTTAATGCCGGCCAAAGACCGGCACTTAACGTCGGTTTGTCCGTATCCCGCGTCGGTGGCAGTGCCCAAACCAAAGCCATGAGAAAGGTGGCCGGTAGACTGCGCCTGGAGCTGTCCCAATACCGGAACGTGGCCGCTTTCGCCCAATTCGGCACCTCCGAACTCGATTCCGCTACCAGGACACAGCTTGAGCGCGGGCGTCGCATTACGGAAGTATTAAAACAGCTTCAGTACGCCCCGATGTCGATGGCAAAACAGGTAATGATCCTTTTCACCGCTATTAACGGTTACGTCGACGACGTTCCCGTCGAACAGATCGCTGCATTTGAAACTGTGTTCCATCAGTCCATGAGTGCCAGCCATCCGGAAATCGAACGGGCCATTACTGAGAATAAAGACCTCTCTACGGATACCGAAGAGTTGTTGAAGTCAGCTATTCAGGAATTCAAGAAGGGATATACGCCGACTTAAGAGAGAGGAATTAGTCTGTGGCTGAAATTCGTTTAATCCGCCGCCGGATACAAAGCGTAAAAAACATCGCCAAGATTACCAGGGCGATGGAAATGGTAGCAACCTCAAAAATGAGGCGCGCCCAGGAGCGCGGTCTGGCCGGACGGCCGTACTCGGAAAAGATCCGCCAGGTCATCGCCGACCTCGCTGCTCTGCGCCAGACGGAACAAGCACTGCATCCGCTGCTGCAGCGCCGCATCCCGGGAAGCACTATTATCGTACACATTACTCCCGACCGTGGCTTGTGCGGCGGTTTGATTACCAGCATAAACCGCAGTGCGGCGAATTTTATCCTGAGTCAATCGTCAAAGCCCGGTCTGATCTGCGTCGGCCGCAAAGGAACCGATTTTATGAAGCGCACCGGTCAAGAAGTAAAGGCTTTGTTCACCGGGATGGGCGATTACCCTCGTTTCCTGGATACCGTACCGATATCCAAAATCGTTATCGATGAATATACCAACGGCACCGTTGACGCCGTTTATCTTTCCTACACCCAATTCGTTTCGACCATGGTCCAGAAGCCTGTCGTCAAACCTCTGCTGCCGGTCGAACCGGCTGCGGTACCGCAGTCACAAAACGTTGATTACATCTATGAACCGGATCCGGCGACAGTCTTGTCCGAGCTTTTACCGCGTTTCGTTGAAATGGAGGTTTACCACGCTGTCCTTGAAGCGATCGCCAGTGAGCAGTCCGCCCGCATGGTAGCCATGCGCAGCGCCACCGATAATGCGCAAGGATTGGTGGATGATTTGACGCTCGAATACAACAAAGCCCGTCAAGAATCCATTACGAAGGAACTTCTTGACATCGCCGGTGGAGTTGCAGCATTAGCCGACTAGTGGAGGTATTTTTATGGCAAAAGTAACAAAAGGAAGTATCGTTCAGGTTATCGGCACGGTGGTCGACGTCGAATTCCCACCGGACCAGCTACCTGAACTGTACAATGCAATCGAATTAAAAACTAACGAAGGCAGTACATTTCTTGAAGTCCAGGGACACATCGGGAACAACCGCGTACGCTGCCTTTCTTTTTCCCCCACGGAAGGCCTGGCACGCGGTATTGAAGCCGTTGATACGGGAGCACCGGTTAGCGTTCCCGTCGGCCGGCCCTCTCTCGGCCGCCTGTTCAACGTTTTAGGCCAGCCTCTCGACAGTTTGGGCGAAGTTAAAGGAGGCGAAAGTTGGCCGATTCACCGCGCTCTGCCGACACTGGAAGAGCAGGAATCAACCACCGAAATGCTGGAAACAGGCCTTAAGGTCATCGATTTGATCACACCCTTCGCCAAGGGCGGCAAGGTCGGCGCCTACGGCGGCGCCGGCGTCGGCAAGACCGTTATCATCATGGAGCTCATCCGTAATATCGCCACCGAGCACGGCGGCTTTTCAGTGTTTACCGGTATCGGCGAAAGGTCGCGCGAAGGTAACGACCTGTGGCATGATATGAGAAGTTCCGGCGTTATCGATAAAACTGTTCTGGTCTTCGGTCAGATGAATGAGCCGCCAGCAGTACGCTTGCGGGTCGGCTTGACCGGATTGACGATGGCTGAATATTTCCGTGACGTCGAGCATCAGGACGTTCTGCTTTTCGTCGATAATATCTACCGCTACACTCTGGCAGGTATGGAAGTTTCCGCCCTGCTGGGACGCATGCCCTCCGCGGTCGGTTATCAACCGACTCTGGCAACCGAGATCGGCGAACTTGAAGAAAGGATCACTTCCACCAAGAACGGCTCGATCACTTCTTTCCAGGCAGTGTATGTTCCGGCAGACGACTATACCGATCCGGGCGTGGCCACCACGTTCGGTCACCTCGACGCCGTCATTGCCCTGGAAAGGGCTCTTGTTGAGCAAGGCTTGTATCCGGCGGTTGACCCCCTTACTTCTTCATCCCGCATTCTCGACCCTCTGGTTGTCGGCGAAGAGCATCACCGCGTGGCCCGCGAAGTACAGCGGGGACTCCAGCCTTACAAGGACCTACAGGACGTCATCGCCATCCTCGGCATTGAAGAGCTTAGTGAGGACGATAAATTGACTGTTTCCCGTGCCCGCAAGATCCAGCGGTTCCTGTCACAGCCTATGTTTGTCAGCGAAGTGTTCACCGGCCGTCCTGGACGATATGTGAAGATTGAAGATACCGTACGCGGCTTCAAGGAGATTCTGGAAGGCAAGCACGATGCTTTACCGGAGCAGGCCTTCTATATGGTCGGGACGATCGAGGAAGCAGTAGAACAGGCGAAGAAGATGGGAGCGGCTGCCTAATGTCGATTCGGCTCGACATCGTCACGGCGGAGCGTGTCGTCTTCTCTGACGACGTTGATTCTGTCATCGCTCCGGGTATCGAAGGACAGCTTGGCGTCCTCCCGCACCACGCGCCGTTGATGACTACCCTTCATACCGGTGAGTTGCGCGTCCGTAAGGCCGGAGAAGAGTTTTCGATAGCCATTTCCGGCGGCTTTTTCGAGGTCAGGCCAGACCGGATTATCGTTCTGGCCGACGTCGCGGAAAGGGCTGAGGAAATCGACCTGGCCCGCGCCGAACAGGCCAGGGCGCGTGCTCACGAAGAACTCCAACGGCGGCCGAAGGGTGTGGATCTGGCGGTCGCCGAAGCCACGCTGCGCCGGGCGCTCGTCAGACTCAAGGTAGGGCAGCGTAAACAAAGACGCCCGCCGCCGGTGATATAGCTCGCCTAAAAGATTTAGTGACGTCGAATGTCCGCGCTTCACGGCCGGCAAATAACCTGAACAATCGTCTACAGCAAACGTCGTTGGGTAGATTACCGTTAAAGTGACAGGTTACTTTAACGCGTTTACATAGAGTACAAAACAAAAAGCTCCCTTTCGTATACGAAAGGGAGCTTTTAATCCGATCTTGTGAATCGTGAGGTGAGGGGCTTATTTTAAGGGGAGGACGCGATTTAAACGATTTCGAGGGTGGCACGAGTACCGTTCTTGGCTGCCTTGACCCTGATCAAAGTACGCATTGCTTCAGCGATGCGACCCTGTTTCCCTATGACCCGCCCCTTGTCCTCATCAGCTACCTGCAACTTGAGCGTAATTCCCTGCTCATTAGTCTCCTCAGTCACCACCACTTTATCCGGATCATTGACGATTGATTTGGCGATGTACTCTACTAGTTCTTTCATGCCTTCTCCTTGACTGTTTTGAACTTCTCCAGAACGCCGGCTTTCGCCAGCAACCTGGCTGCAGTAGCAGTAGGTTGAGCACCTTTGCCGAGCCAGTAGAGCGCTTTGTCTTCATCGATGACCACTGTGCCCGGCTCAGTTAAGGGATTGTAGTGACCAATGATGTTGATAAAAGCTCCGTTGCGAGGAGAATGAGAATCGGCCACAACCAGCCGGTACGAGGGTTGGTTTTTCGCGCCAATGCGGCGCAGCCTTATTTTTACCATATCTGAGGATTATACGGCACAATAGTAAACCTGTCAAGGAAAACAAGGCTGAAAACAAGGCTGATTTATACGGAAACCATCCCGTAAATTCTGCTTTCAACAGGATATGGTACTTTTGCTGTTTTTTCCTTATAAGGCGGCTTCTCCATGACGACTGCCAGAAAATGCCAGTCTGCCCCGTTTTTCCCCATCGAAAACTTCTTGATATGGTTAATTTTAAACAACTCTGAGAAATAGTGCTCGATGTCTTCAGCCGAGAAGCCGTAAGGCGGTCCGTAAACGTGGTCTTTGGCACTGAAACACTCGAGCAGGTACTTCCCTGACGGTTTCAAAACTCTAAAGATGCTATAGGCATACGCCCGCCTTTGCGACGGCCGCAAGCTGTGAAAACATCCCCGGTCGAAAACCAGGGTAAAAGTATTGTCCAGGTACGGCAGCCGTAATACATTCCCGGTTATCAGATCACATTTCTTCCCTTCCGCAGACGCTTTTTCCCGGGCATAGCCTATTGCTGTCGGCGAGATATCGACCCCGTAGCAAAAGAACCCCTTGGCAGCAAGATAAATAGCGTTATTGCCCGATCCGCAGCAAACATCGAGGGCGGCACCTTTCTCCACTGCTCCGGATTCGATAAGCTCCACGAGTTGGGCAGACGGTTTACCCTCCTCCCAGGGCAATTCATTTAAAGAAGTGCTCTGGTAAATATCCTCCCACCGTTGGGCAATGCTTTCGCTGCTTTTGGTAGACATACTTCAAATACAACCACAAACGGGCTAATTCGCTGCCGTCTCTTCTTTTAGATATAAAGACCCCCGTTTATATCGATCACCTGGCCGGTGATATAGTCGCCGCTTCTGGAAACCAGATACACTACCGCTTCCGCTACCTCCGAAGGTTTGCCGAGCCGGCCAAGCGGTATTTGAGCGATGATTTTGTCCATTATTTCCTTCGGCACTGACTTCAACATGTCTGTCTCGATAAATCCCGGAGCCACCGCATTTACCGTTATCCCTTTGCCGGCAAACTCCTTGGCCAGGGATTGAGTAAGACCGATCAGGCCTGCCTTCGACGCCGCGTAATTAGCCTGCCCCCGGTTTCCCATTCTCCCGATGACTGAAGACATGTTGACTATCCTACCGAATCCCCTTTCCATCATGCCGTCGATAACGGATTTGGTACAGTTGAAAGCACCGTCAAGGTTGACGGACAACACTTCCCGCCACATGTCCGACGTCATTTTGGCAAAGGATTTGTCCCTGACTATGCCGGCGTTGTTGACGAGTATGTCAATCCTACCGAATTGTTTCAGGATTTCGTCCCGCATCCGGCTCACTTGTTCGATGTCATCGACGCTAGCCTGATATATCATCGAATGCTTCCCCATCGAATCTATCAAACGCGACACTTCTCTGGCCTGGTCGCCGTTTTCCATATTGTCTATCATCCCGGACAGCTTGCCGAAATCGTCTCGCATCGCTATCTGATCGATTAATCCCGATACTTGCTCGGCATAATCTTTGGTATATTGGTAATTTATAACAACGTCTGCACCCTCTTCCGCCAGCTTCAAAGCGATGGCTTTGCCTATGCCCCGGGAACCTCCCGTGACCAGCGCGACCCTCCCTTCGAGGTTCTTTTTCTTTCCCGGGGGCACAAACCCCTGGAAAGCCCGGTCTAATTCGCCGGTTACCGTTCTCTGCCTTGAATCCACTAACGTGCTGTTCATTGCCTCACACATCCTTATATATTTTTTAAATGACCAGGCCGCCGTCAACGGATAATACCGCTCCGTTCACAAAGCTGGCTTCATCTGAAGCCAGAAACAAATATGCATAAGCTATATCTCTTGCTTCCCCCAACCTGAGCAAAGGAGTTTTTTCTTTCATCATTTCCAGGATCTTGTCGGGCACCGCCGCAGTCATCGGCGTTTTGATAAACCCCGGAGCTACGGCATTGACCCGCACTCCTTTTCTCCCTAATTCCTTGGCTAGAGTTTTCGTCATCCCGATCAATCCCGCTTTAGTCGCCGCGTAATTGACCTGTCCGATATTCCCGTTCAGTCCGACGATGGAAGACGCATTAATTATTACTCCGTTCCCCTGCACCAACATTACTTCCGCGACGGCTTGCGTACAAAAAAAAACACCGTTAAGGTTTACGTTGATGACCTTTCCCCATTGGTCGTCGGTCATTTTTGTTAAGAATGCATCTTGCGTAATTCCCGCGTTGTTTATCAACACGTCGATTTTGCCGTACCTGCCAATGGTATCTTTGACCAATTGACGGGATTGGGCTTTATCGGTTACATCCAGTCTGCCGAAGAAACCATCGCCGCCGGCGGCTTTGATCTCCGCGACCGTTTCCTGCCCGCCCGCTTCATTGACGTCCCCGACGACCACCTTCGCCCCTTCCTTTGCGAACAGGACGGCGGTCTCGCGCCCGATGCCGCTTCCGCCCCCGGTTATGATTGCCGTTTTGTTACCGAGTCTCATGTTACGGCTCCTTTGTGCTGCGATCTTTGTGCGGATAATTTCCTTCTCGATCCGGTTGCCTTCTTCTTCTCTGCTGCCTCTAAGGACGAACGGGGTCTAAGCCATTCGGAAATCCTGGGGCAAACTTCTTTTTGAGATCTTGAACCCACGAAGATACCAATGTGTCCTGTCGGGAAAACCAGCGTCTCTTTGTCCGTGCTCGAAACGGCGTCGCTCAAAGGCTTACTCGCCTCGTTTGGTACCAGGTGATCGTATTCTGCCATCACGTTGAGCAACGGCACCGAAATGTTTTTTAGATTGATTCTCTTACCGCCGAGCTCCATGCGGTTTTTGATCAGCAGGTTTTTCTGATAGCAGTCCTTGATGAATTGTCGGAAGGTTTCGCCACCCTGATCCGGGCTGTCGAATATCCATTTCTCCATCCGGAGAAAGTTCCTGACGGTCTCCCGATTGTTCAGCGTACATTCCTCATCATCGAGGTGTCGGCAGTCGATTTTTTCAAACAGATTCAAATATTTGTCGAACATGAGGCGGAACGGGTCGGTAAGCAGGAACCCCGAGTTCAGGAAATCCCCGGGGACTATTCCGTAATAGTCGACTATCTTATCTACGTTCAAATTTTTTGCCCAGATATGTAAAAGCCCTTTATCGGTTTCGAAATCTACCGGAGCGACCAGTGTGACAAGGTTTTTTATCTTTTCCTGATGCAAGGCAGTATACATTACGGAAAATGTTCCGCCCTGACATATGCCCATCAGCGTAATCTTGTCCACATTCGATCGTTTTCTGATCTCGTCTACGGCGTCGTCGATATACCCGTTGATATAATCGTCCAGCGTGAGATATCTTTCCG
>ORJL010082471.1_pt1 | contig 11948 bp, 12 predicted proteins | sample 1779941 | NCBI WGS metagenome assembly ORJL01 (sample SAMEA104232317, study PRJEB22302) | groundwater metagenome | biome: forest; feature: aquifer; material: groundwater | place: USA | collected 2011-08-07 | depth 5.8 m
CAGACATCCTCCTCTGCGTCGGCACCAATGCCACCGTCAACGACGAGAAGCGGATGAAGATGCCGGGCGATTTCTTCTATCTGAAGAGCCCCCAGGAGATGAACGACCTCTTCGCCTTCGCCCCGGAGGCTGTCTCCAATACGCTGGCCATCGCCGACAAGTGCAACCTGCAGCTCGATTTCGGCCGGCTGCACCTGCCGGAGATCGCGCTGCCTCCAGGCAAGACGCCAGATGAGTACCTGTCCGACCTCTGCCGCGAGGGCCTCAAGCAACGTTACCCCGTGGTCACCGAGGAGATCGAGCGCAGGCTAGCCTACGAGCTGGACGTCATCAGGCAGACCCAGTTCGCCAACTACTTCCTGGTAGTCTGGGACATGGTCCTCTTCGTGCGCAAGAGCGGCATTCTTTTCGGCGTAAGGGGCAGCGCCGCCGCCAGCCTGGTGCTTTACTGCCTCAACATCACAAGCATAGACCCCGTTGCCACCAAGCTCGTCTTCGAGCGCTTCCTCAACGTGGAGCGCAAGGACATGCCCGATATTGACATGGACTTTCAGGACGATAGGCGCGACGAAGTCCTGCGCTACGTCGTCGGTAAGTACGGCCCCGACCACGTCTCTCAGATCGTCACCTTCGGCACCCTCGGCCCCAAGGCCGCCATCCGCGACACTGGCCGCGCCATGGCCATGCCCTACGGCGACGTGGACAGCATCGCCCGCCTCATCCCCTTCCGCGTCAAGACCCTGGACGAGGCCATGTCCGCAGTCCCCGAGCTGAAGGAGAAGTACGAAGGCGACGAGACCCTGCGCCAGCTCTGGGACAACGCCAAGCGTCTGGAGGGCGTGGTACGCAACGTTGGCACCCACGCCGCCGGCGTCGTCATCTCCGAAGACCCACTGACCGACTATGTCCCCCTACAGCGCCCCGTTAAGGGCGACGACCAGAGCGTGCCCGTCACCCAGTTCTCTATGGAGCCTGTACAGAAGCTGGGCCTGCTGAAGATGGACTTCCTGGGCCTCAGCAACCTCACCATCCTTGACCGCGCCATCCAGGTGGTCTATCAGCATAGGGGCCAGCGCATTGACCTGCACCAGATTCCTCTGACTGACCAGAACACCTTCAACCTGCTGTCCTCCGGCGAGACCACCGGCATCTTCCAGTTGGAAGGCGGCGGGATGCGCCGCCATATCAAGGAGCTGAAACCCACCTCTCTGCAAGACGTCTCCTCCATGATCGCCCTGTACCGCCCAGGGCCTATGGAGCACATAGACACCTTCATCAAGGCTAAACACGGCGAGATCAAGGTCAGCTACCTGCACCCTGTCCTCAAAGACATCCTGGAGGAGACCTACGGCGTCATTGTCTACCAGGACCAGGTGCTCCTCATCGTGCGCGCCCTGGCAGGCTACTCCCTCGGCGAGGCCGACATCGTCCGCAAGGCCATGGGCAAAAAGGTGCCCGCCATCATGCAGCAAGAGAGGGAGAAGTTCCTTGTGCGTTCGGTGAAAGAAGGCTACGACCAGAAACTGGCCGAGCAGGTCTTCTCCCTCATAGAGCCTTTCGCTGGCTACGCCTTCAACAAGGCCCACAGCGTTAGCTACGCCCTCATCGCCTACTGGACGGCCTACTTCAAGGCCAACTACCCCGTGGAGTACCTTACGGCCCTCCTCAACTGCCACCTGGGCAACCAGGAGCGCGCCGCCATTGACCTGGACGAGTGCGCCCGTCTGAAGATCAAAGTGCTCCCGCCGGACATCAACCGCAGCCAGGTCCAGTTCACTATTGACCTGAACGGCGCAATGAACGAGCCGGCTATCCGCTTCGGCCTGGGTGCCATCAAGCACGTGGGCGCCGGGGCAATGGAGGCCCTGGTGAAGTCGCGGCAGGCTGGCGGCCCCTTCGCCACCCTGGACGACTTCTGCCGCAAGGCCGACCTCTCCGCGCTCAACAAGAAGACTGTGGAAAGCCTGGTGCGCGCCGGGGCAATGGACGCCTACGGCCCACGCGGCGACCTCCTGGGAAGCCTAGACCGCATTATGACTATGGCCCAGCAGGAGAGCCGTCGCAAAGGCTCCGGCCAAACAAACCTCTTTGATATGTTCGGCGGGGCCGCTGCGGAGGCGGCTGCCTCTCTGGAGCTAATCAAGGGCGAGCCAGTTGGCGACAAGGAACGCAAGGCGTGGGAGAAGGAGCTGCTGGGCAAGGCCTTGTCTGGCAACGCAACTGCCCGCTTGGCCCAAGTGGCCGCTGTGGGCAGCGCCGTCGCCTTCCGCGATGACCTGGACGACTACGTGGGTCAGAAGGTCAGCGTCGTCGGCGAGCTAGAGTCCGTCAATCAGCGTACCACCAAAGAAGGCAAGGCCTTCGTCACCTGCACCCTGGAGATGATGGGCGGTACGTTGGAGCTTGTGGCCTGGCCCAGAGTCTACGAGCAAACAGCGGACATCTGGGCTGAAGGCAATCTGGTCCAAGCAGCCGGCACACTCCAGGCCCGCGACGAAGGCCTATCCCTGTACGTCAACGAAGCCATCCTTTTCCAGCTTGACCCCTCGGAAGAGGACATTCCTGCGCCCGAGGAGGGACTGCCATTGGATACCATCACGCCAGCCCAAGAGCCGCCCTTTACCGTGGTCCCACCTTCTGCCCACGAGCTTCGTGAGGAAGGCGTTGCCTACAACAATGGGCACACCAACGGCAACTCATCCGTTCGCCCTGAGCCTCTTGAAGGACGAACAGAGCCTGCCCCTGCGCATCCGTCGCCCGACGTCAGCGCCGCCCTGGCTGCCATGGCCCAGCGCATCAACACCCAGGCCGAGGCAAAGGCTGGCGCGCCGCCCAAGCCCCACACCAACGGAGGCCAGGCCAAGGAGCAAACATCTGCCCCATCTCAGCGGTTGCGTGTCCTTCTCCTCAACCTGCGCGACACCGGCAACGCCGATGACGACACCTACCTTCTGAAATCCGCCATGCAGCTCCTCCTGGAGTACCCCGGCGCTGACAAGGTACATGTGGATATCTCCGCTGGGGGACGCAGGATCCGCATGGAGATGCCCATCAACACCAGCTACTGCCCTGACTTGGAGCGACGACTGACGGCGCTCATCGGCGAGGGGTGCGCCAGGGTGGCGGGATAGGGGTCTTCATGTCCTCCACTCCTCGCACTGTCTACCTCGTCACCGCGCCCAACCAGATCATAGCCGAATCGTGGGCCGAACTCCTGCGCCGCGAAGGTATCCCTTGCCTCGTACGCGGTGATCGCCCGCCCTCTTCTTACTTGGGTGTCGCGTTCTTCCCCTGCCGCCTCTTCGTCCGGGAAGACCGCCTGGAGGATGCCCGCCTCCTCTTGTCAGAGCGGCTCAGCGCCCCGGACGCTGATTCCTCGGATCCGCAAATATAACCCTCCATCGGAGCCGCCCCACGCCCCTCGCTCGCCGTAATCCTAGCCCCAACTGATACCTTCTATACCGCTCCTCACCTTACAGGCAGCCAGTTCTAGTATTACCTTAGATACACGGCAAACAACGGAGGGCGTCGCCCATGACAAATCCAACCAAAGAAATCACCGAACATTTGAATCTCCTTCGGGACTTCCCTGTGGGAGACCTGGGCAAGGCCAACGTAGAAGACCTATGGAAGCAGCTCCTGAGCTACCGTTCCAACGCGCCGAATGAGCTGACCGAGGCCAAGGCCCGGCGCGCTCAGGCGGAAGCCACGCGCGAGCAGGCCGTGCTGGACGCCGTGCGCAACACACAGGCGGTGTGCGAGCGCATCCGCGCCAGCGCAGAGCGCGACCTGCAGGACGCCAAAGCCGTCAAAGAGGAGATGCTGCGGCTCAAGCAGCGAGCGGAGGAGGAGTTGCGTCAGGCCCAGGCCATGCGCGAGCAGTCGGAGCAGGAAGTCCAGCGCATCCTGGGTGAAGCCAAGGGCGCTGGTCAGGACATTGTCTCCCAGGCCCGCCTCGCAGCTCAGAAGGAAGCTACCGAGTACCGTCAGGCCGTCCTTATTGAGATCAAGCACGTACTGACTCGCGCCGAGAGCATGAGCTCGGCCATCGCCGAGGAGCTGGAGACACAACGCATCTTGTCCAGCGTCGCTCGTATCAGCGCCAACACCGACCAGCTTCTGGCCCAGGCCATCGCGCCGCATTTGGATGGCGTGCACAGCGAGGTAAGCTCCCTGTCACAGCCTGTGCGGCCTCAGGAACAAGTGTCGCCTGCCCAGCCCGCTGGCCCTGTCAACAGGAGCTATGCCCTGGGTTCCTCCTTGCAAGAGGCCCTGCAAAGCCTCATGGGCTCTATAGAGACCGCCGAACGCTCCGAGTTCCAGCGTGGCAGCCTTGGGGACGGCCAGGCGTCCGAGGCTACACTGGATAAGGGACTTCAACCGTAGCCGTCACTCACCCTACCAATGAAACCAAGGCGCCGAGTCCGTCGCTGAACTCGGCGCCTTTTGTTGTTTTCGTGGCATGGTTTTCTGGGCGTAGGGGCGTCCCGATGCACGGGACTGCGCCCCTACGCCTACGGGGACAACTGGGTTGCCCGCCGTTCCAGGTCCAGGAAACGCTGCTTCATGGGCAGGCCGCCGCCGTAGCCGTGTAGCCCTCCGTCGCTGCCTACAACGCGGTGGCAGGGAATGATGAGGGGCAGGGGGTTGCGGGCCATAGCCTGCCCGGCGGCGCGCGCCGCAGCCGGATTGCCTGCCTGATCTGCCAGCCAGGCATAGCTGCGGGTCTGGCCTACAGGTATGGAGGCGCACGCCTTCCATGCGTTGCTGAAGAACGGGCTGTAGCCCTCCATATCCAGTCTCACGTCAAACTGCGCTCGCTCTCCCCGGAAATATTCCTCAAGCTGTCGCAGAAGGCCGTCAAACCGCTGGGGCGATTCATCCGCCGCCTCTGCCTCTTTCCCCAGTTCCTGCAGCGCCGCATCGGGAGTAGCCATGGGCAGCGTCATCCGCCGCAGCCCGTGCCCCGAGGCCAGCGCCCCCACCCAACCCATACTGGTGAACAGTACCGCGTACTGCAGCGTCGCGTTCATGACGACCTCCTCTCCGACTTGTGAAAAGTATAGGCCATCCTGCCTGCGTGGGTGTAGCTGCGGGTTGCATTCGCGGTCAGTTTTCTGCGGGGTCTTTCGGTTCTCTTAGCGCCTTTTGGAGAAGTGCCTGTAGGGGCAGGGTTTCCCTGCCCACGTCCCGCTGAAGGACACTGTGCAGCGAAAGCACCGAAAGCCCCTGGTTTTCTGTGTATTGACAGGATTATGGTGTGATGCTATATATAGTTATCTGATATATCATCTACAAGCCTTTCGTTGTTGGCTCCCATGGATAACAGAGAGTACTGGGATTTCCTCATCAACCGCAGTGCATGCCGCTTCTTCCTGCTGGCGGCGCTGGCTGAAGGACCGAAGCATGGCTACCAGCTTGCCAAGTCCGTTGAAGAAGCAACCAGCGCCTGCTGCACCCCCAGCGCCGCCATGATCTACCCGGCCCTACGGGAGTTGACAGAAGGCGGCTATATCGTGTGCCAGGTGGAACATACCGGCGCTCGGGAGCGCAAGGTATGCGAGCTTACCCCTAAAGGTTGGGAGGCCTACCGGCTGGCCGCTGCCTCTTGGGAGCGCATTCTTCCGGCCCTCCGGCTTGCCGTCGCAAATGCCGCCGCGCCGGTCACGTTCCTTCGCGAGCCGAAGCCTATCGCCTTCACCCACTAAGCCAAACCAGAGAAGGAGTTACCATGACCACGTCCAAACCCGAAGAGATCAAAGAGGTGGTGCGCCAGCGCTACGCCGCGAGAGCCACGGGCGTTGCTGCTGCCTGCTGCGGCCCTACCCAAGAGTCAAAGGCCGAACCCGCCCATGGCGCATACCTGGGCACTGATCTTTCCGGTATGCCGGGAGAAGTCGTGCTGGCCTCCGCCGGTTGCGGCAACCCCACGGCGCTGGCCGATCTGAAGCTCGGCGAGACGGTCCTTGACCTAGGCAGCGGCGGCGGTATTGACTGCTTCCTGGCGGCCCGGGCTGTCGGCCCAAAGGGCCACGTCATCGGCGTGGACATGACGACGGAGATGATCAAACTGGCCCGAGACAACGCCAAGCGCATCAAGGCAATAAACGTTGAGTTCCGCCAGGGCGAGATTGAAGCGCTACCCGTGGAGCCGGCAACGGTGGACGCCGTCATCTCCAACTGCGTCGTCTGCCTCTCGCCGGATAAGGACGCTGTGTTCCGTGAAGCGTTCCGCGTCCTGCGCCCCGGGGGACGGCTGTACCTTTCCGACATGATGCTGGTGGGAGAGCTACCCCAGGCGGTGCTTGACGACCCGAAGCGGTGGGCCGAGTGCGTTGCGGGCGCCGACCCCAAAGAGGCGTATCTGCAACGGCTGCGTCGCGCCGGCTTTGCCGATGTCCGCGTGGAAGAGGAGAGACGTTACTCTATGGAACCGGGCCTGGAGGCCCTGCGCAGCGTGTACGTGCGCGCCGTCAAGGGGCGATAGTCGTTCCCGCCGCCGCAGTTTTGCTCCCGGGCATTGCTGCAATTCCCCTGTGTCCTATTGAGAGAGGGTGCAGGGGATTTGTTTAATGTTTTTGAGGGAACGAATATTCTCCGGGAAACCGGGAGGAGGCAAGGGTAAGGCGTGTGTACGAGATGCGCATAGAGGGATATTATCTATGGCGAGGCTCTTGGGGTAGGGGCGGATGTCGCCTCACTCCCCAGCCCCCTCCCCAAAAGTGGGAGTGGGAGTTAACCTAACCTTTGCCCCTTCCCGATGCGGGAAGGGGTGGCACGCGAGAGTAGGCGATGCAGGACAGAAAAGAGCAATCCAGGGCGGAAGTGGCGCGGCTGGTGGAACGCTATCAGAGGCTCAGCGTTGCCCAGGTGCGGGCCTATGACGAAGAGGACACGAAGAAGGACTTCATTCTGCCGCTGTTCAAGGCGCTGGGTTGGGATGTTGACGAAAAGGAAGAGGTGGCGGCTGAAGTAAGCGCTTACAGCAGTGTCCACAAACACGCAACATGGTGCATAATTAGGGCCATTCAATAGGCATCGTAACCTGGAATTGCGTCCGCCGAACCGTTTCAACCTGAGAAGAAAGAATGGTAAGGAATCCTCCATCGTTTGTTGACGCCCCGCCTTCTCCTGAGCCGGGAGAGCGGCCTACAATCTATGCTGATCGGCTTGGTGAATGGTTTGCTGGTTTTGTCAACTATGCTGACCGGAAGGCTTGCGGACACTACCTGACACCTCCGGCTATAGCAGATTTCATGGGTCACTTGTGCACTGTGCAAAGTAATCCTAGGGTTCGTTTGCTGGACCCAGCAGCCGGAACTGGTACACTCGCCGCCGCAGCGTGCGAGGCTCTTGCTATTTCCCCCAACCCTCCGCAGCGCATTGAGCTTGTTGCCTACGAATTGAACAAAGGCCTCCAACCGGCTCTTAACGCCTGCTTTAGTTACCTGTCCAGTTGGCTCAACCAGTCTGGCATTGAACTGGTCACCCGATTGGAAATGGCGGACTTTGTTCAGGAGAACGCTGGGGCCATTGAGGGAGAGCCTTTGCCGGTAGGGGAAGCTTTTGACATTGTGATTTGCAACCCACCCTACTCTAAGCTCCCGAAATCTGACCCTCGCGTGCAAGCCTGCTTGGCTATAGTTCATGGACAGCCTAATCTCTATGGTCTTTTTATGGCAATAGGCGCAGCTATGCTAGGCCAAGGTGGGCGATTCGTCTTCATCACCCCGCGCTCATTTGCCAGTGGCCCATACTTTCGGCAGTTTCGTCAATGGTTCTTTGAACGTATCCAACTGACCGACCTTCATACATTTGAGAGCCGTACCAAGGCTTTTGACGAGGTGCTCCAGGAGACGATGATCACTGCTGGTGACCGCGTAGCTACGTGGCAAGAAACAAGAGGTGGCTCGGTACGAATCTCGGTGAGCGATGGGGCAGCCGACCTTGGACAGCGCCAATCTCGCGTTTTGCCTGTCTCTAGCGTGTTGCGTGAGGACTGTGGGCAAAGCTTTCTTTACCTTCCTACACACGAAGAAGATGACCGTGTGCGCGAACTTGTAGGGACATGGACAGGTTCTCTGCACGCCTACGGATGGGAAGTTTCTACGGGTCCCGTGGTGGGATTCCGGGCGACGCAGTGGCTGCTCACTGAGGCAGCCCAGCGTTTTGCGCCACTGCTCTGGCTTCAGCATATCCACCCTATGTCTGTGCAATGGCCGCTTGAGATACGCAAGGCTCAGTTCATAGCAGACACAGATGAGTCGGCCCACCTTCTGCTTGAAAACACGAACTATGTGGTTGTACGACGATTCTCCGCGAAGGAAGAACCAAGAAGGCTCACGGCTGCGCCGTACTTGGCTGCGCGTTTTGGTGAGTTCGCTCGCGTGGGACTAGAAAACCATCTCAACTATATCCATTGCCCTTCTGCTGGCAACCTCACAGACGATGAAGCCTTCGGTCTGGCTGCACTGCTTAACAGCCGCCTCATGGACACGTGGTTCCGCATCGGGAGCGGAAACACGCAGGTGTCGGCTACCGAACTGCGGGCTTTGCCCCTCCCAGCGCTAGAAGTAATCCGTCGCGTAGGGACAAAAGTACGGCTTGGGGCAGATGTTGATACTGTCGTTGAAGAGGAAGTCAGCTATGCAAGATAGACTTCCATCTGTCCCCATCTTAGATACGGTTATCGCACGTTTGCCTACCATATTCCCTGTTGGCGTTGACCACCGGAATCTTTGCATTCGGGATATGGCCGCTCGAACTATTTGGGTCATGTATTACGTAGGAGCGATAGAAGGTCGGGACTGTTGGATCCGACCGAGCCAAGTCACTGATATGGGCGATGCTCAATCACGTCTGACATCGGAAACACAGCGGCAGGACTGGCATTCGCTTACACTGGGGCAAAGGAAAGCAAGAGCGCCTGACGCCTGGTATGCAGAGAATAGCCGAGAGCCCATCAGGGACGAAACCCTGCGACAGGGTTTGATTCCAACGGGCGCGGTTATTGGACGTCAGGATATTCCAACAACGTCATCGCGTCCCCGCTATGCATTAGAGGCTGAGTTTGCCGCCCTTTTCGACGAAACCCTTGATGCTGGCGCATTCGCGGCAGCGGCTGCCGTCTGGCGACAAAGGCACCTAACGCAAGAGGCCCTGGCCCGGCTGGCCCTAATCCAGGCTGGAACCACCGGCGCTGCAACTGTTGTACAAGTCACGCTTCCAAACAAGGCTACTCGTAACATGGCAGCGAGGCCGAGTTCAGTGATCTCCAAGGCGGTCATAGAGGAGTTTGCGCCAAGATTCTTGCATACTCCCGCTTTGCTCTGGCTGTCTGAGAGCGGGAACAGGGTCTTAGAAGCCGACAACGCACTCGCCCGAAGACTTGGGCTGAACATAGACCCGGCCAGGGCATTACCCGACATCATTCTGGTTGACATCGAACCTGCCTTGCTATTCGTTTTCGTAGAGGTAGTGGCTACCGATGGGCCAGTGGACCAGCTTCGCAAGAACGCTCTGACGGCTATAGCCACGGAAGCTGGCTTTCATGCTGAGCACCTTGCGTTTATGATGGCCTTTGAGGACCGTGCAGCCACGCCAGCGCGTGCTTTGATGCCAAGCCTTGCCTGGGGAACATTTGCCTGGTTCTGTTCTGAGCCAGACAAAATAGTCGTTTTCAGGAACGGCAATCCCGTTCCCATCTCCACAATTCGCTGATTAGTGGAGCGGATTCTGGAGCTGCAAAAGCGGGTGCAGCCTCTACGGGGCACAGGGCTTAGCGAGGAGCAGGACTTGCAGCGGGAGGTAGAACACACAGACCGTCAGATAGATGCGCTGGTGTATGAGCTGTACGGGCTGTCGGAGGCGGAGAGGTGGCTAGTGGAGGGGAAGGCGTAAGGTGTTTGAAGGCAAACGTAGGGGCGAGGCATGGAGCCTGTCTCATAATGAAAATACGCAACGAGAAGCGTCAAGATGACGAGGGTTATGTTCGTATAACGGAAGTAAATCGCTCTATATCAGTCGTATTTTCCTATTATGTTACGCTATTCGTAATGACTAACGACTTCTGAGACAGGCTCCATGCCTCGCCCCTACGAGCCCTTCCGCTGCCGGTGCAGGTTCGCAAGCTGTTTGATGGCCTGGTAGGCGTAGGGGATGAACTCCTGGGGCTTGAGGTCCAGCTCCCGTAGCTCGTCCACCTGGTCGGTGTCGCCGTACTCCATTGGGCCTGGGATGTTGCGCAGGATCAGCTCGTAGAGTAGCCCGTCGGGGCCTATCACCACGCAGCCCAGGTCGCGGTTCCCGCCGCCGGGCAGCTCAACCTCAACTGCCTGCAAGGTCGTCATGCCCTGGAAGCCGGGGAACGGCTCCAGCGAGGTTGCCAGGGCCGTCAGCACCTCCCGAAGCTCCTGGGCGGCCCGCTCCACCGCAGCGTCGGCCAGGGCAGAGGCCCGCCATGGGTCCGATAGGATGCTCTTTTCCATGCTTAACTCGCCGTTCTCAACGGGGGCGGCAGACCCCTCCATACCTATAGCCAAGGTGATTGCAATCTACGGCTTCAGTCCCAGTTGTTCCGCCACAGGCTTCAGCGCCTCTATGACGAAGCCAATGTGCTGGTCCAGGTCAAGGCCTACCTCCTGCGCGCCCTGTACGATGTCGTCGCGGTTGACCGTGGCGGCGAAACGCTTGTCCTTCATCTTCTTCTTCACCGAGGCCGCGTCAGTGTCGCCCAGGCTCTTGCTGGGGCGCACCAGGGCCACCGCGGTCACGAAGCCGGAGAGCTCGTCCACAGCGAACAGCGTCTTCTCCATGATAGTCTCGCGGTCTACACCGGTGTGGTTGCCGTGGGAGAGGACGGCGTGGACGATGACCTCCGGGTAGCCCCGCTGGCGCAGAATGCTGGCCCCATACTGGGGGTGCTGCTCCGGGGATGGGCATACGTCCCAGTCAAAGTCGTGCAGCATCCCCGTGATGCCCCAAAGCTCCTCGTCCTGGCCGTGCTTGCGGGCGTAGGCGCGCATGCACGCTTCCACCGCCGTGGCGTGGCGAATGAGCACATCGCCCTTGGCGTGCTCCTTGAGCAAGGCGAAGGCAGTGGCTCGGTCCAAGGGTCACCTCCCAAGCAACAGGCTAAGGGCATTGTAGCGCATCGTGGATGTTGCCGGCCAAGGTCATTGGGCTGGCTGACGCGTTGGCTTCTTTCTCACCCCAGCCGAGCCAGACTGTAGCAGCCCGTTGCAAAAAGCAGCCTGGTGAATGTAGGCTAGCAGAAGCGAGGTGAGCATGGATTCAGTCATCAAGACGCTAGGGGTTACCAAGCGGTTTGGCGTGACAGTCGGCGTCCAGGACCTCAACCTGGACATTTGGCAGGGTGAGACCTTCGGTTTCCTGGGGCCTAATGGCTCTGGCAAGACGACCACTATCCGCATGGTGACGGGCTTCCTGAAACCTTCCGCCGGCTCCGTCACTGTGCTCGGCTTCGACGCATGGAAGGAGTCTGTAGCTATCAAGGGCAGCCTTGGCTACCTGCCCGACGCCGTAACTCTCTACCCGACAATGACCGGGGAGCAGACGCTGGACTATCTCGCCGAACTCCAGGGCAGCAGCCCTGTTTCCCGTGCGGAACTCTGCGAGCGATTCCAGTTGTCTCCCGGCCAACTCAGGCAACAAGTGAAGACCTACTCTCGGGGCATGAAGCAGAAGCTCGCGCTCATCCAGGCTCTTCAGCATGATCCGCCCCTTCTGATCCTGGACGAACCTACCGAAGGCCTGGATCCCCTGATGCAGCAGGCCTTCTTTGACCTGGTGGACGGCCTGCACCACCGGGGCCATACCCTCTTCCTCTCCTCACACCTGTTGTGGGAAGTGGAGCGTCTCTGCCAGCGTGTGGCCATCATCCGGCAGGGCAAGCTGGCGGCGCTGGCAACCGTCCAGGACCTCCAGCG
>ORJL010152662.1_pt1 | contig 11946 bp, 9 predicted proteins | sample 1779941 | NCBI WGS metagenome assembly ORJL01 (sample SAMEA104232317, study PRJEB22302) | groundwater metagenome | biome: forest; feature: aquifer; material: groundwater | place: USA | collected 2011-08-07 | depth 5.8 m
GCCGGGCCGGTAGCCGCCAAACAACCCGCCCCCACAGCCCCGCCCGTTGCCGAAGCGGGCGACCTGTGCACCGTGGCCTATCAGCTCACCCACCCCGGCCAGTGCCCCAGGCAAGGCCCCGGCGGCCGCGCCGAATTCCACCACCGCTACGAACTGCCCGCCGACCTGCCTCCGCTGGCCGCCTTCCACCCGGACGTGCCCAGCCCCGTCCTCGCCCGTTCCTACGTCAAAGTCACCACCGCCAACGCCCCCATCTTCGCCAGCCCGGAGGACGGCGCGGCGGGCAACGTTAAACGCAGCTACGGCAAAGGTTTCATCTACGTCAGCATCGGCAAAACCGTGGATTATGGCGGGCAGGAGTACGTCAAAATAAACGACGGCGAATACATGCGCCGGGAAGACCTTTCGCTGCTGAACCCGTCGCAATTTCAGGGTATCGGCTTCACCGAGCAACCTGCCCGCCCCTTTGCGTGGGTGGTGCGCCCGTACTTCCCTCGCCTGCTGCCCGATGGTTCCGTGAACCCCGGCGCCCCAAAACTCGAGCGCTACATCATCGTGCAAATCTACGGCAAAGAGCGCGTGGGCGATTTCGACTGGTACCTCGTCGGCCCCGACCAGTGGATTGAGCAGCGCAGCCTCGGCATTGTCGAAATGCAATCGCCGCCCGAAGGCGTTACCGGCAAATGGATTGCGGTGAACCTCTACGAGCAAACCGTGGCCGCCTACGAGGGCGACACGCTCGTGTACGCCACCCTGGCCTCCACCGGTCTCGGCGCGTGGCCCACCCGCCCCGGCCTCTTCCAAATTTACAGCAAGCTCGATGCCACCAAAATGAGCGGCGCATACGCCGCCGACAAATCGGACTTCTATTACCTCGAAGACGTGCCGTGGACGATGTACTTTGACCAATCCATCGCCCTGCACGGCGCATACTGGCACGACGGCTACGGCTTCCCAAAATCGCACGGCTGCGTCAATCTTGCGCCCAGAGACTCCCGCTGGCTTTACGGCTGGGCCGAAATCGGCACGACCGTTTATGTGTACGATCCCAGCGGCCTCACCCCCACCGACATCGTCCCCGGCGGCGGGCCTTAACCTGTGACCTCCTTCCTCTCCCAACTCGCCCAACCGGCCCGGCTCATCCTCGACGGAGCCACCGGCACCGAACTGCACCGGCGCGGTATTGATACCGGCCTGCCCCTGTGGTCGGCTAACGCCCTGCTCACCGATGAAGGCCGGCGCACCCTACGGCAAATCCACCTCGACTACCTCCGCGCCGGAGCCGACATCCTCACCGCCAACACCTTCCGCACCCACGGGCGCACACTGGCAAAAAGCGGCCACGGCGGGCAAGCCCGCGAACTCACCGCCCGCGCCGTGCGCCTCGCCCGCGAAGCTATTGCCGAGCACGCCTCGCCCGCGCCGCAATTCGTCGCCGGCTCCATCGCCCCGCTCGAAGACTGCTACACCCCTGCCCTCGTCCCTCCGCAAGCCGAGTGCCAAACCGAACATCACCGAATGGCCGAACACCTCGCCGAGGCCGGCGCCGACCTCCTGCTCGTCGAAACCATGAACACCATCCGCGAGGCCGTGGCCGCCGCCGAAGCCGCCACCGCCACCGGCCTGCCTACCCTCGTCAGCTTCGTCTGCGGCGCAGATGGCTGGCTGCTCTCTGGCGAAACCATCGCCGACGCCACCCGCGCTGTGGCCCCGCTGAACCCGGCCGCCATCGGCGTCAACTGCGGCCCGGCCCACACCCTCGCCGCCCCCCTTGGCGAGTTGCGTGCCGCCGCGCCCCATGTGCCCCTCATCGCCTACGGCAACATCGGCTACGCCGACGACGCCCAAGGCTGGGTCAACACCGACGCCGTTGACCCCGCCGCCTACGTCTCCTACGCCATCGCCTGGCCTGTACACATCCTCGGCGGGTGCTGCGGCACCACCCCCGAACACATCCGCCACCTGCGGACCCGCATAGTGAGATAACCTATGACCCTCAAACGACTCTTCCTCATCGGCATCTTCTTTTTAGGGATGGCATGCAACACCGTCACCCGGGCACTCGAAGTTCCCACGGCCAGTCTGCTGCCCACCATTGCTCCCCCCCCAACTGCCGTCCCGCTTGCCACAGTTGCGCCCACCCCCACCCGCGCCGATGACCTCTACATCCCGCCCGGCTGCGAAAACGCCCCCCTCGCCACGGTAGACCCCACCGAAGTGGCCAGCCACCCGCTGGTGGTGCCCACCCCCACCGCGGAGCCAAACCCCACCATCTCCAAAGACACGCAGCTCGCCGTCTTCGAGGACTTCGCCAAAACCGTGAGCGACGTCTACCTCTACCCCGACTTCAACGGCCACGACTGGAAAGCCATCACCGCCAAATATCGGGCGCTGGTAATAGGCGGACTCGACACTGAGACCTTTTACACCGACATGAACGCCATGATCGCCGAACTGGGCGACGATCACTCACGCTTTGAATCCCCTGCCGAAGTGAAACAATCGGATGCCGACCTCGCCGGAGTCACTGATTACGTCGGCATCGGCGTACTGGTGCAGCCCCTCATCGACAAGGGCTACGTCACCATCCTCACCGTCTCGCCTGACTCTCCCGCTGACCACGCCGGGCTGAAGCCGCACGACAACATCCTCAGCGCCGACGACCGGCCGCTCATCGAAAACGGCATCTACCTGCCCCGCGTGCGCGGCCCCGAATGCACCGCCGTCGTCCTCAGCGTGCAAACGCCCGGCCAGTCGGCGCGCGACATGACTGTCGTTCGCCACCGCATCACCGCCTTCAACTCCGTCCACGCCGAACTGGCGCCCACTACCGATGGCTCACGCATCGGCTACATCTTCCTCCCTTCCTTCTTTGACGAGACCATCCCCGGCCACGTCAAAGAAGCGCTGCAAGCCTTCGGCGACCTCGATGGCCTCATCATCGACAACCGGCTCAACGGCGGCGGGGCCAGCACCGTGGTTGAACCCATCCTCAGTTACCTCACCAAAGGCACGCTGGGCGAGTTCCGCAGCCGCACCGAATCGCGCCCGCTCACCGTCCAGCCCGACCCGGTGAACAACTCACAAACCGTGCCGCTGGTGATCCTCGTCGGCAAAGACACGGTGAGCTTCGGCGAAATCTTCTCCGGCGCACTACAAGATTCGGGGCGCGCCAAAGTCGTGGGCGTGCTCACCGACGGCAACGTGGAAACCCTCTATTCGTATTATTTTGAAGATGGCTCGCGGGCGTGGATCGCCCATGAACGGTTTGACTCGGCGGTCTCTCATGCCGACTGGGAAACCACCGGCATCATCCCCGATGTGGCAGTGACCGACCCCGGCTGGGATACCGTGACGCTGGCCACCGATCCCACCGTGGCCGCGGCGGTGACGCTGCTGGGGCACAAGTAAACCCCTCTCCCGGTGGGAGAGGGATGGGCGCTTCGCTCAAACAAAGAGAGGGCGCGACTCGCAGCAAGATAGATTCCCTGGCAGCAACGGACGGACCCGAGCAGGCCGAATGGACAAAAAAACGCTCTCGATGCGATTGGCTGCGGAAAACGACGTTGATGAGATTTGCTCTTTTGACCACATAGCACAGCAAAGTGACCATCGTCAAATATTCATTCGACGCTCGGTTGTGGCCAAGAACTGCTATATCGCCAGTGATAGGCAAGTTGTGGGCTATGCCGTCTTGGAATACTCCTTCTACGAGACGGGCTTCGTGTCAATGCTGTATGTTCACTCAGATTGGCGGCGACATGGCGTCGGCACAGCACTATTGAGACATCTCGAATCAATTTGCCAAACGGACAAACTATTCACCTCGACTAATCTCTCCAACTTGCGAATGCAAGCGTTACTTGCCAAGTTGGGGTATAAATTGAGCGGTGTGATTCACGACCTCGATGAAGGCGATCCCGAATTGGTATACGTCAAGCACTTGCGGTAAGTCTTGCATCCTGGTCAACGGGCGTGGTTTGCTCATCTCGAATGTTTGCAGGTTCCAGCGGCGGTCGGCCAATTATAGGCCGTTCCCTACCCCTCGTGCAGCCTGCCGCGCTCGGGCGGCGGCTGACGCATGCCGTTAGGGTGAGGAAGGAAGCCCCCACTCCGCCTTGGCCCTTTCGCACAGGCTGGCCCCGCCGGCGGCCAGCCATTCATCCAGCGTGGGGCTGGTGCTGCCCCCGGCTTTCACATCGGCGTAAATGCCGCTGCCCCAATAGTAGTAGCGCTGAGTCTCGGCGGGCCATTCGCTCCAGAATTTACCGATGAGCGAGTGCCCGCCGTTGTACCCGGCCAGCGCCAGCCCCGGCTTGTCCCCCGCCAGCGCCAACCCCTCGGCCAAATACGTCAGCCCGCGCCGGGCATTCGTCTCCGGGTCGAGCATAGCCTCGCCCGCTGCAAAGTGAAACGGCATTACCTGAAACAACCCCTGCGCCCCCGAGCCGGATACCGCCTGGGGGTTGCCGCACGACTCGATCTGCATCACCGTGGCGATCAGGTTCGGGTCGAGGGTGTACGTGGCCGCCCACCCGGCAATTTGCTTCCCCCAGTGCTGCACCTCCGAGGTGAATACCGGCGAGATGTAGCCCGCCTCAACCGGGGCGGCGGGTGCGGCGGCGCTCCCTGCGGTCGCCGGGGTCATCCGCGTGAGCAGGATGGCCCGGCCTGTGAGGCTGCCCACGACGATCACGAATGCCAGTATGAGCAATGGCAGCGCTTTGATCGGCGCGGGCAGGGACGGGGCGGCGTAGGTCGGGGCAGTCATAGGCGCTCCTGCCGTTCACGGTTTTCGGGCCGAACCGGGGCGGGGTCGGGGCGCACGGCCGTGCGCCTGTACTTGGGCGCGGGCCGCGTGGCCGAGGCCGCCATCGGGGCGGCGGGCCGAAACGCCAAGGCGGGGGTCGGGGCGCACGGCCGTGCGCCCGTACTGGGGCGCGGCGCGGCGGGCCGCTCCACAAACGGGTCATCGTCGGCGTCGATGTACGCGGGATCAGGCTCACTGCCGCCGATGACTTTGGGGAGCGGCTGCGCGGGAGCAACCGCACTCCCTGCCGTCGCCGGACGGGGAGCGGAGGCAAGGGGCCGGGGCGATGTCGCCGTGTTCCGCACTTCCAACAGCGCCGCCTCGGCCTGAGCAAACAGCCTTTCGCCCGCGACGCTGAATGTGCCGATGATGAGGATGCGCGTGAGCCAGACCAGCGCGGCCACGAACACCGGCACGTAGGCCAGCAGTTGCTCGCGGCTGAGGATTTCGTTGCCGAACTCGTGGTTCATCATGGCTAGCGAAACGGCCCACCACGTCATCATGGCGTTCATGGTGGCGCCCAAAAACCATGCCCCCAGCAGATACCATGTTTCCATGGAATAGGCGGCGGTGCGACCACGGTCGGGCGTGAAGAGCCGCGCCAGCCCGGCGAAGTCGATGCCGCAGAAGGCGATGGCGAGGATGGTGGCCCAGCGCAATCCGCTGAATTTGAGATCGCTGAGCATGTCGGTGAGGGCGAACTCGGTGGTCGAGAAGTTGAAAGTTTCAAACGCGGCCAGCGCGCCCACCAGAATCAGACCCACGATGAGGCCGCGCCTCGTTCGCATGTCCTTCCACAGTTTGAGCGCGGCCTCCACCCAAAAGGCTTTTGCCGTTGGCGGGCCGCTTCGATAAAGGTAGTTGTTCATGGTTGCCTCCGTCATGCTCGCTTATTCCTCCACCACTGCAGTGGCTATCGAATACACAGGCGGCAGGTAGTCCGCCAGCAGGTTCCAGTTGTCGCCCTCGTCGCGGCTGTAAAACACCTGCCCGGTGCTGGTGCCCACGTACACGCCGCCGGGGTCGCACGAGTCGGTGGCCAGGCCTTCGCGCAGCACGTTGAGAAAAGCGCCGTTGGCGGGCAGGCCGCTGGCGAGTCGTTCCCAATCGCGCCCGCCCGTGCGGGAGCGATAGACGGCCATGGCACCCTCGGGCATGTAGCGATACTCGTCGCTCACTTCGGGCGCCACGTAAACCGTCTCCGGCTCGCGGGGGGGGATGCCCAGGGCAAAGCCAAAGTGCGAAGGCAGCCCCTCGCCGATGTTCGTCCACTCGTCGCCGCCGTTGTCGGAGCGATACATGCCGCAGTGATTCTGTTGAAAGAGCAGCTCGGGCCGGGTTGGGCTGACGAGGAGGTGATGGCAGCACTGGCCCACGTCGGGCCACTGTTTGCCTTCGGGCAGGAAGCACGCCTGCGTGCCCCGATTCCTGGGCTGCCATGTGGCCCCTCCATCGTCGGTGCGGAACACCCCGGCCGCCGAAATAGCGACCCACATGCGGTTGGCGTCCGTGGCGTGCGGCACAATTCCGTGCAGGATGAGGCCCCCCGCGCCCGGTTGCCAGTATTCGGCCCGGGTGGGGTGATCGTTGAGGCCCGGCACCGGCGACCACGTGTGTCCCCCGTCTTCACTCTTGAACAGCGAGGCCGGGTCCACACCCGCCCACACTTCGCTTGGCCGCGAGGCGTGGCCCGGCTGCACGTGCCACACCTTCTTGACGCTCTGACCGGAATCTTTGGCAAAGGCAGGGCCGTCGGCCATTTGCCACGTTTGGCCCAGGTCGGTGGAGTGCTGGATGTTCGGGCCGTACACGTCGTGGTTGAGCGCAGCCAGCAGCATCCCCGCGCCTCCGACCCGCGCGTCGTGAATCAGGTGATGCACACTCCATCCGGCAAAGTGCGGGCCGCTCACCGACCACTTTTTGCGATTGCGGTTGCTCTCAAATATGAATGCGCCTTTGCGCGTGCCCACCAGCACCAGCACGCGGGTTTTGTCTTTGTGGGCGATACGTTTCGTCGTCATTGGGGCTTCTCCTGTACTTCGGCGTATTTCTAATATAGAACACTAGTTCTACACTTCGACATTTTAGCACTGGTTATGCCTATGTCAAGCATGAAGCCTTAAAATTTGGCGATTGACATAGAACTTACGTTCGCATATAATCTGCCTGAAAGCTGGGGCAAATAGCCTAGCTTCCGGCCCGGAGGAATCAATGGCAAAAGACAAGTTATCAGAACGCCAGAGCGAAATCCTGAACTTCATCCGCACCTTCCAGCGCGAATCGGGTTACCCTCCCACCATCCGGCAGATCGGGGAATCCGTAGGTATCAGCTCCACCTCAGTGGTGAACTACAACCTCAACAAGCTGGAGAAGGGCGGTTACTTGACTCGCGATCTGAAGGTGTCGCGCGGGTTGCGGCTGGCCAGTGGGCCTGATGCGCCGGGCGGCCTGGGCGATGTGTTGCGCATTCCACTGGTGGGCCGCATCTTCGCCAGCGCCCCCGTGCCCGTGCCCGGGGCGGCCACCTCCTTTGCCCCCGACGAGGCCATTGAGATCACCCGCTCGCTGGTGAAGGACCCGGAAAACTTGTTCGCGTTGCAGGTGCGCGGCGACTCGATGATCGACGCGATGGTGAACGACGGCGACATTGTGGTGATGCGGCGGCAGGAGCAGGCGCGCAACGGCGAGATGGTGGCCGTGTGGTTGAACGAGCGTGAAGAAACCACGCTCAAGCATTTCTTCCTCGAAAACGGCCGCGTGCGGCTGCAACCCGCCAATCCCACCATGGGGCCAATTTATGCAGACCCGGCTAACGTGCGGGTGCAGGGTAAAGTCGTGCTGGTTTTGCGGCAGATGAAGTAAAGGGACGCACCCGAAAACAAAAGCGCGGAGCCGATGAGGCCTCGCGCTTTTTATTTCGCCTGCCCATGCCGCTTTCGATTATACTGCCAAGGTTTGTCAGCCGGGGCACGCTGCGCGCCTGCGCAGGCGCGCTCATCATTTCCACTCTGCTCGCCGGGTGTGTCTGCGCCGCAACGCCCGCGCCGCTGACTCCCACCGCGAGCGCCTGTGCTTCTCATGGTGAGGCTGCAATGCAATTTCTGGCGTTAGGCGATTCGTACACCATTGGCGAAAGCGTGGATCCTGCCGAGCGCTGGCCGGTGCAATTGACTGCGCTGCTGCGTGAGCAGGGCTTCAACGTGACCGAGCCAACCCTCATTGCCCAGACCGGCTGGACGACCGATGAACTGGCGGCAGCGATTGCCGTGGCGAATGCGCAGGGGCCGTACGATCTGGTTTCACTGCTCATCGGGGTGAACAACCAGTATCGTGGTCGGGACACGGAAGAGTATCGCCAGCAGTTTGTCTCATTGCTGGAACAGGCCATTGCCTTCGCGGGCGGCCACGCTTCGCGGGCGATCGTGCTCTCCATCCCCGATTGGGGCGTGACGCCTTTTGCCGCCGGGCGCGACCGCGCCGCCATTGGCCGCGCCATCGATTCGTTCAACGCTATCAACCGCGCCGAAACCGAACGGCTGGGAGCGGCCTATGTGGATGTGACTCCCGGCTCGCCGGGGGCCGCCACTGATCCCGGGCTGGTGGCAGCCGACGGCCTGCACCCCTCAGGGCGCATGTACGCCGAGTGGGCGCGTTTGAGCTTCCCCGCCGCCTGCCGGGCGCTGCAGCAACTGTAGCCCTGTCCCTGCGGACATTCGCCACAATTGCTCCGTGTTCGCGCTCGTGATATTATCAGCGCACAAGCGAGGAACCCATGGATAATGTTCGACCCGGACAAATGCTGGGGCCGTACCGCATCATCAGCGCGGTGGGGCAGGGGGGCATGGCGACGGTGTACAAAGCCTACCACGCCGCCATGGATCGCTACGTGGCTATTAAAGTGCTGCCCAGCAAGTTCATCGAAAGCGAGCAGGGCACGCAGTTTGCGACGCGGTTTCAGCAAGAAGCCCGCACCATTGCCAATCTCGAACATCCGCACATCCTGCCGGTCTACGACTACGGCGAGAGCGAGGGCGTGACGTATTTCGCCATGCGCTTCATGGACACCGGCACGCTGAAAGAGCGGGTGCAGTCCGGGCCATTGTCGTTGGCGGAGGTGGATGGCTACTTTACCCAGCTTGCCGATGCGCTGGGCTATGCCCACCAGCGCGGCGTCATCCACCGCGACGTCAAACCGTCCAACGCATTGGTCGATTCGCGCGGCGGGCTGTTTCTCACCGACTTTGGCATTGCCAAGCTGATGGAGAACGCCTCGCAGCTCACCGCGACGGGCGCCATCACCGGGACCCCGGCCTACATGAGTCCCGAACAGGCTCAGGGCGATCGCCTCGATCCGCGCTCCGACATTTACTCACTGGGCATCGTGCTCTATCAAATGGTCACCGGGCGCGTGCCGTTCGAGGCCGAAACCCCGCTGGCCGTTATCCTCAAGCAATTGCAAGCCCAGTTGCCGCTGCCCTCCGAAATCAACCCCGACGTGTCATCGGCTATCGAGCGCGTGCTGCTCAAAGCCCTCGCCAAAAACCGCGACGACCGCTATGCCACCTGCGAAGAATTTCTGGCCGCGTGGAAAGAAGCTTACCGGCAGGCGCAGTCCGATGCGCCCACCATGGGGGTCATGTCGCGGACGGCCTCGGTGCCGCCGACGGCCAAGGGCACAGCGCCCTACTCAGGCCCGGCTCCGGCCACAATGTCCGCGTCCGACACGGCGCAATTCGCTTCCGGCAAAAAAGCCTTGCCTCTGCCGCGTTGGGCAATTGTGAGCCTGATTGCGCTTACCGTAGTGCTAGTGGCCGGGGCCATCGCCCTGCCGCGCATTCGGCGATACGTCCGCTCGCACAACAACACACCCGCTCCCACCGCCGCGGCCACCCAGCCGGTTGTGGTCGAGGCAACGGCTACGGTTGAGGCCGTGGCTGCCACGACTGCACCCGCAGCCACTGCCGGGGCGGCTTCGCCAGTGGCCGGGCAGTGGGCTTCGTGGACGGCGGGCAACTCAATTAGGTCAGTGTCGGTGCTGGACGATACGGTTTACACCGCCGGGCCGGGGGGCATCACCGTGTGGAACCGCGCCGACGGCTCCATTGTCAAACGGATTACCACGGCGGATGGGCTGCCCAGCCCGGAGGGGAATACGGTGATGCTCGATGCGGATGGCACGATGTGGGCCGGCACCACTGCCGGGCTGGCGCATTTCGACGGCACAAGCTGGACGCGCTACACCATGGAAGACGGGCTGGATAGCGACACCATCACGGCCATTGTGCGGCAGGGCCAGGATTTGATTGTGGGCACGCAATATTCCGGCGTGGACGGCGGCGGGTTGAACGTGTTCGACGGAAACTCATGGGAACCGTTCGCCGGGTATCCCTCGGCTCATCCGGATGAGCACCCGGAGAAGCTGGCAAACTTTGTCAACGCCATTGTGCCCACGGTGGATGGCGGGCTGTGGGTGGCCACTCCCACCGGCCTCGGGCGATACGATGGGCAAACGTGGAAACGGTATGCCACCGCCGACGGGCTGCCCTCCGACGCGGTGACCGCGTTGATGCTGGACAAAGCCGGCGATTTGTGGGCCGCCACCGACGCCGGGGTGGCCCGGTTCAACGGGCAGGCCTTTGAGGCCGTCTCCCAGTTGCACAACGTGACCATCAACTTCATGCTGCAAGACAACCACGGGGAGTATTGGTTCTCCGGCGGGGGCGGCGTGTGGCGGTTCGATCCGGCCAAGGCCGATTGGGATTCGTACGCCGAGCCGACGGGCGAGCTGCCCTCGTACACCATGTTTGGCGTGGCAGAAGATGCCGATGGCAAGCTGTATTTTGGCAGCGAAACGGGCGGCCTGGTGCGTTACGATGGCAGTGAATTTGTGACGTGGTCTGTGCCCAATGTGCCGTCGCAAGCGGCGTTCGGCCACATCCTCTCCGCGCCCAGTGGCGAGTTGTGGTTTGTTCAACTGTACGGCGACAACCTCGATCGGCTGGATCCTTCCAGCGAAACGTGGTCGCTCCCGATGGGGCTGCCGTGCAGTTGCGCTCCGCTGGCGTTCGATTTGAATGGCAACCTGTGGGCCGGCGAGTACAACGATGGGCTGTGGCTTATTGCCGCCGACAACAGCACAACTCACATTACCGCCGAGCAGGGAATGCCCGCCGAGGCTACTGTGCGCGCCGTGGCTTTTGCGCCGGATGGCTCGGTGTGGGCCGGTTCTGATAAAGGCGTGGCAGTGATTCAAAATGGCAAAGTGTCCGAGATGATCACTGCCGCCAACGCCGGACTGGCCGGCGATAGCATCAACGCCTTGTTTGCGGGCACGGACGGCTCGATGTGGGTGGGCACCGATGGCGGCGCGAGCCGCCGGACGCCCGATGGCCAGTGGGAGCATTACGGCCTGGGGTCGCCCTTTAGCTACACGGTGGCAGTGACCGATATTGCCGAGGACAAGAGTGGCGCGGTGTGGGTTGCCACCAGCGGCGACGGGGCGTACCGGCTGGCCGACGGCAAGTGGCAGCGGTTCGCCCCGCGCGATCCGGCGGGGGTGGCGTTGCCGTCGACATACGTCAACAGCGTCACGGTGGCAGCGGATGGGTCAGTGTGGTTTGGCACTCAAAGCGGCGCGGCCCGATTCGATGGCAGCACCTGGCAGGCCTTCGGAATCAAAGAAGGGCTGATCGACTCGGAGGTCTATGATATCTTTGTGGACAAATTGGGGACGGTGTGGTTTGCCACGGCCGGCGGCGTATCGCGCAACAAGCCGTGATCCGGCAGGGGGTCTGGCGTATCGTTTTCAGCAGCGGCTCCAACGAGGCCGCTGTTGTTTCCACGGGCCGTGGGGTGACACCGGGGCAAGGGTGGGGGGCCGTCTGTGCCCCGGTGTCGAGGCTCGGGGTGAGCGCCTGTTGCCGTCAGTATAGATCAGGATTTCGATTTGCCAACAGACCAATTGCGGTATTTCCACAGGGCGCGCAGGGCGGGCAGGCCGTCGGCGGGGGAGAGTTTTTTGTTTTCGTAGCGGGCGGTGTAGCGGATGGGCAATTCGTGGATGGTGTGCCCGGCGCGCAGGAGTTTGGCGGTGATTTCGGCCTCCACGTCGAAGCGGCGGCATTCGAGGTCGAGGC
>ORJL011691557.1_pt1 | contig 11937 bp, 6 predicted proteins | sample 1779941 | NCBI WGS metagenome assembly ORJL01 (sample SAMEA104232317, study PRJEB22302) | groundwater metagenome | biome: forest; feature: aquifer; material: groundwater | place: USA | collected 2011-08-07 | depth 5.8 m
AATAAATATTAATAAACCAATAATTGCTTTGCCCTTTTTCTTAACCTGACAACATTGGGATTGAGGGGTGTGTGGTCATTTTTTTTTGATATGGGGTACATTATAAGTATGTATGAAATACTAAAATTACGATCCCTACGAAATTATTCGCTTAACCTCAAAGCATTGGGTATGTAACCAACCCCGCTTCAACATTATTGAGGCGGGGTTGGCTTTTTTATTATGTTTTTGCTGGGTGGGCTGTTAAAGTACACTTCTGCCGCTATCTTTGTAAACTCAATGAAAAACAGATGTAGTAGCTGAACGTTTATACTTTTGTTTGTGTTGTTTTTTGGTGTGGGATCGAGTCTTCCGACCCAATACATGCAATCTAAGGCTACATATTCGTACTCGAAAGAAATTGGCTTTAGAGCAAATAAAAAACTTAGTGACTGAACAATAATCGGTCAGGTCGAAAGACCTGACCACACATAAAAATAAAAATGAATTGGCACCTACTTCCACTTTCTGAAGTTACTAATCTGTTAAAAACAACTCCCGGGGGCATTGATCATGCAAGTGTTGAGCGACGCGTAACTGAATACGGGAAAAATCAGATTACAGATATAAAAAAGAAAACTGTCATGAAGATGATTCTCCATCAGCTGACGGATTTCATGATTATGATTCTCTTCGTTGCCGCAATTGTTTCAGGGATATTAGGAGATGCAGTTGACACTGCGGTTATTCTCGCCATCATTGTTCTAAATGCCATTGTAGGGTTTATTCAAGAGTATCGTGCAGATAAGGCAATGGAAGCATTGAAGAAAATGGCTGCGAGTAATGCCCGCATTGTGCGCGAGGGAATAACCGTTGATATTCCTGCTGAAGATGTAGTACCGGGAGATGTGGTGATACTTGAAGCCGGAAATATCATTCCTGCTGATGTCCGTTTTTTTGAAACACATCAGGTGAAAGTTGATGAATCAACCCTCACAGGTGAATCGCATAATGTTGAAAAAATCACCGATGAACTTCCGGAATGTGATTACGCTCTTGGCGATCGCATCAATATGGGATTTAAAGGTACATTTATTTCCAACGGTCGTGCATTGGCTTATGTTACCGATACCGGCATGAACACCGAACTCGGTCGCATTGCCAAAATGATTCAAACGGATGAAATTGAAACCCCCCTACAAAAAAGGTTAGCTTCGTTTGGTAAAAGATTATCTGTTGGGATATTAGGTATTTGTGTAGTAATCTTTTTTCTTGGTTGGGTACGGGGCGAAGATCTATTAACCATGTTAATGACTTCCATTTCACTTGCAGTTGCCGCAATACCGGAAGCGTTGCCTGCTCTTGTAACAATAGCGCTTGCCTTTGGCGCAAAGCGATTGGTAAAAAGCAATGCGCTCATCAGAAAATTACACGCCGTTGAAACGCTTGGCTCGGTTACATATATCTGCACAGATAAAACAGGAACACTCACCCTGAATAAAATGACCGTTAAGGAAATTTTTGAAACTGCTGATAAAAAACATGATGCAGTATTTGGAGAAAGTAATTTGCTCCTTCATGCTATGGCGCTCAATAATGATGTTTCAAAAGATAAAGACGGGAAGTGGGTAGGCGATTCAACCGAAGTTGCCTTGGTTCAATATGCGTTTGAGCATAACACTGAAAGAATTGAGTTAGAAAAAAAATATGTAAGGATTGCAGAAATACCTTTTGATTCCGTGCGAAAATGCATGACAACGTTGCATCAAACGGAGAGCGGAATAATTGCTATCACCAAAGGAGCCGTAGATGTATTGTTCCATCACCTTACAGATGAGCAAAAACCTCTCATTACAGAATACGAATCGAAAGCCAATGAAATGGCAGAGAAAGGGTACCGTGTGCTGGGATATGCAATGAGAGCATTGCCGGCGTTACCTGAAAAATTGCTGGCATCCGAAATTGAATCATCACTAACTCTTATTGGTTTTGCCGGAATGATCGATCCCCCAAGGGAAAAAGCAAAACAAGCAGTAGCAGAATGCAAACAAGCCGGAATAATTCCTGTCATGATTACAGGTGACCACGAACTCACTGCTAAAGCGATTGCGAAACAATTAGAAATTATTACTTCCGCAGATGAAATGGTCTTGACCGGTTCAAAACTCTCCAAATTAACGCAGGAGGAGTTTGAAAAGATCGTAGAAAAAGTTCGTGTGTATGCGCGAGTCAATCCCGAACAAAAATTAAAAATCATTAAAGCGCTTCAAGATAAACATCAATTTGTTGCCATGACGGGTGATGGTGTGAATGATGCCCCGGCGCTGAAAAATGCAGATATTGGCATTGCTATGGGAATAAACGGGACAGAAGTTTCCAAAGAAGCATCGCACATGATTTTACTCGATGATGATTTTTCCACCATCGTCGTTGCCGTCAAACACGGACGAAGAATATTTGATAACATTCTCAAGTTCATCAAATATATCATGACCGGAAACTCAGGTGAAATATGGGCGATTTTATTAGCTCCGTTTTTTGGGTTACCGATTCCTTTATTAGCAATTCATATTCTTTGGATAAATCTCATAACAGATGGATTACCCGGTTTGGCGCTTGCGTCGGAACCGGCTGATGCAAACATTATGAAACGGTCGCCGAGAAACCCAGGACAAAACATTTTTACACGTGGAATGGTTATTCACATTTTGGTTGTCGGATTGTTAATGGGTGTAATAACTCTTGGAATGCAGGCATGGTCAATTCACAATGGAAACACTCATTGGCAAACAATGGCATTCACTGTGCTTTGTTTAAGTCAGTTGGGTCATGTAATTGCAATTCGTTCAGAGACACAATCCATTTTTAAGATCGGAATGTTCTCAAATAAACCGATGGTAATTGCTATAGGTATTACTGTCGCTCTTCAGATGATGATAATTTACGTTCCAATGTTTAATACTATCTTCAGAACACAGGCGCTCACTTTGTATGAGTTGGTGATAACCATAGCTGTTTCAAGTATTGTCTTTTGGGCAGTGGAATTAGAGAAGTGGATGAAGAGAACAACCTTTAAAGTTAATAACTGATGTTACGCAAAGTGGTATAAATCGTATCCTCTCGTTCCCACGGTCGCATCAGCTATCACCGTGGGAATGAGTATGGGACGCTCCCGCGTCCGACATGGGTACCTAACGAACAAATAATAATTTTAGTGAAGTGATGTGTTCTCTCCTGAACGCTCATACTCCCGCCCCATCAACAACATTAGTGGCTTTAACTGGGAGGGAGTTCCACTCCCGACCATAATCTCGTACTCAAGGGAATCATAAAATCAAACTAATCTCCACGATCAGCCATTGGCTGAACAGTTCAGACATTTTTGTGAGAACGATGTCAATGTCAAAGTTCCATCCTCAAAAACAGTGAACCTTGCGAAGGTTTCACATTTTGATTATGTACATGCTTTTGATGTAAGGTGTACTCATTAAACAGGAATAACCTTCGCAAGGTTTTTCTGATGTCGCATTCACACTTCCGCCTCATCAGCAATGTTTTTCCTCTCGTTCCCACGGTCGCATCAGCTATCACCGTGGGAATGGATATGGGACGCTCCCGCGTCCATCATCCGTTATAGAAACAACTCACTACTTATTCGTTTTTGCAACATGACGAAGAACTGTTTCCCCCGTGCGAGATAATTATGTATTGTTGTATCATGTATTAAATATTTCTACTTGGGTATCGTGAACCACTCCACGATACGTAAACTAATCTGCGAGAAAAAAAATATATCACCCCTTCAGGGTTCCTATATTGATCTTCAAATTGCTAAAATCATTTCACCCCGTCGGGGTTTGTCAACTCACGAGCTAAAAATAAATCCCGAAGGGATGGCATTATTATAGCCTGTCAAACATCTACATCCCAAACCCCGAAGGGGTGACATAATCCTCATAGACATTTTTAGTGAAGTCGGTATTTCCACCCGACCGATCATCGCCCGCCAACAATGTTAGTGGCTAAAGCCAATTATTTTAACTGGGAGTTCTGAGCCGCACCTGTCAGCCTTTGGCTGAGGCTCATGCGCCTTTAACTGGGAGGGAGTTCCACTCCCGACCATAATCTCGTAATCAAGAGAATCATAAAATCATACTAATCTCCACGATCAGCCTTTGGCTGAACACTTCAGACTTTTTTGTGAGAACTATGTCAATGTCAAAGTTCCTTCCTCTAAAACAGTAAACCTTGCGAAGGTTTCGCATTTTGACTATGTACATACTTTTGATGTAGGGTGAACTCATTAAACAGGTATAACCTTCGCAAGGTTTTTCTGATGTGTGCATTCCAACTTCTCACTTGTAAATCAATTTTATTCTGACCAAAGGGGACGAGAGTATACTACTCCGATCCATGAGGCGATTAGGAGATAGTACTTGATACCCGGTTGCTTGCGAGAGGGTAGTTCATTTTTTAAACATCGTGAAGAATTTATCAAGAGCAGGTTTTTCAAGTTTTGCGACAAGGTCTACCTCGCCGGCATCAAGCCACATACCATTGCATGAGAAGCATTGGTCAACGTTAATCCCCTTGTAATTAATCTCTGTCAATTCCATCCCGCACTTCGGACAGCGCATGTAATGAAGTTCCTTAAGTCTGGTTTTTTCTTCTTCTGCTAATCGTTTATGTCGTTCCTCTTCAATCTTTTTCTTTCTTTCAAGTTCAAGTTTCGTGAAATACTCTTCTTCTTTGTCACTCGGTTTTATAGGCATAGGTTGTTTCCTTTCAATAATAAAGTTTAACGTTTTAATGTTGTAGCATTTTGTAATACGTATCGAACAATCTTTTCCTTAAAGCAGTAGCTACTGTCATTTACAGGCACAGAATGAATACGTGATAGAGTACAACATTAGGATGAACGTTTTTCGTTCCCAATAATGATAATATCCTATTAATAACCTCTTTAACTGGGAGCGAGGTCTGAGCCCTTTTTACTGGGAGGGAGTTCCACTCCAGACCATAATCTCGTACTCAAGGGAATCATAAAATCAAACTAATCTCCACGATCACCCTTTGGCTGAACACTTCAGACATTTTTATGAGAACGATGTCAATATCAAAGTTCCTTCCTCTAAAACAGCGAACCTTGCGAAGGTTTCGCATTTCGACTATGTACATGCTTTTGATGTAGGGTGAACTCATTAAACAGGTATAACCTTCGCAAGGTTTTTCTGATGTCGCATTGCAACTTCACACTTGTAACCCAATTTTATTACTTGGCTGTCGTGGACCATTCCACGACACGAAAACATTTTAATACAAACGGCTCTGTCCACCCGACTGGTCACTTCCCAAATTAACAGCTACCACCCAAGCCCCTCTGTGGATGTGTCCACTACAAAGGACAATCGAAACAAATATTTTTGAACACAATCGGGTTAATATCCCGGCACAAACGGTATACTAAACAGGTACAACTCAAGTACATTTCGCGCACTTTTCAGACAAAAACCATGCACTTTCGCGCCCTTTTCTGACAACATAGGGACAACCCAAAAAATCAATAAAAAACAAATAAATCAAACTAAAAACGCCAAAAAAACACAAAAAGTAACTCTAAATTTAAAAAAGTCCAAAGCCTATGTCAAACAACAATAAAATCACACAAAAAATCTCAGTCACCCATTACCTAAAACCTATCACCAACCACCCAACAACTAATACCTAAGATTTATTCAATTTTAATAACTTTTGAATATTCCTTTTCAATATTGAGAGAAATGTGCTAAAAACAGGGCTATTTTGATGTGTTTACGCCTATTCGTTTTTTGGCTTGATTTGTGATATTACCTACTAATCATAAGAGCGGGTTCAATGGTTCTTGAGTTCACGCTTCAACCCTTACGGTGTTGTTGACCGCTCTGCATGATTTCGTTGTTCATATTGGAAAAATCAATTACATGGCTGAAATACCAACAAAACAAAAGAAAATTAAAGGCGACATCGTCGTTACGACAGAACGTTGTAAAGGCTGTAGTTTCTGCGTCGAATTTTGCCCTCCTGAAGCTCTAAAACTCTCAGAGCAATACAATAAAAAAGGATACCGTACTCCACTTCTCATTTCACAAGAGATGTGCAATGGCTGTAATATTTGCGGCCTTATGTGTCCGGATTTTGCCATTTACGGCTTTATTTCAAAGCCAAACAAAGGAGTTGTAGCCTAATGAAAGCAGATCAAAAAGGGGTGTTAACAGGTCCCCACTTTATTGATGGCGACCATGCTTGCTGTGAAGGCGCGATTGCCGCCGGATGCAGATTTGTAGCGGGCTATCCCATTACTCCTTCGACTGAAGTCGTTGAACGGATTGCAGAACGTTTCCCTCTCATCGGTGGTATTTTTATTCAGATGGAGGATGAAATTGCATCATCGATTGCAATTCAGGGGGCAGTATGGGGCGGAAAAAAAGCAATGACTGTCACTTCCGGTCCCGGATTTTCTCTCATGATGGAACATATCGGTTATGCCGCAATGACCGAAACGCCGTGCGTTTTTGTTGATGTGCAGAGAGCCGGTCCTTCAACGGGGTTACCGACTCAGCCGGCACAAGGCGATATGATGCAAGCACGTTGGGGCTCGCATGGCGATTACAGCATCATTGCTATTTCACCAAACTCACCACAAGAATGTTTTGATCTCGCTATTAAGGCGTTTAATCTTTCGGAAGAATATCGCGTTCCCGTTATGTTTATGATGGATGAATGTGTCGGTCACATGACCGAACGTGTAGTAATTCCACCCGCCGATGAAATTGAAATCACTCCCCGTAACTTTTATGATGGCCCGAAAGAATCGTATCTGCCATATCATACAAACGGTAACATGGTTCCCGCAATGGTGAAAGCGGGAGATGGATATAACATTCATGTAACAGGGTTAACACACGATGAGCATGGTTATCCAAGTATGACCCTTGCCACGCAGGAACATCTCATTCCCCGCTTGATAAATAAGATTAAAATGAATGCGGATAAAATTGCCGATTACAGGGAAGATCAGGTAGAAGGCGCGGATATTGTAGTAGTTACATTTGGTATTACCTCGCGAACTGCACTTCCTGCAATCGAACAGGCAAGAAGTGAAGGGATGAAAGTCGGTCATGTCAGACTAGTAGTTGTGTGGCCATTCCCTGAAAATTATATGCGAGCGCTTGCTTCAAAAGTAAAAGGATTTGTTGTACCTGAATTAAATCAAGGACAAATTGTGCTTGAGGTTGAACGTTGCGCATCAGGGAAAGTTCCTGTAACGTTGGTTCCCCACGTAGGCGGAACGGTGCACAACCCCAAAGATATTTATAATGCAATCAAGAAGATGAAAGGATAACCGATGCCCGAAGAATTATATGAATTAGAGACAGTAGCGCCTCATAATACGGTTGAGGACTTGCTTCGTATGGATCGTATGCCGCATATTTGGTGTCCGGGGTGCGGAATAGGGACAACGGTTAATTGTTTTGCCCATGCTCTTGAAACAAGCGATCTCAATTTAGAAAAAGTGGCGGTGGTTTCAGGGATTGGATGTACGGGTCGTGTTGCGGGATATGTGAATCTTGATTCATTCCATACAACACACGGTCGTGCAATTCCGTTTGCAACGGGATTGAAGCTTGCTAATCCTGAACTGAAAGTGATTGTGTATAGCGGTGATGGTGATTTAACTGCAATCGGCGGAAATCATTTTATCCATGCTTGCAGGCGTAATCTTGATATGACGGTTATTCTTATCAATAATTTTACCTATGGAATGACCGGCGGACAGGTAGCCCCGACGACACCGAAGACAGCAACGGCTACTACTACACCGTACGGTAATTTTGAACAGCCGTTCAACCTTCCGTATCTGGCGGAATCGTGCGGTGCAGTGTATGTTGCGCGATGGACTGCATTTCACGTTCGTCATATTACCAAGGCGATTAAAGAAGCGATGGCAAAGAAAGGATTTTCGTTTATTGAAATTCTTGCTCCATGCCCAACACTTTATAGCAGAAGGAATAAACTTGGTGATGGCTTGGATCAGATGGTGTATTATCAGGAGAACAGTGAAATACGTCATGGAGCAGATACAAAAACAATTGACATCGATTTTCAGTCGAAAATTATTGTCGGAAAATTTGTCGATAAGGAACGCCCAACCTATCTCGATGCAATGAATGAGTATTACGCAAAGCGTTTGGGCGATTCATTTGTTCCGTATAAAGGATAAACCAATGAGAACAGAAATTAAAATTGGCGGATTTGGCGGTCAGGGTGTAATTTTAAGCGGTTACATTATTGGTCGTGCGGCATCAATCTTTGACAATCAATATGCAACAATGATTCAGGCATTCGGGCCTGAGGCGCGTGGAAGCGCGTGCAGTTCACAGATTATTGTTTCGAATAAGGAGATTGCTTACCCATATATTACATCGCCTTCGGTGATGATTCTGATGTCGCAAGAAGCTTATTCGAAATTTACACCCGAGCTTGCTCCGGGCGGTATTCTTATTACAGAAGAAGAATTAGTAACGCCACATAATCTCCGGAAGGATATTAAGCATTATTCTATTGGCGCAACGCGTATTGCTGAAGATTTAGGCAAACGTATGGTGCTGAATATCGTGATGATGGGATTTACCACAGCTGTTACAAAGTTGATTGATCCCGATGCAATGCGAAAAGCGGTGCTGGCATCTGTTCCGAAAGGAACTGAAGTACTCAATACTAATGCATTTAATCGCGGGTATGAGTATGGTGTGAAAATGATGGAAGGTGTTGAAGAGTTGGTGGGGGTGTAAGGTTTAAAATGATGAAGTCAGTTCGAAAGAACTGACTTCAAACAAATATGGAACAAATGTAGAGACGCATTGAGATGCGTCTCTGCTATTTTAAAGGGATTTTTCCACCCAAATCTGCACTAAATTTAACAATGTTTTCACTGCTTTTTCCATTCCTTGGACAGGAATCCATTCTTGTTTACCATGAAAATTTTCTCCTCCCGTAAAAATGTTAGGACAGGGTAAACCCATATCGGTCAGATTTGATCCGTCTGTCCCACCCCTGATAGGTATTTGTTTTGGTGTTACGCCTGCACGTTTACACGCTTCATACGCATAATCATTCACAAAGGGAACTTCGTTAAGTTTTAAGAGCATGTTCCGGTATTCCTGAGTGAAATTTATATTAATCTTTACTCCGGGATATTTTTGCATGGTTTCATCTTTAATGGTATTAAGCAATTTGTGTTGTTCGTCTAATCCGCTGAGATCGAAGTGACGTAATATCATTTTAATTTTTGTTTCTTCTACGCCAAGTGTGCCGTTATCGGGGTGAATGAAGCCTTCACGCTTTTCTGTCGTTTCGGGTTTCATGTTGTCGGGGATGCGGGAAAGAAAATATCCGGCAGCATACATTGCATTTACCATTTTTCCTTTTGCATCGCCAGGGTGGAAACTCTTACCATGAATGAGTACGGATGCCCCGTCGGCATTCCATGTTTCGTTGTTAATTTCACCGAGTTCTCCGCCGTCAATGGTGTAGGCGTATTTTGCGCCGAAGTTTTTTACATCAAATTTATCGATTCCTGTTCCTACTTCTTCATCGGCTGTGAATGCGATGTTCACAGTTCCGTGTTTGATGGTGGGATCGTTTATTAATGTTTGAAGCATTGTCATAATTTCTGCAATACCGGATTTATCATCTGCGCCTAATAACGTAGTTCCGTCGCTTGTGATGATATCGCTTCCGATGTTATCTAATAATCGTTGGTTTTTCTCAACAGTAATAACCTGTGTTGTATCCTTTGGAAGGATGATATCTCCACCTTGATAATTTTTGTGAATCACAGGGGATACATTTTCTCCGCTAACTGCGGGCGATGTATCCATGTGGGAAATTAGTCCGATAGGAGGAACCTTCTGGGCAAGTGCATCGGGGAGATTTGTGGGTAATGTTGCGTACACAAAACAAAAACTATCGATACGGACATTTTGTAAGCCAAGATCTTTTAACTCTTGAACGAGAAGGCGGGCGAGATTGAATTGCTTTTGTGTACTTGGTGTGGTAGTTGCATCTTCCTGAGATTGCGTGTCAATTTTAACGTAACGGAGAAAACGTTCAACGACAGTTTCGTTCTTTTTGGGCTGGGCGATGGTGAGGTGAAGAATAGAGAATAAAAGAACGAGAAGGAAAGTATTTATTTTCATAAGGGTGTTTGGTCAATCGATAGAAAAATGATGAGTAGAATATTCATGATGGCTGTTTTCATAGGATAAAGTATGAAACCGATAAATCGGTTTCAGTGCTCATACAATTGGTACCCCACGACTAAAGAGCCTGTGTAAAAATAGGGTGTCAAGTGACACTCGGTGTCGATTTCAATTCAAAAACAAAATATTTTTTTGAAAAAATCGAATTATTACACAGTCTCTAAAGTCGTGGGCTAAAGAATATCGTTTTTTAGTTCCGTTTTACCAATACATTTGTTTTCATGGCTACCGAACTCATCCCCCAGCCCTCCCACCTTTAGCGGGAAGAAGGGGAGAGACATTTGGGTTTTAATTTGGTTGAATATGTAGGCACTACGAACCCAAAACGAGCTTTTTGCCATCTGTAAGAATCTGATTTACTAATTCTTTACTGCCTGCTTCGGAATATATTCGGACGAGGGGCTCGGTGCCTGAGAAGCGGATGAGGAGCCAGCTTTCATCTTCAAGGATATACTTAAAGCCATCTAAGACATTTGTTCTGGTGACTTTTAATCCTGCTAATTGAGTAGGCGGTGAAGTATTAAGTTTGGAAATGATGGGTTCTTTTTGATATTGTTCGATAACGGTATCAATACGATCATAGTAATGTTCACCAACTTTTGAGAAGAGCCATTGTACTAATTCGGATGGTTTCTTTTTTGTCTGGCACATGAAATCGAGAAAGAATAATCCTGCAAGGATGCCGTCACGTTCCGGAACATGAGCGCGAAATGCGTAGCCGCCGCTTTCTTCTCCGCCGATGAGTGCATCGGTTTCAATCATTTTGGGGGCAACAAATTTAAACCCGACCCCTGTTTCATATACCGGGATATTATAAATCTTTCCAAGCGCATCAAGCATTGAGGTTGTTGATAATGTTTTCACGATCGGTCCACGGATTCCTTTCACTTCAAGGAGATACAGGGTAAGAAGAGCATATGCACGAAGTTGATCGATGAACTGGCCATGTTCATCAGCGAATCCGCAACGGTCTGCATCGCCATCGGTGATAAGAAGAACATCAGATTTTGTCTCGATGGTTTTTTGCAATCCAACATTAATGTTCGGAATGATTGGTTCCGGACGACTCATCTCAGGGAAGATAGGATTCCGTTCACTATGTATTTCAATGACTTCAGTTTTTCCACCTGCAAGTAAACGCGTAAACCATCCTGCGCCATTACCCCACATTGGTTCAACGAGAACTTTGAATCCTGCCTGTTTGATGCGTTCAATATCGACCATTTTGTGTAGTTGTTCATCGTAAGCGGGTACGGGATCAAACTTCATAATCATGTTCGATGCAATGCCTTCGGAAAACTTCATCCGTATCACCTCGGTGACTTGAGCAGGAATGAGTTCTTCGATAATCTTCAATCCATCAGGATCAATTGCTCCGCCATTTTCATCACGGACTTTGTATCCGTTATCCGTTGCAGGATTATGGCTTGCAGTAATATTGATAGCGGCAAGGGCTTTTCGCGCCTTTACACTGAAGGAAATAACGGGAGTGGGAATTCCGCCGCCACAAAAATGGACGGGGATACCGTTTCCGGCAAGTACTTCAGCAACAGCTGTTGCAAAATTTTCCGAATGAAATCTTCTATCTCCGCCAACGACAACACCGCGTTTCAATTGTTCGATAGTGTATTTTGATTTGAGATAAAGGGCAAAGCCT
>ORJL011106674.1_pt1 | contig 11933 bp, 8 predicted proteins | sample 1779941 | NCBI WGS metagenome assembly ORJL01 (sample SAMEA104232317, study PRJEB22302) | groundwater metagenome | biome: forest; feature: aquifer; material: groundwater | place: USA | collected 2011-08-07 | depth 5.8 m
AAACAGAACAGCACTACGAATGTCCGCAGGACACGGAATTCGCAGTTGATGAAAAAGGAAAAATATTTTTGCTGCAAGCAAGACCAATCACCACATTAACTGAAGTTAATTCAGAACAAAAACAGCAATTTACTCTTTCTTATACAAGAGATAGGCAGATAATAACACAACATGCATGGTTTTATGGAAATTCAAAAGGTTTTGAAGAAATCACTAGCGTTAAAGTTTTGAATTCACCAATAATATTTCATGTTAATCAAGGCGCTATTGAAATATGGGAAGATGAAAAAGCTATAAATTTTTTAAAACAAGAAGTAGACAGGATAAATAAAACCAGTGAACAATTTTGCATAAAAATTATTAATGAATTCAGAAAAAATCTCGAGCAATTTTTTAAACCATATTGGGAGAAGCAATCAATTTTGAATAAGAAAGAACTTAAGAAGGTTGCAGACAAATTTGTTCAAATGGCGCCATATTACGTTTTTATGTGGTATTCTATTCACTCTGAAAAAACTTCAAAAAAATTAAAAGGAGAATTAATTAAATGGCGAAAAGATGATGCATTTTTTGAAAATACTGGAAAATTTATTGAGAATAGCTTAGAAAAAATATATCCTCAGCTCTCAAAATTTAAATCATTAATAACAATTGATGAGATTGAAACAGTGCCTTCTGCAAATGAACTTGAAAAACGCAGATTAACGCATATTTCAATTCCAGGAATATTTGAAAAAAGTATTTCTCTTGAAGAATTTGAAAACAGTTCTAATTATATATTCTTAAGAGAAAAATTAATTGATACATCTATCCTGCACGGTCAAGTTGCGTATGGGGGCAAAGTGATAGGTAAAGTTAAAATAATTAGGTCAAGAAATCAAATTCGCGAAGTTTCTTTAGGAGATATTCTTGTTAGCCCTATGACGATTCCTGAATTTCTTCCTGCGATGAAAATTGCAGGCGCATTCGTTACTGATGAAGGGGGCATGACATGTCATGCAGCAATTGTTGCAAGAGAATTAAAAAAACCTTGTATTGTTGGTACAAAATCTGCCACAGAGATACTTAAGGATGGTGATTTAGTTGAAGTTGATGCGAATAAAGGCATAATAAAAAAATTAAAAGCAAAATAAAAAATTAGAATAAACCAATTTTTTTTCACGTTAACTTGACTTTTGCAATTTATGTGTGCATTTAACAAAAGTCAAGGTTACTAAATTTTTGCACAATAAAAAATATGTAAACTGCAAAAGTTTAGGTTAACTTTATTAACAACAAACGATTAACTTTTTCTCAGACAAAATGACAACAGAAAAAACAGAAAAAACAAACGGAAACGGTAAAGAAAGCAGTCCAAAAAAATTCTTGTTCGTATCAGAAGAAGCATTAATTGGGGATTTAGCGTGGCAGGTAAAACAAGAAGGCAATCAAGTCAAATATTACATTCACGACAAAGACTCAAAAGATATTTGCGACGGATTTGTTGAAAAAGCAGAAGAATGGACTGCATTAAAAGATTGGGCGGATGTTATTGTATTTGATGATGTTTTTTTTGGCGAAATCGCAGACAAATTAAGAAAAGAAGGAAAAGCAGTAATTGGAGGCTCAGTTTACACAGACAAATTAGAAGAAGACAGAGAATTTGGCCAAGAAGAATTAAAAAAAGTAGGAGTTAATGTATTGCCACACTGGGATTTTACTGATTTTGATGAAGCAATACAATTTGTATCAAAAAATCCTGGGCGATACGTTTTAAAACCCACATCAAAAGGCGGAGAAAAAGAATTGCTTTACGTTGGGCAAGAAGAAGATGGAAAAGATGTTATTCAATTGCTTGAACACTACAAAAGAGCATGGTCAAAAAAAATAAAATTTTTTCAATTGCAAAAATACGCAGCAGGAGTTGAAATTGCAGTCGGCGCATTTTTTAATGGTGCAGAATTTATAACGCCAATTAATGTTAATTTTGAACACAAAAAAATGTTTCCAGGAGATATTGGCCCATCGACTGGAGAAATGGGAACATTGGCATACTGGTCGCCACCAAATACAATCTTTCATGAAACACTTGAAAAAATAAAGCCTTCTTTGGCACAATGCGGATATGTTGGCTATATTGATATTAATTGCATTGTTAATGCACGAGGAATTTATCCGCTTGAATTCACGTCAAGATTTGGATATCCAACAATTAGCCTGCACATTGAAGGTGTAACATCGCAGTGGGGAGAATTTTTGCATGCACTCGCAACAAAAAAGCCGTTTGAATTCAAAACAAAAAAAGGATTTCAAATATGTGTTGTTGTTGCAGTTCCGCCATTTCCATTTTATGACATTGCAGCTTTTAAAAAATATTCTGAAGATGCAACAATTTTATTTAAAAAACCAATAACAGAAGGAGTTCATTTAGGAGATGTCAAACTAGTTGAAGGAGACTGGCGCTTGGCAGGATATTCTGGATATGCATTAGTAATTACAGGCTCAGGCCAAACTGTTGATGAAGCAAGAAAACAAGCATATTCTCGTGTTAAAAACATAATGATTCCAAATATGTTTTATCGCACAGATATTGGATTTAGATGGCTTGTTGATTCAGACAAACTGCATACTTGGGGGTATTTGTATTAAATGACTCATTATACTAGAATGTCTGGGCAATTAATAAGTTTTGAAGCACTTGACAAACTCCAGCTTGAGGGAATACTTTGCGCACCTTCAAAAACAAAAACATGCATTGTGCACGTCCACGGAATGACTGATAACTATGTTGGGCTTGGACTTGTTGATAACTTAATGAATGCAGCAATAAAAAACAATATTTCATTTTTCACATTTAATAATCGTGGAATGGGCACAATAACAGTATTTCAAAGGCTAAAAGAACACTTAATTTATAGAACAATTGGAACATCATTTGAAAATTTCAAAGATTGCGTGTTTGATATTCATTCCGCACTAAAAATGCTGCGAACATATGGATACAAAAATTTTATTCTTTCAGGGCACAGCACAGGATGCCAAAAAATAACGTACTATCAAGCAAGAAAACAAAGCAAAGCAGTAAAAGGAATAATACTGCTTGCGCCAGCAGATGATTTTAATTACCAGCTTAAAAGCTTAGGCACAAGAAAATTCAAAGAAACACTACAAATTGCGCGCGAACTTGTAAAAAAAGGCAGAGGCAAAGAATTAATGCCAGTAGAATTTGAGCCGTCATACTTTAGCGCAAAAAGATACTACGAACTTTACCGCCAAGGAAGTGTTGAAGGCAATTTGTTTAATTACGAAAGCAACCTTAAAACGCTAACAAAAATAAAAGTTCCAGCACTTAGCATATTTGGAACAAAAGAAGAATTCGCAGCAATGCCTCCAAGAAAAATGCTCAGGATACTATCGCAAAAGTTTGTTCATCCATATTCAAGAGAAACATTAATTAAAGATGCAGACCACTGCTTTTGCCGTCACGAAGAAAAAGTTGAGAAAATAGTTGATAAATGGATGAAGAATTTGGTGATTTGATGAAGAAAAAATTTTGTAATAATGTTCTTGCAAATAAATTTATTGAAGAACTTGGCGGACAAACTTTAATGCCGCCATTAACAAATGCAAGTGTTTTTGATCAATCTGCAGGATGGAATACGGAAAAATATTTTGGCAAATATTATGAAGATAAAACGCCCTTCAATATTTTTCTTATACAGAATAAAGACGAAGGAGTCATGTTTTTGCCAGTCCAGAAATTTCGCGCAGTTGCACGAGAGTTTTTTTTGAAATATTGGCATGACGTGACTGTGTTGGATATATGTGTTAGCGAGTTTAAATTATTATCTTCAGAAATTGACGAGTTATACGATAGACTAACTTATGATTATGTGGAAAAAACAGAAATCAAAAAACTTTTCAAGGATTTAAAAAAATTAATTGATATGGGGTGGAATTCTAACGCACTTGCATTTTTTTCAATCACTTTTGATAAAGAATTCTGTTTACAACTTCTTAAAGAGTCAAAATCTCAAATATCACTTGAAAGAATTAATAATATCTGGGATACTGCGATAACTCCAATTTGCAATTCTTTTGACGTGCGCAGATTGATACATTTTTTAAGGCTAACTTCAAAAAGTAAAAGTAATGTCGAAATCATTGAAAAGTGTCAATATTTTTATTCAGCGTATCATCACATAGCATCATTAAAAGAGACTGAAATAAATCTTAAAAAAGATTTCAGTTACTGTGAGTTAGATGTTGCAATCAGTAGATTAGATAAATTAAACAAAGAAAAAATTGAGAGAGAAAATAAATATAACCAATTTTTATTAACTCTTTGTGAAGATGAACAAAAACTTGTTAAATATATCCAAAGAATAATTGAACTTCGTGATGTCAGAAAAGATTTAATTGCCAAAGTACTCGCAGTATTATACCGAATTGCTCAAAAAATGTTTCGTGAAGCAAAAATTCCTGAAAAATTTATCATGTATACACCTTATTCAGAGCTTTTTGAAGGAGTAGATGAATTAGTAAAATTGAAAACACAAATTATGCAGCGTGAAAATGGAGTTGCATCTCTTGTAAAGTATGATTGTACTTTTGAATTACAACAAGACTGTTTTGAAGAAAACAAGAAACAAATTGATCTATTTTATGAACAACAAGAAAATGTAAAAGACATCACCGAAATAAAAGGGCAAACTGGTTGTTTAGGAAAAATAAAAGGAACTGTGTGTCTGGTTCGTTCGATCAAAACTGAGGGAAAAAAGTTTAAAGCAGGTGATATTTTAGTCACAGGAATGACGCGCCCAGAATTTGTTGCGCTAATGAAAAAAGCAAGTGCGATTGTAACTGATGAAGGAGGCATTACTTGTCATGCTGCGATTGTTAGCAGAGAACTCAAAATTCCTTGTGTAATTGGCACAAAAATCGCAACTAAAGTTTTAAAAGATGGTGATATCGTTGAGGTAGATGCAGATAAAGGGATAGTAAAAAAACTAAAATAGTTTCACGAATTTTCAACTTCTATCAATATTTTATTTTTTCCAATTTTAAAAATCAGTCAACTTCTTTGCATTAGTTGAAGAAACTATTGTAGTATTTCCGTCTTTTCCACCAATAACTTTTTCTGCATTAACAAAACCGCCAAGTGCTAGCTTTTCAATTCTGCGCTGAAATGTTTTATAATTAATAGCAGGATCAATATTTTTGTATAACTCGAATAATTCGCCGATTTTTTTGCCTGAATTTTCATTTATTACTTTGAGAATTCCTTTTGATTCATCATCTAATCCATCATCAATTTTTTTTGAAAACGTGTCAAGCTTTTTAATTGCAGAATTTGCATGTTCGAGTAAAATTCTCTTAGAACTTTTTTCCTCAGCGCACAAGCCTGCTTCTCGCAATAAAAAAAGACCTGTTCTCACATCTTTTGACTCTGAAGCAGCAGATAAAATTGTCTCAAAAGCATTTGAATCCCAAGCGCCAGGAACAAAGGCATATCCAACACGCTGCTTTAGAATTTCTTTGGTTTCCTCGCCAGAATAAGGCTTGAATTCTAAAGTTTCTGAAAGCAGCCTTGAACGCACACGGTCTTCGAGATTTTGAAGCCATTCTTTATAATTAGTGATTAAAATTATTGTTTTTCTAAGAACATCATTTAAAATCGCGTATAAGAAATCATTATCCTCAACTTTGTCAACTTCATCAAAAACAAAAACAACTGCTTTTTTATTAACAATGCCTTTTACAACTTCAAATAAGTCTTCAGTATTTTTATTTTGAGTAAACCTATAATCAAGCTGAGCGCACAAATCCATCATTATTTTGTATGTTGTATTTTTTTGCCAGCAATTAATATAGAGTGGAATCACGGCATCACTTGTTTCTTCTAAATCGCGCAAAACCCATTTAATTGCAGCAGTTTTACCAATTCCAGGAGCGCCAACAATAAATAAATTCCTGCCATTGCGCTCCTGCATTAAAGGCTTAATGCAGTTTGCAATATGGTGCTGCTGCATTTCTCTAAAAGGCAAAAGTTTTGGAACAAAATCTAAATCCAGCGCGTCTTCATTTTTGAATAAAGTTTCCCCACTTCCAAGCATATCCTTAAATAAACTCATACAGTTTAGAATTTCTTCGAATTATTTATTAAAGTTTCTATTTTGCGCAATATTTATAATCAAGCAAATTTCACATTCTGCTATGCCAACAAAAGTTCACGCACTGCACATACTTGTAAAAACTGAAAACGAAGCATTCAGCATACTTTATGACGTAAATCATGGCAAAGATTTTGAAAGTGCTGCAAAAGAAAAATCTATTTGCCCGTCAGGCAAAAAAGGCGGAGATTTAGGCTGGTTTGGCAAAAACATGATGGTTCGTGAATTTGAACAAGCAGCATTTGCATTAAAACCTGGCGAGATTTCAAAACCAGTAAAAACCCAATTTGGATGGCACATCATAAAAGTTGTTGAAACCAAGTGAAACAAATGAGTGTAAAACAAAAAAAAAGAGTACTGGTAAGCGCAGCATTGCCTTATGTAAATAATGTCCCGCACATAGGCCACATTGTAGGCTCGCATTTGCCTGCTGATATTTTTGCAAGATATTCTAGACTTCAAGGACACGAAACAGTATTTATTGGAGGCTCTGATGAACATGGCACGCCATCAGAACTCGCAGCACTTGAATTAAAAATGCCAACAGAGCAGTTCTGCGCAAAAATTCACAAAGTGCACAAAGAAATCTATGACTGGTTTGGAATTTCATATGATATTTTTTCAAGAACAAGCAAAAAATTACATCACCAAACAACACAAGAATTTTTTAATAGAATATACAAAAATGGGCATATCAGCGAAGGCGCAATGCAAATGTATTTTTGCGACAAAGACAACAGGTTTTTACCGGACAGATATGTTGAAGGCAAATGCTTGAAATGCGGATATGATAAAGCATCAGGAGACCAATGCGAAAAATGCACGAGCTTTCTTGAAACAAAAGATTTAGTAAATCCAAAATGCAAAATTTGCGGCTCAACACCACACATCAAAGAAACAAAACATCTATTCATTAATCTTGAACATTTTTCTGACAGACTAAAAGAATGGATTGAAGCACAAAAACAGTGGAAAGTGCAAGTATCAAGCATGGCGCTTGGCTGGATAAAAGAAGGCCTAAGGCCAAGATGCATAACGCGCGACTTAAATTGGGGAGTAAAAGTTCCACTCAAAGAATACTCAAATAAAGTATTTTACGTCTGGTTTGATGCACCAATAGGATACGTGTCATTTGTAAAAGAAGCAGTTCCTAAAAAATGGAAAAAATTTTGGCAAGATAAAGACACAAAAATTTATCATTTTCTTGGAAAAGACAACATAATATTTCACACGATATTTTGGCCTGCAATACTCCTGGCTGATGCAACATGCAACCTGCCATACCAAGTAGCAGGACTGCAATATTTGAATTATGAAGGGCAAAAAATATCAAAAAGCAAAAAATGGGGAATATTTTGCGAAAAATTCCCTTCATCTGGAATTAATCCTGATATTATGAGAGCATATTTAATTTATTTATTGCCAGAAACATCAGATACAGAATTTAAATGGGTAGATTTTGTTGAGAGGATAAATAAAGAATTAATTGGCACATTTGGCAATTTCGCAAACCGTTCTTTGACAATGATTGCATCAAAATTAAATTCGAAAATAACTTGTCCAAAAGAGCAAAGTGAAGAAGACAAGAAACTGCTTGAAACAATAAAACAAAAAATAGTGTTGATAGAATCATTAATCGAAGAAATTAATTTGCGAAGCGCATTCAAAGAAATTTTAGCACTAGCAGCAGAAGGCAACAAGTATTTTGACCACGCACAGCCTTGGAAAACAATAGTTGAATCGCCCCAAAAAGCACAAGCAACACTATATTATTGCACACTATTATCAAAAACACTCTCAATACTTGTCGCACCATTTTTGCCAAAGACTGCTGAATCTTTGTGGGCACAAGTTGGAATGAAAGAAAGTGTTCATAGCCCAAAAAGCTGGGATGAATTGCACAAACTAGCACTGCCAAAAAAACACACAATTGGAACACCATCAATACTATTTGAAAAATTGCTGCCAGAATTTGTTGAGCGATTTAAAAAGGCAGTCACTGAACCAACACAAATTGAAGAATTTTTTAAGTGAGGCTTTTTTTTCGTGAATTTTTCGAAAATACAATAGCAAGGCATTTAAATTAGCCGTAAACACGTATTAAGATGGATTTAAAAAGCATACTTTTTCCTCACGACAAGATACGGCCAGTACAAGAAATGTTCATAACAGATGTTCAAAACGCACTTCAAAACAAAAAAAACATAATAATACACGCGCCAACAGGACTTGGAAAAACAGCAGCATCACTGTGCCCATCACTTGCATTTGCTCTCAAAAATAAATTAACAGTATTTTTTCTCACATCAAGACACACGCAGCACAAAATAGTAATTGACACATTAAAATCAATAAAACAAAAATACGGAACAAATATCATCTCAACATCGGTAATTGGCAAAAAATGGATGTGCTTGCAGCCAAATGTAGAACTCATGCGCTCATCAGACTTTACAGAATACTGCAAATATTTGCGTGAAGGAGGCAAGTGCGACTTTTACACAAATGTGCGAACAAAACAAACATTTGAATGCAGCCTTGCAATAAATGAATTAATAACTACTGCGCCTTTAACAACACAAGACATAATTTCTCGAAGCTCAAAAGACAGACTGTGCCCATATGAAGTATCATTGCTACTTGCTGAAAAATCAGATGTGATAATTGCAGACTATTACTACATTTTTAATCAATCAATAAGAGAAGCTTTTTTTGCAAAAATAGGAAAAAAACTTGAAAATGTCATAATCATAATTGATGAAGGCCACAATTTACCATCAAGACTTCGAGAACTACTCACAAAAAAAATATCAAATCTTGCAATAAAAAGAGCAATAAAAGAAGCAAAAACATTATTCAAAGACGATTTGCTATCCAAACTTGTAGAATTGCAGGCAATAATAAATAAATTGTCTGCAAACTTAAAAAATTATGAAGAAATTAAAATAACACAAGAAAGCTTTACTGATGCAATAGATTTGATGTGTAAATACGATGATTTTGTTGATGAGCTTGAAGAAGCAGCAGACAAAGTGCGAGATTCACAAAAACAAAGTTCACTAGGGTCAATTGCAAGTTTTCTTAAAAGTTGGCCATCAACAGATAAAGGATTTAGCAGAATTCTAAAACGCGAAGACCCAATAATTGCACTATCATATAAATGCCTTGACCCAGCATTTGCAAGCAAAGATGTAATTGAGAATGCACATTCAACAATTTTAATGTCAGGAACACTCACGCCAACGGCAATGTATCAAGACCTGCTTGGATTTCCAAAAGAAACAGAAAAAAAAGAGTTTTTAAGCCCATTTCCACAAAACAATAAATTAACAATTATTGTTCCAAAAACAACAACAAAATATTCTGAGCGTAATGAAACACAATTTAGAACAATTGCGCAAATATGTGCTGAAATAGTAAACAATGTTCCTGGAAGTTGCGCAATATTTTTCCCAAGCTATCAATTGCGCGACACAATAAATAATTATTTTCAAGATGCATGTGAAAAAACAATACTTCTCGAACAACCAGACCTAACAAAAGAAGCAAAACAAGAATTACTTGACAAACTCAAAAAATATGGTGCGAGAGGAGCAGTTTTACTTGGTGCTGCTGCAGGCTCATTTGGCGAAGGAATAGATTTGCCAGGAGTGCTAAAAGCAGTAATAATAGTAGGGCTGCCACTTGACCGCCCAACGCTTGAAACACAAGAATTAATTAGTTATTACGACACTAGATTTGGAAAAGGCTGGGACTACGGGTATACTTTACCTGCACTTACAAAATGCATGCAAAACGCAGGCAGATGCATACGAAGCGAAAACGACCGCGGAGTAATAATATTTCTTGACCAAAGATACACACAACAAACATATTTTCAATGCTTTCCAACAGACTGGCAGTTAAAAATCAGCCTAAACTATTTAGCATTGATAAAAGAGTTTTTTAAACAGAATTAAAATTCTTCTTTAATCGTACAGGAAATAGTAACCCTATGAAAACTACTGCTGCACTGCCTAAGAAAACATAACTTAAACCCATATTGGAAATAAATCCTAGAGATGTAAAAACGATTACATCAAAGAATGAATCTATCATTGATAATAAAGATAACGTTGTGGCTCTGCTTCCCGAAGGAATATGTTCATTTTTAATTTGGGATGTTACTGGGTATCTTATTTGATTACATAGCTTGAGAACAAAGAATAACCCGAGAGCTAAAAGAATACTTTTGGTCATACTTGCAACTAAAAAAGCAATAAGTGTGGCAATTCCTGTTCCAATTACTATAATTTTTCGCGGTATTTTATTCTCGATCCAATTAAGATTTTGTTGCACAAAGAATGATAATAAAGAATTAATTGCGTATACTACTCCAAATGTTGCTATTGCAAGTCCTACGTTAATAAATAAAACTTGATCGAATAAATTGAAAACATGAAGTGGTATCAAAACAAGAGTTTCATTCATTAAAATACTTAACAAAAATGGTTTTTTCTTTAAAACACTGAGTCCTTGTTTGATGTGATAAAATGGCGATTTTAAGTGTATTTTTTGTAAATGTTTGGGTTGGGTTAAACGAGTGAGCAGAATAATTTTAAGTGTTTGAAAAAATAATCCTGCGGCAAGAAGAGCAATAAATTGCCATTCTAAAAGATCCTTGGCAATTATTGCTCCGACAATAATAGTTAGAACTGCCGCGATATGACCGCCAGAGACTGTTTTTGCCCAAACACGGCTCATCTTTTTTTCTTGTTTGAGCTCTTTTAGTGATTCATAAATAAAAGTCTGATCTGCACCCGAATAAAAAGTGATAGATAATCCAGTTAGAATTGCCGCAAGATAAAATGTGAGTCGATTAAATGCAAATATCCATAGCACAGTAACAAGAACACGAATAAGTTCTCCAGTAATAAAAGACATTTTGTGTCCATACTTATCAGCAAAAGCACCTGTTGGAACTTCAAAAATAAACATCGAAACAACTATTGATATAAGTATTACAAAGAAATCAGAATAAACAAGCCCTCTATGCAAAAAAAATAGAGAGGATACTGGGACAATAAAGCTAACACTACCTAACAGATTCGCCCAAAAATAAATCCGAGGATTATTTGCAACAGTCATTATTAACTCTTGATTGTATGACAAATTAATAAATGTGACGCAATAAGAGATAACAATAATTAATAAAAGTACCAAAAAAAGTATTTAATTAATATTTTCAATAATTTCTTTTGCTTTGTTAACAAAAAGTTGTGTTTTCAGCTTTATTGCGTTCACTACTTTTTTGTCAAAAATAATTTCTAGAAAGATAAGATGATAAAAACATCATTTGGTGGTTTATTGTCGTCTAAAAACCACCACATTTATAAACCTCAATCTATATATTGCAGACTATACTTTACTCGTAAAAAGGTGCTATTATGGATGTTAAAAATGTTGAACAAAAATTTTACTTAACAAAAGAAGAAAAAAGAAAAGTAGATGGCGCACTAAAAGTGCAAGGATTAACGTATGAAGACATAGCAAAAGAACTCGAAGTTAGCAGACCTGCAATATCATTAAAACTTGCAGGCAAAAGGCCAGTGTATTTGGAACAGAGAAAAAAAATTTATGAATTGTTAAAACAAGATTCTTTAGTGAGCTTTTTAGCAGATGATACAGTTCAAGCAGAAACTCAACAACAACCTGATAAAAAAGATATGTGGCATGAATTATATTCACAAGCCGCAGAAAGAATAAGCGAAATTTTTGACAGCAAAAACACAGAAGTAAAAG
>ORJL011008108.1_pt1 | contig 11931 bp, 12 predicted proteins | sample 1779941 | NCBI WGS metagenome assembly ORJL01 (sample SAMEA104232317, study PRJEB22302) | groundwater metagenome | biome: forest; feature: aquifer; material: groundwater | place: USA | collected 2011-08-07 | depth 5.8 m
ACATAGACCGATTAATGCGTTTGATGGAAAGAGGTTTTATTTAAAAAAGATTAAAATTTTGAGGCCAGTAAACACGACTGGAACTGGCGATGCTTTTGGTGCGGGATTTGTTTATGGAATAATTAAAGGCAAGAGCATTAAGAAAGCACTTGACTCGGGGCATAAGGAGGCTTGTTCTGTGCTTATGCATAAGGGCGCTAAGACAGGACTGCTGAGGAAGATATAGGTTTAAGTTATTGGTTCTGTATCTTTTCCATAATCTTCTTATGATTTTCCAGTGATTCTTTTAAAGAAGGGCAATTATATTCTAAAACAGATCTAAGCTTTGAAGAATTAGTTCCATTGTTTAAAGGGCGAGGAGCTTTTTGTCCTAAATCAGAGGTCTTAGTTAAAATAAATAATTTTTTGTCCAAATTAAATACCTCTGCAATTAATAAAGCGAAAGTATAACGATTCATTGTCTCAGGACCAGTAGCAACAAATTTTCCAGAAAGGTCTTTATCAATAGCAAGCTTAACATAATCACACAATACTTTTACATCAATGGGATTGTTGATTTGATCATCAACTATTTTTTTCTTTTCTTTTAAATTTAAGAGCTGCATGAAAAAATTATTACCTTCAGGATCATAACCAAAGATTACTGTTGGTCTTAGAATTAAATAGTTTTGCAGAATAGAAACAACTTTTTCTGCTGCCAGCTTACTCTCACCGTAAAAATTAACTGGTTTAGTCTCAGAATCTTCTTTATAATTATTAGTCTCGCCTGCATAAACATAATCAGTTGAAATGTAAATTATTTTCTTTTTGTTGATGAAAGACCATTTTACAAGATTCAGTGTTCCCTGAACATTTGTTGTCCAAGCCTCCTCTTTATGTTCTTCACAGAAATCAACATTAGTCAAAGCTGCGCTATGCACAATAATATCTGGTTTTACAGAGCCAAGAACATTATTAATTTCATCTTTTTTTGTAATATCGCATTGATGAGTTGTTGTGCTTCCAAGTCTTCTAGATAAACCATATATCTCATGTTCCTTTTTCAAATAATTAAATATGTTCTTCCCAACAAATCCAGCACTTCCAGTTATAAGAATTTTCATAGCACTCAACCGTGTTTTATATCCCAATTATAAGGAATATCTTTTGTAAAAGGATCAATTCTGACGATTTCTTCAGGATCATGCGAATGAGAGGCGATATTTATTACTAATGAGTCTTCTGTTCCAATTCCTTTAAAACCATTTGCTATACCTGGCGGAACAGTAACTCTAATATAGTTATCTTTTCCTAAGAAAATTTCCATTAATTGTCCTTTTGTTGGAGAATCAGGACGCTGATCATATAGCACGAGTTTGATTTTTCCTACTGGAACAACATAATTTAAAGTCATAGTTTTATGTAAGTGCCAAGCCTTTATAGCTCCAGGATGTACCCATGAACCATAAACCTCTCCAAACTGCTTAAACACTGGATCATTATTTTTCATCATATGATAAATTGCTCCCCTCTCATCAGGGATTCTTTTTAATTGAGTTATTATAACTCCTTCTATTGCTTTTTTCTCTTCAGCCATAAAAATCAACAATTTGTGCTCTATATAAATTTTAGTGTGCTTGATTTTTATCTTCTATCAGTTAAAAATAAATTCAACAATCTTTATATATTGAAAGTGTGTGTGCAAGATATGAAAAAAGTTTCAATTGTTTTCAATCTTTACCAGCCAAAATTGTTTTTGTTAGAGAAAATATTGAAATCTTTGGAAAATCAAAAAAGTGAGTTTAAGATAGAACTTGAGGTTGTGAACAAGAAAATTGATGAAGAATGCTTAAGATTAATTAATTCATTTAAAAAAAAGTCAAGGAAAATGAAAATTAATGTTTTTAAAGTTGATGAAAACCTTAGTTTTGCTTCATCAATGAATGCTGGCATTAAAAAAACAAAAAATGATATAATCATAGTTTTGCAGCAGGATTGCATTCCCCTGGGAGAAAATTGGCTTCAAAATTTAGTTAAACCGTTTGAGGATAATGGAATTGTAGCTACTGTTTCAAAAGTTCAATTTCCAGATGAGCTGTGGGAGAAATTAAATAATTTTGGCAAGGCGATTATGCTGCAGGAAAAAGGAACAATTAGACCTTTATTGGATGAAAAGGGATGTGCTTATAGGTTGACAAATCTAAGTAAAGTTGGGTTCTTTAACGATAAAGACTTTAGAACAGCTGGGGAGGACTTTGATCTGTATATTAAACTGAAAAAAGAAGGCAAGATCGGTTATCCAGATGCGACAATAACACACTATCATCCAACTGACTTTAAAACTAGACTAGAAAAGGTTATTCAATATGCGAATGGATTTGGTACTCTTGTTAGAATTCATGGAAGGAAAATGCCTAGATGGTATGCAGGCATATTTAAAGCTCTTCCAGTTTTAGGTATAATTCCTTTCTTAATAAGCTACCCATTTAAAAAAGGCGTATCTTTGTATCCTTATTATACAGCAGTCATTCCTTTCATGCATATTAACTATGTAAAAGGTTTCTGGAAAGGTTTTTTTACTGGAAGCCAGAGTGTTGATGTTTTTAAGAAAAAGTAACCTTTTTTAACTTATATTGAGAGGGGTAGTTTATGTATGAACAAAAAGATATTACGGTTATAGTGCCTACGTATAATAGATGGGAAGATGTTAAGAAAACTCTAAATAAATTAAAACCCCATATTTCTAAATTGAAGGAAGTAATCGTAGTTGATCAGAGTACAGATAAAAAAACATTTGAATTAATTAAGAAAATAAAAAATAAAAAAGTTAAGTATATTTTCTCAAAAACGCCTTCAATAACAATTGCCAGAAATATAGGAGTAAATAAAACTAATAAAGAAACAAAAATTATATGTTTTATTGATGATGACGTTGATCTTGGAGAGAATTATTTTACTGAAATTTTAAAAATCTTTAAAGAGTATAAAGGAGCAAAAGGCGCTGCAGCTTATGTTCCATCAAATGATATAAGAAATATGGATAAAATTGAGAAACTTTTAAGGAAAATCTTTTGCTTATCTTTTCCTGAAGATGAAAATGCAAGGATAATCTCTGCATATGGCAATACATATCCTTCAAAACTCTCAAAAATAATAAAATCTCAATGGATATCTGGAGTCAATATGGCTTACAAGAGATCTGTATTTAAAGAACAGAGTTTTGACGAAAATCTTCTTGGGTACACTATTGCTGAAGATATAGATTTTAGTTATCGTTTATCTCAGAAACATCAAAATTCATTATATATTACTCCTTATGCGAATTTATTGCATAGAGTATCAAGTATAGAAAGATATCCGACTGAAAAGATGTCGTATATAAATCAAATAGATCATTTTTATTTTAATTTTAAGAATTTGAATAAAACCTTTAAGCAGAAATTAATTTTTGCGTGGTCTATCCTAGGCATCTCGATTTTGCGCCCAATTAAATTCTTATTTTCTAGAAGAGAAATAGATTATTTAAAAATGAAATTTTATTTTAAATCGTTATTTTACTGCTTGCGTAATATTAAAAAAATAAAAGAAGGAAAATTAAGAGAATTCATGAATAAAGAGCATCATAATAAAACTTAAAAGCAACGCAATTTAGACTTTTTTATGTATATTTTGGGATTAAACATCGGACATAATGCAACTGCATGTCTTCTTAAAGATGGAAAGATTATTTCTTGTATAAGCGAAGAACGTTTCTCACGCATTAAAAATCATCACGGAATACCTTATAATTCTATCCAATTCATTCTTAATGGAGAAAAAATAAAGTTAAATGATGTTGATTTAATTGCACTTGACGACCAATACCCTATAGAAAGAGATCCAAATTTTGGAAAGAATTTCTTTAATGCTTATATAAATAAATCTCTAAAAAGAAAAGTATTCTCTTATTTAGGCTATAAATTCCCTAATTTTTTTAATATTTATTATCAAATCAAAGAAAAAAAGAGAAGAAATAATAAAAGAAATTTCAGAGAAAAAATAAAAAACCAGTTATCAAACGAGCTTAATATGGGCGGAAAAAAGATAGTGGTTTCGGATCATCATTTGATGCATGCCTTTGGTACGATAGGCAATCTTGACAAAAGCAAAAAATGGCTGATTTTTACTTTAGATGGTGAAGGATCTGGTTTATGTGCGACTGTGAATATTTATGATGGAAAATCACTAAGAATTTTGTCTAAAACAAGAAAAACTGCGTCATTAGGATATTTTTATGGGCTTGCAACCATGTATTTAGGAATGAAGCCACTTGAACATGAGTTTAAAGTCATGGGTCTTGCACCTTATGCAAAAATTGACAAAGTAAATGAAGTTTATCAAAAAATTAAAAAATTATTCTGGATAGATGATAATTTGGAATTTCATTCTTCATTTAATATGCCTTTTGCAGATCATTTCTTTAATAAAGAAATGAAAAATGTACGTTTTGACACTATTGCAGGAGCAGTTCAAAAATTAACTGAGGACATTTGTTGTGAATGGATAAAAAAAGCAATAATAAAAACAGGAATAAGCAATGTTGCTTTATCTGGAGGAGTCTTTATGAATGTGAAAGCAAATAAAAAAATATCTGAATTGCCTGATGTTAAGGAGATTTTTGTGATGCCGAGCGCAGGAGATGAAAGCAATGCTATAGGATCCTGCTTTTACGGATATAGATTATTCTGCGAGAAAAACAAAACGAAATATTTACCTTCGCCATTAACTGATTTATATCTAGGACCTGAATATGATAATTATTATATTGAAGAACTGATAGAAAGAGAGAATTTAAGAAAAAAATATTGGATAAGAAAAGAAAAAAATATCAATTTCACTATAGCTCGGCTTTTAGCAAAGGGGGAAATTGTTGCTCGTTGTTCAGGAAAAAGTGAGTGGGGAGCTCGTGCTCTGGGAAACAGGTCAATTTTGGCTAATCCCGTAAATATTGACACTATTCGTATACTTAATGAAACTATTAAGGATAGGGACTTTTGGATGCCATTTACTCCTTCTATATTAGATAAATTCGAGAAAAAATATATTTTAAATGAGAAAAGAATTTTTTCTCCATATATGGCGATTACATTTGATTCTACTAAAACAGCAGAAAAAGAAATGCCTGCTGCAATGCACCCTTATGATTTTACAATAAGGCCGCAAATTGTTAAAAAGGAATACAACGCAGATTATTATGATATCATAGAAAAATTCAGCAAATTGACTAAAATAGGGGCTGTTCTAAACACTTCATTCAATCTTCATGGCGAGCCTAATGTTCTTAAGCCCGAGGATGCCATCCATACAGTTGAAAACTCGTCTCTTAAATATCTTGCAATGGGGGATTATTTATTTGAGAAAATAAGTTAAAAAATATAGATTTTTAATTACCGCTATATTTATATTCTTAGTTTAATAATATTATTATGGATCAAGTAAAAGAAGGAGTTGTTAAGTTTGAACAGAGACATACTTTTAGTCAGCCTATTGAAAATAAAAATATAATTGAATTGAATGAATGGAGGAGAATTTTAAAACAACAAGGCATTATAGGCCAGAATTCAAGAAAGTATAATGGGGTTGGATATGGAAATTTGAGTAAAAGGCTTGAGCCATATGAAGCTCCAGTTTATAATAGAAGATTTTTAATTACTGGGACACAGACTGGTTATCTAGAAGATCTTACAGAAGAGCATTATAGCATTGTGTTAGAGTATTATCCTGAGAAGAATTTAGTTATTTCAGAAGGGTCAATAGAAGCGTCTTCTGAATCGATGACGCATGGAACAATTTATGATATAAGCATAGATTATAGATATGTATTTCATGTTCACTCTTCTCATTTATGGAGAAATTATAGAGAAATTGATTTGCCTAATACATTGAAGTGTGTTGAATATGGTACTCCAGAGATGGCCAAAGAAGTGAGACGATTGTTCAAAGAAAGTGATGTTGAAAAGAAGAAAATATTTGCTATGTTAGGTCATGAAGACGGCATAATTTCATTTGGTGGAACAGCAGAAGAAGCTGGAAAGGTTATTATTGATTATCTTAGCCGAACTTCTTAAAATATTCATGCAACTTTTCTGAAATATAATCTAAGTCGTCCAATGTTAGGAATTGGTGAATTCCAAAATGCAAGCCGTTATCTCCAACATATTCTGACTCTGGAAAGTCTCCTATTTTATGTCCGAGAAAAGAGAAAGCCTTATGCTGAGTCGGCATGCTGCCAAAATTTCTCTTGCACTTTATTGAGTTATCCTCTAAAAATTTGTAAAGTGATGAATAATTGTAATTTGGATCTTTCAATGTTACTGAAAAGGCATGCGGACAGATAATATCATTTTTTTCCTCTAAATTAAACCATGCATACTTTTCAAGATCTTTTAGTTTATAGAGAAGATAAATAAGACTCTTCTTTCTTGTATCGAAAATATTCCAGAACTTTTTTATTTCTGATAAGCCGATAGATGCCTCCATATCGTTCATTTTTAAATTACTTCCTAATCTTTCATGATCAAAATATAATTGTGCGCCTTTTCTACCATGAGTCCTAATTGACTGCAAGATATCTGCTATTTTGTCGTTGTTTGTTGAAATCATTCCTCCCTCTCCACAACAAACTAAATGAGCTATATAATAACTAAAAACAGCCATATCTCCCCAATGTCCAATAAATTTTCCTTTGTATTTAGCTCCATGAGCTTCGCAAGAATCTTCGATAACAAGCAAATTGTGTTTTTTTGCAATTTCCATAATTAAATCCATTTCACATGGTTTTCCCATTGTATGAACGGCCATTATGGCTTTGGTTTTAGATGTTATTTTCTCCTCTATTTTTCTTGGATTGATGTTTAAAGTGTGTTTTTCTATATCGACAAAGATTGGCTTAAAACCTGCTTGTAATATTGCTTCTCCAACTGCTGCAAAAGCAAGTGCTGGAGCAATGATTTCATCTCCTCTTTGAGCTCCAAAATCATAAAGAGCCATGCAGGCACCAATATCTCCTCCTGTTCCAGAATAAACAGCAAGATTATGTTTGTAGCCGAATAATTTTCCCCATTCTTCTTCAAACTGCTTTACTTTGGGTCCACCAGAAACCCAGCTGGTTGCTATACAATTTAACAAATTTTCTTTAGCAACTTCATCAAGCCTTAAATCTCCAAATTCTATTCTCATCTTCTTATAGTTTTAACAAAATGAATAAGCATATTTAATAAGTTATTGTTGATACAATATAATAATTGAACATCTCATTTTAATATCTATTTTAGTGAGAAAGAAACACAATAAACATTAAAAACCATCTTAATTTCTGATAAATATGAATGGTACTTCAATAAAAAAAGCTTTAATAACAGGTATTAGCGGTTCTGGAGGAAGTTATTTGGCAGAATATATAGTAAATAATCATCCTGAGGTTGAAGTTCATGGTATGGCGCGCTGGCATAGTACTACTGCTTCAAATAATCTTGAAAAAATTAAAAATCAAGTAAAATTACGTGAGTGTGATTTAACAGATCTTTCTTCTATTCTATCAGTTTTAAAAGAGGTAAAACCTGATGCAATTTTTCATATAGCGTCTTACGCAAATGTGCGGGCTGCTTTTATTACTCCTTTGGCAGTAATTTATAATAATGTAATGGGGACGGCGAATCTGTTAGAAGCAGTTCGTATATTAGAAATACGACCGATTATTCAACTTTGTTCAACTTCAGAGGTATATGGTCAAGTCGATCCAAAAAATGTTCCAATAAAAGAGGACTGTCCAATTAACCCTGTAAATCCATATGCCGTGTCAAAACTTACACAGGATGCTTTGGGATATACTTATTTTAAAAGTTTTGGAATTCCAATAATTAGAACTAGAATGTTTGCGTATCTTAATCCTAGGAGAAGTGATTTATTTGCAACGTCTTTTGCAAAGCAAGTTGCAAGAATAGAAGCAGGACTTCAAAAAGAGCTTTTACATGGAAATTTAGAATCAACAAGAACTTTGATAGATGTTAGAGATGCGATGGAATCTTATTGGATTGCAACAACTAAAGGCAAGCCTGGAGAAGTATATAACATCGGCGGTAAAACCATTATTACTGTTGGACAATTTTTGGAATTATTGAAGAAACTTGCAAAATGTCCAATTCCTTCGAGAGTGGATCCAGCTCTTTTAAGGCCAGTAGATGTTACTTTGCAGATTCCAGATACTTCGAAATTTGAGGGAGAAACTGGATGGAAACCAAAATATTCTTTTGAAGAAAGCGTGGCTTTTCTTTTAGAACATTGCAGGAATGAAGTAAGAAGGAGTTGATGTAAAAATGAATATTTCAAAAAAATCTGAAGAGGATATAACCAAAAAAACTAAGCATTTCTATACAGACTATCCATTTCCAAATTATGACATTTCAACACAGGAAAGTTTCAAGCAGTATTGTCTAAAACATACATGGTATTTGCGCACGATTCCTTTAGCATATATTAAAGAATCTAAAAATAAAACTCTTTTAGATTGCGGAGGGGGTACTGGTGAGAACAGTTGTATGTTCGCTTCTCTTGGCTTTGACGTGACTGGATTTGATATAAGTCCGTCATCTGTTAGAAAAGCAAAACAAAATGCTAAAAATCTAGATCTTAAAATTAGCTATTTTGAAGCAGATATATTAAATTTATCTTTAAATGAAAAATTTGATATAGTTTTTTGTATGGGGGTTATTCAACATACGCAAGATCCTATAAGAGCATTTAAAAAAATATCAAAATATATTAAGCCTGGTGGTATTCTCGTTATAGGCACTTATAACTTATATGGTTCGTTGATGGGAAGAATATTTCAGAGGGAAAAATTAAGATTATTTTTTGGAAATAAAGTTAAAGAGAAAATTAAATATCTTATGAAGAAAGATAGAAACTTAGCTAGCCTACCAAATGCACGCGAATTAATATTAGACGGAACAGATAACCCTAAAGAAAGTTTCTTTACAATAGGAAAAATATTGCAAATGTTTAAAGATGAAGGTTTAAAACCCTGCTTAGCTTCACCGCCAATTATTATAAAGGATTATTTTAGAAATAATAAGATTTCTAATACTTATTCTTCAAGATTAGACAGATTTTTTGTTCAGCTAGTTTGGACATTAGCAAAAAAAGATTTCTTCACAATTTCTGGAATTAAATCCATATGATTAAATATAAAAATATCTTTAAATATAGATTATTAACTATAAATATCAAATATAGAAAATGAATTTTTACAAAGATAAAAAAGTATTAGTTACTGGAGGGACTGGAATGATCGGAAAGCAGTTAGTTGAACTTTTGATTCAAGAAGGAGCTAAAGTCAAAATTGCTTCATTAGATGATCCTTCTTTAGCACCTTCAGGAACAGAATTTATGCGAGTAGATCTTACTAACTTAGATAATTGCATTAATGCTTGCAATAATGCTGAATTTGTTTTTCATCTTGCAGGAATTAAAGGTTCTCCAAAAATGATGAAAGAAAAACCTGCAAGTTACTTTGTTTCATCACTTCTTTTTACTACGAATATGATGGAAGCAGCAAGAAAATCCAATGTAAAGAGATTTTTATTTACTAGCAGCGTTGGAGTTTATGGTCCATCAGAAGTTTTTTATGAAGATGATACTGAAAAAACTCTTCCATCGCCAAATGATCTTTTTGGCGGATGGCATAAACGAACAGGAGAATTACAAGCGAAAGCATATCAAATTCAATATGGTTGGAATGAGATTTCAATTGTTAGACCTGCTAATGTTTATGGACCTTATGATAATTTTGATCCGGAAAACGCGATGGTTATACCTTCATTGATAAAAAGAGCTTTAGATGGGGAGAATCCTCTGGTAGTATGGGGAGATGGATCTCCAATCAGAGATTTTATACATGCAAAAGATGTTGCTAGAGGAATGATGATTGTATTGGAATTAGGATACAATAAGCCTGTTAATTTAGGCAGTGGCGTTGGATGCTCTATTAAAGAGTTAGTTAATGTTATTGTCGATAATCTAGAAAAAAAGCCTCAAATAGTCTGGGATACAACAAAACCTTCAGGAGATAAAAAAAGATTGATGGATATTTCAAGAGCGAAGAGTCTTGGATGGAATCCTATAATTTCTCTGGAAGCAGGAATTAAGGATACAATGGAATGGTATAAAAATAATAAAGATGCAATAAAAAAGAGATTTAATGTTTTCATTGATAAGAGCTAAAAATGAATAAGAAAAAAGTCCTAGTTTGTGGTGCAACTGGATTCATAGGTAGAAATGCCGCTGAAGCATTGGCGGAAAGAGAAGATTTTGAAGTGACTGCAGTTTATAATAATAAACTTCCATTTAACAATCAGAAAATAAATTTTATTAAAGCTGATTTAACAAAAAGAGAAGATGTTGATAGAGTGGTTAAAGGGCAGGATATATTAATTCAAATGGCTGCTACAACTTCTGGAGCGAAGGATATTGTCTCTAAGCCATATATTTTTGTAACAAATAATGTTTTAATGAATTCACTTATATTAAGATCTGTATTTGAAAATAAAATAAAGCATTTTATATTTCCAAGCTGCACACTTATGTATCAATCTTCTTCTATTCCATTGAAAGAGAGCGATTTTGACGCAAATAAAGAACTTTATAAAAATTATTTCGGCCCAGGTTGGACAAAGATATATCTTGAGAAAATGTGCGAGTTTTTTTCACGTTTGGGAGAAACGAAATTTACAGTGCTTCGCCATTCTAATATTTATGGCTCTCATGATAAATTCGATTTAGAAAAGAGCCATGTTTTTGGAGCAACAATGACTAAAGTTCTTACTGCAAAAGATGGAAAAATAATTGTCTGGGGAACAGGTGAAGAAGAGAGAGATTTGCTTTATGTGGATGATTTAGTTGACGCTGTTGTTCTAGCTTTAGACAAACAGCAAGACAAATTCAAGCTCTATAATGTTGGCCTTGGAAAAGCTACTGCTATTAAAGATTTGGTGAAGAAAGTTATTGATGCTTCTGGAAAGGAACTAAAGATAGAATATGATACTTCAAAGCCAACTATAAAAACATCTCTTTCTCTAGATTGCACAAAGATAAAAAATGAGCTTGGTTGGATGCCTAAAACTTCTTTGGAAGAAGGCATTAGAAAGACAATGGATTGGTACAAATCGCATATTCAACTAAAAGAAAATTACTAACCTATATATTTCATCACCAATTTATTTATAAAGCTTATTCAGGCAAAACCTAATATGTATGAGAAAAAAGTTCCACTTGAGAAAATCATCGAAAAATTTACTTCTGAAGGAAATTTAAGCTGGCAAAAAACTTCAAGAGATGTCTGTTCTTTTTCAGAAGGAAGAGGATGCTTAACCAATCTATCAGGATTTACTTATATAGTTGGTTCTAATCATGGTATTGATGAGTTTACTAATAATTGGTATAGTTTAAAGGTTTACAAAGATGATGAACAAGTAGCAAGTTATATGGAGGACGAAACAAATCCTCCGGGGCCATTAGGCAGAATTTATAATAACGCAAGGGATGTGATAAGAGAAAAAGAAGAAAGAGAGAAAAAAGAAATTTTAAGAAAGGGAGAAGAAAAGTCAAAAGGATTATCTGAGATTTTTTATGCTCAATATCAAAGCTAGATTTAAGTTTAATCAATATATACTAAAAATTAATTAACTTTATTTATAAATAATTAACAACTTAAAATAGATATTCTTATATGGCAAAAATATTAATTACTGGAGCCTCAGGAAGATTAGGAAACCAGTTAATCAGGAGATTAGAAGAGGTATAGATAACTGCGTAGAATATGTTACAAAAGATTAAATAGTGTGTTATGTTCTGTGTTGAATGAAAAAAAAGACAGATGGCAGAAAATATTCTAGAGAATTTCTTGAGAGGTGCCGT
>ORJL010795577.1_pt1 | contig 11928 bp, 11 predicted proteins | sample 1779941 | NCBI WGS metagenome assembly ORJL01 (sample SAMEA104232317, study PRJEB22302) | groundwater metagenome | biome: forest; feature: aquifer; material: groundwater | place: USA | collected 2011-08-07 | depth 5.8 m
CTCCACCGCCGCGCGCAGCACGGCAGGCACGGTCCTCGCCCCTCCTCCATCCAGCGCCGACCGTGCTCCCGCAGCCGCCCGGCGCATGACGGTCAGCATCGTCCCCTCCACCGGGACGCTCATGGAGCGGTACGCCGCCATATTCGCCTCCTCCAGCGCCCGGACAAGGTCGGCGGCGGTCATCACGGAGACGTTCCCCAGCCCCTTGCTCATCCCCCCCACGATCTGGGAGAGGATGACCCCGCTGTTCCCCCGCGCCCCCATGAGTGCGCCCTTGGCCATCGTTTGGGCAATGGCCCCCACTCGCTCGTTGGCCACATCCTGCACCGCCTTGAGGGTGGAGCGCATGGTCAGCGCCATGTTAGTGCCGGTGTCCCCGTCGGGCACAGGGAACACGTTCAGCGCGTTCACAAGGGCCGCGTTCTTCTCCAGCCACACCGTCGCAGTCTCCATCAGCGCCCGGTACGTCGGTCCGTCGAACGTCATCGCCGGCCCGGCCCCCCGCGCGTCCTTGTCCCTATGCGCCATCGCGGCCCGCCTTATCCCCTGCCCCAGATAGCAAGATGGTTGGTGTGCCAGCCTCCCCCATGGGTATGCCTATTGCGCCTGGCCGAAGAGTGTGCCGGTTCTGCCCCGCGCCATTCCGGCGCAGGCCTGAACCTGGCAGGCGTCTCCTGCGGGCTGCTTTCGGCTCCCGGCTTGCGCAGGGCCGGCGAATAGGTCCCCCGTCTACATCGTCAGACCGAGATGCCCCGCGACAACCCTTCCTTGCCAAGGCTCTTCCCCATTTGGTAGACTGGCTTGCACGGATTGTAACCACCCTCTCTTTGTGCGTCAAAAGGAATCAGTCATGGCCAAGTGTCAGGTTTGCGGCAAGGGCCCACAGTTCGGTCACAGCGTGAGCCACTCCCACAGAAAGACCAACCGCCGCTGGGACGTCAACGTCCAGCGCACCACCGTCGTCCTCAAGAACGGTCAGAAGGACCGCATCCGCATGTGCACCCGCTGCCTCCGGACCGCATCCAAGCCCCAGGTCTAAGACGAGCCCCCGTCCCGAAAATGACCTCTGCGATACAAAGCAGCCCCGGTAGTCGGGGCTGCTTCCTTTTTATCCCTTCGCAGACGGGCCGATGATCTCTCAAGGGATAGGAATAGTATAGGCCGGGCATAGATCGGGGATAGAATATGCCCATCCGCTCCAGGGAGGTGCCTCCTGATCGACTCCGCGCCCCGCCGCCAGTCCGGCGCACCACCCCACCGATGGCGGCTCGGCCCGCTCACTCCGCTGCCCCTCGCCCTGGCCGTCATCCTCCTCGTGGCCATAGCTGTCCGTGTCTACGAGATCGGCCACAATCCCCAAGGGTTCTTCGCCGACGAGGCCTCCTTCGGCTACAACGCCTACACCATCCTCAAGCGCGGCACGGACGAATGGGGCGTGCGCTTCCCGCTCCTCTTCAGGTCCTTCGGCGAGTACAAGCTGCCCGTCTACACCTACGGGATCGTCCCCTTCATCGCCATCTTTGACCTCACCCACGAGGCCGTGCGCCTGGCCACCGCGACCTTCGGGGTGGCCACGGTCCTGGCGGTCTTCTTCCTTGGCCGCCGCATGTTCCACAGCGCCGTCGTGGGCCTGGTGGCCTCCGCCACGCTCGCCGTCCTGCCATGGCACATCCACTACAGCCGCACCGGCCTCGGAGACATCGTCGCCTACCCGCTCTTCCTGGTGCTGTGCGTGACCTTCTTCTATAAGGGCCGCGAACGACCCTGGCCCTGGTGGCCGCTCTCCGCCGTCACCCTGGCCCTAGCCTTCTACAGCTACCGCGGCGGATGGGTGTTCATGCCCTTCTTCATCGCCGCGCTGATCGCCCTGTACCGGAAGGACATCTGGAAGGAGCGCTCCATCGCCTTCCTCAGCGCCGGTCTCTTTGTCCTCTTGCTGCTCCCCATAGGCTGGCACCTCGCCTTTGGCGGCGGCGACCGCGTCCAGCAGGTCCCCATCCTCTCCAACGAGGCCCGGGGCGGCAGGACCTTGCTGGAGGCCTATTTCAACTATTTCTCCCCCGACTTCCTTTTCATCAAAGGCGACGACGGCTACATCCTCCGGCATTTCCTGCCCGGCCACGGCAACATGTACTGGGTCCAGGCGCCCCTCCTCCTGCTCGGCGTGGGCGCCATCCTCCTCCAGCGCCGGCGGGAAGGTCTCCTGCTCCTTATCGGGTTCGTCCTCTACCCCTGGAGCGGCGCTCTCACCGACGCCGGGGCCATCAGCAGTCGGGCGATCATCGGCGCCGTCCTCTACGCCCTCCTCACCGGCATCGGCTTTGCCACGGCGTGGGCACTCCTCGCCCGCTTCCGTGCGCCCGCTTACAGTGGGGCGGGGCCATCCGTTCGTCCTGAGGCTCTCGAAGGACCGCCCTCGAACGGATGGGGCGGGGCGTCCCCTCTACCTTCCATCTCATCCAGCGCGGAAAGGGGGACTGAGGGGGTGAGGTCTCCCTTCCCCCTCCTCCAAATCGCCTTCGCCGCCCTCATCCTCTTCATCGGGGCATACCAGGTCGCCGGCTACCTTCGTCACTACCACGCTGACTACCCAGCCCTCTCCGCCGGCTACTGGGGCTGGCAATGGGGACCGGAGGAGATCGTCCCCTACTTCGCCTCCGTTGAGCCCCAGTACGACAACCTCTACCTGGACGGCGAGTTCAACGCGCCCTACATCTTCTTCCGCTTCTACGCCCCGGACGCCTGCAAGAAATGCCAGATCGGCAACCTTACCTCCTACGATCCTGCCCGGAGGCAGATCTTCGCCCTCCGCCCCAATAACGTCCTGGACCCCTACACCTACGACACCAAGAAGACCCTCCTCTACCCGGACGGAACCGTCGCCTTCCAGATCGTGGAAGTCGTCGGCCCGCCCCGCTAGGCCTTCCCAGAATAGGATAGGGGATGGCCGAACGGCCATCCCCTATTGGCATACCCGTTAGAGCCCGATTTGTCAGTGAGATGCCTGGCCCTAACCAGGCGATGTGTCTCACCTCAAGCCACATCAGAGTGTGTTTAGGCGTACATAGAAGCACTGACGCTAGCTATTCAGAGGATTGAGCCAAGATGCTACGCAGGGAAAGACTGACGGCGAGTGAGTGCGTGGCTAACACCCCTGACTCTCTATGAGTGTAGGGATTGAAAGCGCCCTAGTCCATTGCTGGACTAGGGCGCTTGTCTGTTTGTAGTGAGTCATGATGGTACGCCCCGTGACTCTCTATAGGCCTAGGGATGCAAGCGCCCATCCGAAACCATTGGGAAGGGCGCTTGGGATGCTACAACCCGCAACCCTTCAGAGCGCGCCGCCGCGCCCGGGACAGGGGCAGCCCCTGGCAAGACTAGAGTACGTAAAGCACAGCGTTGAAATGCCGACAGCGAACCTCAAGAGAGTTTCCCTGAGACTTTCATACTCGAGATCCCTTGAAACATACCTCGGCTCTATTGGTCAGTGCATATGGCTAACGGCACCACGACATCCTTAGCGTCCCGGTGTTGCTTCCCTTTGCAGTGACAGGTCAGACATGTTCACTTGTCATTGTTGAATACGAGGCTGTGTCACATTTTCTGGCCTACGTAGTACGTAACCCGTCAGACATCTTTGCACTCGTCATTGCTGAGGCCCACATAACTGAAGGAAAGGAGGCTGAAATGCGGGAGCAGCAAGTATTTACCGGCTTCCAGCGATACATCCAACTGATAGAGGAGGACAAGGACGACTACCAGACCTTTCAAGAGGTCTTGAATCTCTTTGAGGCACAGGGGCTATTCGAGAATCTACCCGAACCGGACAAAACCAAGGCAGCCATTGTTCGTGTCGCCTTGGTAACCAGCCTTGACCTGCTCAACCCCAGTCTAAGGAAAGGAGACGTACTCCTTGGCACTCTGATGTCAGCTATGCTCACCGCCTTTACTGCGGGTGCTGAATACGGTCAAGAGCACCCGGAGTGGTGCATCTTACTCGGTTCATAAAGGACGAAATATTTGACATGTAGGAGGGACTATGGGAAACCCCAAGAAGAAGCTAAGGCCAACATCTGCCAAAGCTTCCAGAACCAAAACCGCGGCTCCTCGTAGACAAGACCTGCACGAGTACCCTCTTGAACAGCGAATTCACGTGGAACCACAAGTCTTCGATAGCTTGGTTCAGCCTCTTGGAGATAACGGAGATAAGAAAAAGAAGGCTGGCAAAGTCCGCCTTCCTGCTGACGAAGACCCGGAGGGCAATAACATGAACCTCGTGGGGAAGGAAGTCCCGTTGCCGCTTGCTCTTGCCAAACTTGAAGCAGACTTGAAGAAGATGCGGCTTTGGAAGAAGGCAGAAAACTAGGGATGGGTATGGGACACCACTAACCTGTCCTTCAGGCTCGCTGGTGACTTCATCGCTTCTGTCGATTGCCCGACTCTGAAAACAGGGCTCACTTTGCGTCTCATGAAGCAGCCCGAGGCAATGCTGGAACTCGAGAATATTCTCTGCAACGCTGCAGTTCGTAGCGGCAGGGCCATTCCTTGGCAAACCTTTGAGAGACTATGTAAGCAAATGGTCAGAAATCTTGGATTCGACATTCAACAGACGCAGCGCAGTCGTGACGACGGAGTGGACATATTCGCGACGGACACCGCGATCTTCAGACAGCACCTCACCTATGTGTTTTCATGCAAACGATTTGAGGGTAGCGTCGGCGTGGAGTACGTAAGGGAACTGCACTCTGTGGTTGTACATTTCCAGGCTGACCAAGGCATCCTCATCACTACCGGAAAATGCACAAAGGATACTCACAACTGGACCCAAGGGAAGCCACTTCAAATAATTGAGGGCTATGACGCAAGAACACTCGTTCGTCACATGGCCTCTCCAAACACATGAGTGAAACCTTGAAAGTGCGCCTCGAACGTGGTCGGAATGCCGGGCTTGAACCCGGGGCCCTTGTCCCAAACCCGGTGCGCTACCGCTGCGCCACTTCCCGACTGAAAACAGGCTGGTTGTACCCGTAATAATCCCATCCCACATTCAAGAAAGCGCGAAGAGCCATGCCCACACGTCGCGGTCGATGATGGCAGATTTGAACAAGAAGAAGAACCTGCTACTGGTGCACTAGGCTTTCCTAACGTCAAACGATGACAAACGGTTGTCCCCGCGCCTCCCTCCAGCGCAGAATAGACACAGCCTTCCATCATGCCTAAGGGTTACCTGTGCCACCAAGTAATGACCTGTACGCCATCCTGCAAGTGCCCCCGTCCGCGGACCTCCTGACGGTCAAGACCGCCTTCCGGCGTCTGGCGCGCCAATACCACCCGGACGTGAATGCGTCCCCCGGTGCGCTGGAGGTCATGAAGCGGCTGAACCATGCCTACGAGGTGCTTGCCGACCCCGTAACACGCGCTGCGTACGACCGTTCTCGCACATCTGCTCCGCTCCATGGCGCCACAGCGACTGAAGAAACGTGGAGCAACGAGGGGAGAAAGAAGGACCGGAGGTTCGCCCATCTGACCCTGGACGACCTGGTCCGGCTGCTGGAGGAGTCCCGCGTGGAGGTGGTGGACAACAGGGGGAAGAAGGGCGCCCTCTGGATCATCGGCGGGCTGGAGCTGCGATGGTTGAACGAGGAACTCAGCCACCTGGGGCTCCGGTTCCTCTACCGCCCCAAGGGAGGCCGCGCCAGCAAGCACAGGCCCGGCTGGCTCTTGGGCAAGCGGTCCTGACCAGCGATAGGCCCCAACTTGTCTTTCAAACGCCAGAACGGATGGCGTCCCGTCTTGGCTGGCGTTCAGAACCTCGGACGGCGGTCGTACAGTTTGCAGGCCTGGATATCCTCAGGCTCAAGCCAGGGGTAGGTCCTAACGAGCTTCTCAAAGGTATCGCCCGCTGCCACATTGCGCAGGAGCTCTTCGACAGTCAGACGGTGTCCCCGAATGATCGGCTTGCCGCCGAGGATGTCCGGATGGATGGTGATGCGCTCCAGGAGCTTTCTGTCTTCCGTGGGTACCTCGCAATGAAAAGGCTGGTCGGGGTGCCGGGATTTGAACCCGGGACCCCCTGGTCCCAAACCAGGTGCGCTACCGCTGCGCTACACCCCGACTTGTCGACTGCTCGCTCACGCCGTTAGATACTCGAACGCCGGGATTTGAACCCGGGACCCCCTGGTCCCAAACCAGGTGCGCTACCGCTGCGCTACACCCCGACTTGTCGACTGCTCGCTCACGCCGTTAGATACTCGAACGCCGGGATTTGAACCCGGGACCCTCCCGATTCCGAATCGGGATGCGCTACCGCTGGGCCACACCCCGATGCAAAAGAAGCGGAGAGGCTCCCAAGCCCGCTCGTGGTGAGCCCCCGATGCAATCGGGGAACCATCGCCGGTAGGCGACGGGCTACCCTCACGGGGACCACCCTTCGACAAACTCAGGATGAGCCGAAAACTTGAAGTGCCTCTCCGCTGATAGTACCAAATTCGGCGGACGCGTGCCGCTATTTTGGTAGCTTGTAGGCCCCCGTGCGCTTGGGCAGCGCCACCGTGGCCATACCCGGAGCGGTCTTGTCGTTCTTCTGGTTGACCACGTTCAACTCCAGGTCCACCAGGTACATCCCGTCCTTCTCGTATTTCTTCGTGACTGTCCCCTCGCAGGTCAACACGTCGTTCTTCTGGTTGATCGCCCGGAACTGGCAGCCCATGCTCACCACCCACGCCTCGTCCCCCGCCCAGTCCCGCAGCATGTTGTGCAAGTACGCCCACCGCAGGTTGCCCATCCCAAAGGCCCCTTGCTCGTTCAGCGCTGCCCGCCCCGCCTCGTCGTCCATGTGGATATATACGAACTCGTCGTTCACCGCCGCATAGCGATTCCAGTGCATGAAGTCCGTCTTCCGGCTCCACGTCGGAACCTTCTGGCCCTCCTTCACGTCTTCCCAATACACGTTGAACGTCATTGTGTCACCTCGTTTTGGATAGCGTTGAGACTAATACCGGATGCCAACGGAATGCCGCACCTTCACCAGCTCGTTCCGCTGGTTGTACCACCGCGTCTCCGTCGTGTCGAAGAGCGTCAGGCCAAGACGTGTGGTCCGCTCGTTCCAGTCCACCAGCGCGGATGTCGAGTGCAGGACGTCACCTGGCCGTATCGGCGCGTGGTACCACTCCGTCTGCCCCCCGTTCATCCCTCGCGTACCCACTCCGCCGCCCTGCGGCGTCGCGTTCGTGTTCATCACTTCACGCTCCACCGGCCAGGCGAATGGGTTGAAGTCCGGCGGCGCGATGATCCCTCCGTAGCGCGTCGTCTTCGCGTACTCCTCGTCCCAATACAGCCGGGGAGGCTTCTCCGGCCAGTAGACCGCGATCGCCCATTTGCGTATGTCCGACAGGGACGCCGGCGGCGAGTACCGAGGCTCGCTCCAATTGTCCCTTCGTTTCTTCATCTCCTCCGTGACAAGTGTCTGTGGCTGCGACGTCATGCAACACCCTCCGTAATGACAAGTTGATGCCCGGACTAGGGCGCATTGTAGCAAAGAAACTGGTTATGGTCACCTACAACCGGCCCCTCGGATCGCAGGGGCAGGTCACAAGACCTGCCCTCTCCAGGCACAAAAAGGGGAAGCAGGGAGATAGGGCCTCTAGTCCTGTAACTCCACCGCCTGCGCCTCTGCCCTGTGCAGGGCCCGCTCCTGCACCCAAGCTGTGACCAGGTAGTAGAAAGCCGCCAGTAGAGGCACCCCCAGCAGCGCCCCCCAGAACCCCGCCACCTTCGCCCCTATGATGACCGCCAATAACACCAGCATGGCGGGCAAGTCCACCGCCTTCCCAAGTACCCGTGGGGAGACGATGTTGGTCATCACCTGTTGGAAGATCAGCAGGATGGCCAGGGTCACAAGAGTCCGTCCCGGCGTGCTCGTCAGGAGCGCCGTCAGCACCGGGATCGAGATTGCGATAAGGTCGCCAATGAACGGCAGGATGATCAGGAAGCCCGCAAGGATGCTGATGGGAAGGGCGAAGGGCAAGCCCAGCGCCGTCATCACGAGGAACGTCCCCGCCGCGTAAATGGCCCCGATGACGAGCATCCCTCGCATATATTGGGTGAACGTGTGGTCCATTTGACGGAACACGTGACGCACGTGCGTGCTGTACTGTTCCGGCACCAGCCGGAAGAAGATATTGGACGTGGACTCCCCTGTCACCAGGATGTAGAAAGCGATCACCAGCGTCAGAAGGAACTTGAAGACGATGTCGCCAATGCCCGTAGCGATGGCAAGGGTGTTCCGGCCTATGGCGCCAAACACGTCGTTTGACAGGTCCCCCAGAGGCACCTGCGCCACCAACGCCTCCAAGTCCACGTCGATGCCCATGCCCGCCAGCGCCTCTTGGGCCTTCAGCGCCAGAAGAGGTATGTCCGCAATGATGGTGGGCGCCGTCTGCGCCAGCAGGATGACCTGGGTGATTGTCAGAGGCACGAGGAACGCAAGGACGATTGCGAACGGTACGAGAAAGGCCACAAACGCCAGCAGGCGGGAAAGCGTCCGGTTCCAGTGCAACCTTTGCTCCAGATAGTCCGCCGGGCGGCGCAAGAGCGTCGCGATGATCCAGGCAATGAAGACCACCAGGATGATGTCGCCAAAGAAGATGATCACCTGGCCAAGGGCAGTCACAAGGAACAGGGCTGCAGACATCCCGACCAGCACGAGCACAGTCCGCAGCAACGGGGAGTTCTCCACCACGCCGGCCCCTCCATCCAGTGCGAGTGCTTGCCGCGCCTGACTCGGAATATGTGAGCCCCGGCGCGCCGGGCGGCGACTCCTAGAGGTCGTCGTCCTCGTCATCCGACGCGCCGCCTAGCTCCCGCTCCACCACCGCCCCGCCCAGGACCCGCAGCGGGTCCTCCAACGAGCGGATGTACTCCAGCGCGTCCTGCGCCGCCGCCTGCACCCGCTCGTCCGCGTGCTTCAGGCCCCGCTGCAGCGCTTCCTCTCCGCGTGGCCCGCCGATGATCCCCAGTGCGTTCACCGCCGCGGACTGCACATCCGGGTCTATGTCGTTCTCCACTAGGCGCATGAGGTCCGGGATGACGTCTTCGTTGCTCAGGCGTCCCGCAGCGGTCGCCGCCTCGTAGCGCATCATGGGCGACGGGTTCTCCATCTCATCGACGATGAAGGACAGCCACTCGTCGTCCCCGCTGCGGCCCATGGCATAGACCGCGCTGGCCCGCACCTCTTCGTCGTCGCTATCGTACATCTCCCGGATCAGGTCCTGCACCTGCGGCGAGCTGATCGGCCCGACAGCCTCGATAGCTCGCCGCCGAACCTCCCTGGCCTCATCCGGGTCATGGATCGCCTCCAGGAGCGCCCCCACCACACGGCGTGCGTCCCGTTCCAGCAGCTTGTCCGCCTCCGCCAGCTCCGTATATTGTCCCAGCACCTGCGCCGCCGCCGCCCGCACGCCCTCATCCGCATCGCTGCGGAGGCGCCGCACCAGAGGCTCGATCAGTTTCCGGTCCTGGCTTTCCCAAAGTCCCAGGACGGCGGCCCGCCGCACGTCGGCGTCCGTATCCTCCATGCCCACCGCAAAGAACGACTCGAAGTTCAGGTCTAGGTTGTCTTCCAGCATGTCCGTCAGGCGTTGCGTCACCTCGTGGCGACGCTCCACCGGCACGTGCGGCCACGCGCGGCGCAGCATCTCCACCTGCTCCGGTTCCAGGGCAGACAGGTTCGTCAGCCCCTGGAAAGTCAGCGCAGCGTCGGAGTCCACAAGCTCTTGCAGGAAGGCCTCGTATGCATTGGCGGCCATAGGAAAATCCCTTGCCGGACACGGAGACGTTCTCGCGCAGGACCCAGGGCGCCGTAAACGCGCCGCCAACGTCCATACGCCCCACGCTCATCGCGCCCAGGTCCTCGTTAAATGTCTCCCAAGATGCATCCGGAGCGCGAGGGGCTCCAGAATGGTTGTGCTAGAATAGCTGCACGTCGATTGTAGCATACGGGTGTAGACATGACGGCGAACATCCAGGAAGTCCTGCGAAGGCTTCAGCATGAGTATGGGGAGCGCGCCTGGTACATGCGCCGCGACCCCGTGAGCGAGCTTGTCTTCACTATCCTCACTCAGAACACGTCGGACAGGAACGCTTTCGTCTCTTACTCCAGGCTCGTGCGCCGCTTCCCCACATGGGACGCCGTGGCGGACGGAGATGTAGCTGAGATCGAAAAGGCCATCGCAATCGGCGGCCTCTCCAAGACCAAGGCCCCGCGCATCAAGAAGGTCCTCCAGCAGATCCGTGAGGAGCGCGGCGGTTTCGACCTCTCCTTCCTGGAGACCCTGCCCTTGGAGGAAGCAAAGGCCTGGCTCGGTCGGCTGGACGGAGTGGGACCCAAGACCGTGGCCTGCGTGCTCATGTTCTCCTTCAACAGGCCGGCCATGCCCGTGGACACGCACGTGTACCGCATAGCCCAGCGTCTGGGCCTCATTGACGCCAAGATGAGCGTGGAGCGCGCCCATGAGGCGCTTGAGCGCTCCGTCCCGCCGGAACAGGTCTACCCCTTGCACGTTGATCTCATCGAGCATGGCCGCCGCGTCTGCCAGGCGCGCCGCCCCCAGTGCGACCTGTGTGTCCTCAGCCCCCTCTGTCCATCCAGCGCCGTATCCACGGCCCCTATCGCCAGGTGACAGGCCAAACCCTGTAGCCGGGCTATAATGGTGGAAAGCGGTCTGGGACAACCTGTCCCGAGGCGTCCGGAGCGGGGACTATCCGAACCGGGGTTTCTGGGTCATACTTGTGGGAACTGCCTGGACCCGGGTATGCCTTTACAAAAGCCCCTGGCGGGCTCGGCCAGGAAGGAGACAGGAACATGCAAGTCGGCGCCTTTGAGCTCCGTGAAGCGGCCCCTCATTTGAGGCAGCCCCACCTTTTCCTCTCTCTCCGGCCATGGATAGACGTCGGCGCCGTTGGCACCGGGACCCTACAGGCCTTGGAAGAACACTTGGACGCCAAAGAGCTCGGTCGGCTGCGGCGGCCTAGCGTCTTCTATGACATGACCCGCTACCGCCCCCAGTTGTACCGCGTCGAGGGCGAGCGCATCATCGAGCTTCCCAACACCGTAGTGAAGTACGCCCAAACAGCGGACCAGGACTTCCTCTTCATCCACGCACTTGAGCCTCACCTGAACGCCGAGGACTTCGTGGACTCTATCATGCAGGTCGTAGAGCATATGGCGGTGGCCCGCTATTGCCAGATTGGCGCTATGTACGGGTCCACCCCCCACACCCGCCCCCTCATCGTCACCGGTCAAGCTACCGAGAAGGACGTCCAGGATAAGCTCCGGGGCGTCCTCACAATGCGCCGCAGCAACTACGAAGGCCCTACCTCCGTGATGGGTACCATCACCGACCAGCTGCAGCGCAAGGGCGTGTCAACCCTTAGCTTCATGGTCCAACTCCCGCCCTACGTCCAGCTGGAAGAGGACTCCAACGGCCAAGAGCGCATGCTCAACGTCGTGAACACCCTCTACGACCTTAATATGGACGTGTCCGAGCTTGAGCGCCAGGGCAAGCAGCAATATCGGGAGATCGACCGCGCCGTCCAAGCGGACCCCCAGATCAAGTCTATGGTCCGCCGCCTGGAAGAGGCCTATGACGCCCAGCACAGCGCCGAACTGCAGCAGGGCGATTCCAAGGAGAACGACGCTCCCCCCTCCCACCTCTCCCCGGACGTCGAGCGCTTCCTCAACGACCTCGAAAAGCGCCGCAGGGGAGACAACAGCTAGCCCAAGCGCCACTGCTGCCCGCGGCCCATTGACCTTGACCGAACGACCTCGCAATCTATGGATTGCGAGGTCGTTCGCACGAAAAAGACCGCCATGGAAGCATGTATTTGAAGACGTTCAACGATTCGGGAGTGGGACGGGCCGCCACGGGC
>ORJL010235146.1_pt1 | contig 11927 bp, 14 predicted proteins | sample 1779941 | NCBI WGS metagenome assembly ORJL01 (sample SAMEA104232317, study PRJEB22302) | groundwater metagenome | biome: forest; feature: aquifer; material: groundwater | place: USA | collected 2011-08-07 | depth 5.8 m
AATTCCTGGGCCTCTAATTCTTTTAGTTCATCGTCTGTAAAAACAAAAGCCCTAAATGTCATATCTGTAGTGCCGGCATGAACATAATGGCTTCCAGTCTGAGTTCTAACTGCTTGAGGTATAGTTCTAAATTTAAAGTTAACTTCCACGCAGCTATAAAACTTCTTCCCTATTTTTAATGAATTATATTCCTCAAAGACAGATCCTGGCTTTATCTCTTTTTTTCCAAATAGAGTGAGCTCCATCTGCATGTTGTCAAAAGCAGCTACCAAATCCGGACTATTGAACTCTTTCATTCTTAATTGCTGTGATGCTTTTAAGTAGGGCCTGGTCCATTTGGTATAGAGTTTTAAGGAATCAACCTGGCTTTTTAGATATTGCCTTTCGATGTCGTATCTTTTCTTTAGTTCTTGCTCTGAATATTTTTTCCATTTCAAATATTCATCTAATTTTCTCAATAAGATTTTTTTGACTCTGTCATTAAGGTCCAGATCTTGTGCTTTTTCCAAAGTTTTTGCAACAAAGAATGCATCCCTTAAGGTAACAAACTGCAATTGCTGCGACATTGTGTTAATAGCTGCTCGGCCTTTTTGAATATCAACCTGATCCATCCAGACTCCTTTTAATGCAAGCTCAGCAGACTCTCTTTTTATTTCATCGTCTGACTTAAGGTCGTCGTAATGCTCTATCCTTATTTTGAATTCTTTTAAGTCATAAATCAAGTTTATTATGGATCTTACTACAGTATTAATTGTTTGGAGCATTTTCATAGCCCTATCTTCCATTGTAGAACGTCTCAGACCCATCTCTCCAAAATAACCTGAGCTGGCAGTTGCTTCAAAAGCTTCCTCGACTTTTGAAACTTCTAATCCTAATCCAGAAGGCTCGTCATTTCTCAGAAAGTCAAGCATCCAGAAATATAAGGGCTCTAGGCCTTCGCTCAAAGAATCATAGGTAAGTCTATATTCTACTGGTTCATAGCTATCAAGCTTCACCATTGATTTTTTTCTTATTTCTTCAATGTAAAGCTTCCTTATGTCAGACTTGCTTGAAGGATCTGCTTCCTCAAGCTTTTGTTTCAAGAAAGCAGCTTTGTTTTTAGTTTTTTCCAGCTCTTTTTTTATATCTTCAATGGACATTTTGGTATAAAATATATTTTGTTTTATAGATTTTAAACCTTTCTACTTGCAATTTTTGCTACAAAAGTCCGCTATTTCTCTTAAATTTATAAGTTCTAGCAGGATATAGAATGTATGAAATACCACAAGAATTGAAGTATAAGGAAAAGATTGTTTTTAATCTGGATTTCCAGCAGATGGGTTATGCATTACTATTTTCTTTCTTTATAATATTAGTTTTTAAGACAAGCATTGGATTATATTCAAAACTGGCAATTTCATCCATCTTAGCTGTTATAGCTGTTTTATTCATGTTCTTTGACTTTAAATTAATCTTGAAAAATTATATCTCATGGCTGAATTTCAGGAATATAAAATTCTTAAGCCGTAAGATGAATAGGTTTATCGGGATTAATGACATTAAGGAAGAATATTTTGAGACTCGTGAGTTTAAGAATAGATTAATTTCCAGGATAAGAAAAAGAAGGTCTTATGAGATCAAGAAGATAGCAGTAATAAGAGTATTTCCAATAAACTTCAACATAGGAACAGATGAAGAAAAAATATCTATAACAAAGAATTTTGAGAGGTTTCTTAATTCTCTGGAGTTTCCAGTTCAAATTTTTATAAAAACTGAGGATTTAGACATTTCTAGTCACTATAAGGCGATAGACCTTAAACTAAAAAAGAAATATAGGCCTTATTTTGAAAATTATAAACTTAATCTAAATAAGATAACAAACGAAAATAAGGCAAGAAATAGGAAATTCTATCTTGTAATAAAAGAGGCAGGTAATCTAGAGATTCAGGTCAATATCTGCCTAGAAAGATTAAAGGCATTAAATCTAAGGGCTTACATATTAAAGAAAAATTCCTTGTTAAAGCTCTTAAAGGATTTTTTCAAGGCTGATGAAAAAAATGCAGTAGTTGATGTAGACAGGCTTAATTATTATAATTACTTGATAAGCCCGGGCTATATCAAAAATAATATTGATTACTTGGAAATAGATAATAAATTTTATAGAGTGATAAATGCCCATAACTATCCAAGGGCGGTTGAATCTGGTTTTTTGGACAGGATAATAACCTTAAATGGAGATTTTGACATCTCAATCTTTATCGAGCCTTTTAATATAGAAATAACTATAATAAAGATAAACAAGGAACTGCAAAAACAAAGGGCTGATCTCTATTCATTGGAAAAAAGAAAAATCCTCAATACAAGCTTAAAATTAAAATACAATGATACTAAAAAAACATTAGAGGAACTGCAGAAGGGCAATCAAAAGCTTTTCAACCTAAGCCTTTATATAAATGCAAGAGCTAATTCTAAAAAAGACCTGGATTTTTTGACAAAGAAACTGGAAGCAGAGCTTAATTCTTTGTTAATCGTTCCTAAAATAGCTTTATTTTCGATGCATAAGGCCCTTAAATCAGTGATGCCTTTTTCCTTTAATGAAATTAATGTAACTAGAAATATTACAAGCGAGGCCTTATCTGCTTTTTTTCCTTTTACAAGCCAATTTCTAGACATAGATAAAGAAGGAGTGTTGCTTGGGCTTAATAAAAATAATATTCCTATAATAAAGGACATCTATGGATTGGGTAATAGCAATGGGTTTATTTTAGCCAGCTCTGGTTTTGGGAAAAGCTTTTATGCAAAGCTTTTTGTGATAAGGCAGCTTTTGAAGAATACCAAAGTCTATGTGATAGACCCTCAAAATGAGTATGTTAATCTAGCCAGGAAGTTTAAAGGCCAGGTCATCAATATTTCCAGGAATTCTAGCTCTATTATAAATCCTCTAGACTTGATGGGGCATGACTATTATGAGAAAAGGCTTAGCTTGATTGATTTGATGCAGGTGATGCTAGGAAGACTTTCTGACATACAGAAATCAGTAATAGACAAGGCATTAAGCCTTACTTATGAAAGAAAAGGCATCAAGAGTGATGAAGACACCTGGAGTTATAAGGCACCTGTCATGGCTGATTTATTGAAAGAATTAGAGTCAATGTCAAAGAAAGTAGGAATGCTTGAAAAATCAACTTATAGAAGCTTGTTAAATAGGATTAGCATGTATGTTGATGGGGTTTTTAGTTTTTTAAATAAGCAGACAAATATTAATTTTGAGAATGATTTTGTTGTGTTTAATATAGGAGATATGCCTAAACAAGTAAAGCCTGTTGTGATGTTCCTAATTTTGGATTATGTCTATATGAAAATGAAAGGTTCTAAAGACAAGAAGTTATTAATCATAGATGAAGCATGGAGTCTGTTGAACAGGGTTGAGGATGCTTCCTATATATTTGAGATTGTAAAAACATCCAGAAAATTTAATCTGGCTTTATTATTGATAACGCAAGATGTCCAGGATCTATTGAATTCAAGTGCTGGGAACGCTGTCTTAAGCAATAGCTCTTATACCATACTTCTAAGGCAGAAACCCTCTGTGATAGAATTAATAGACAGGATGTTTCATCTAAGCCAGAATGAGAAAGACTTGTTAATGACTAGTTCGATAGGAAATGGACTGGTGATAATGGATAATTATCATTCTGAATTAAAGATTATTAGCTCTGATGAGGAATATGGATTATTGAATACGAATCCTAATATAACTTATAGAAAACCCAGGAAAATTACTAAAGAGGCAAGAGAGGTTGATATAAAACTGGATTTAGACAAAAGATTTTATGTTAAGAAAGATCTTTCAAAAGAAGAGGTTGAGTTTTTATTAAATCATGGTTATTTAATTAGTTCTCAAACTTCTTTATTTAACAATAAGAATGATGAGTATTTGTTAAAGCCAAGTCCTAATGAGAGTTCTGTTCATTTCTTTTTGATCTATGAGATAAGCGAGTATATTAGGAAGTTTACTGATGAGGTTTATACTTACAATACAGTAAAGCCTGATATTGTGTTTAAAATTAATAAGAAAGAGATTGCTATTGAAGTTGAGACTGGTTCAAATAATAAAAAGGACTTGATGAATAAAGTTAGTTTATTGAACAATAATTATAAGGAATGGTTTTTTGTGTTAAGTGATGTTAATTTAATTAGTCAGTATGAGAAATATGGAAAGATTGTGTTAAGGCATGGAATACCAACAAAAATTCCCGAGTATTTTATGGTGAATGGGAAGAAGAGAAGAAAATAACTATTGAACTTTTACAGCTTGGACAAGACAGATTCTTGTCTATCTTCCTAAAAGATAGATTTTTAAGTCTTTTTCGATTGCTATTTTTGAGGTTAAAATGGCAGAAGAAAATTTAACATTGGATGAAATATTAAGATTAGCTGACAAAACCAGTGACTGGGAATATATTGACCACGGAGGTTGGAGTGGGCCAATAGACCCCTATTTTTCAGGAGTCCCTCAAGAAAGATTTGTAATCAAAATTTCAACTTACAAATTCGCTATGTCTCAATACGAAAGTGTTTACAAGATTGAGTGCATGATTGATAAAATCCCTATTGGAGTTTATAGTGTCCTTTATGAAGTTAGACATAGTCAAACAGGAGAAGAATTAAGAGAAGGCGATAGTAGAATAAAAGAATTGTTTTCGAGAGTTAAGAGTAATTATGACAAGAAAAAGAAAAGTGAATATGAAGAATGGCTAGGTAATAGCAGAAAAGAAGCCGAAAGAGAGAGAATAGGAGCAGTAAGAATAGCTAAAGATTTATTGAAATAAAATGGCAGAAGGATTACAAAAATACATTAAAGAACAGAAGAAGCAAGGAAAGAAATTATGGGGGGGAATCGCTATTGAATCTAATGGTTCGTGGTTTTATAATAACCAACCAGAATACATTTATACTCCTAATAATCTTTCCAATACTGGTTGGAAATTGTTAAACTTTTAATTTATGCGCAAAGCTAAATTATTGGAAGAAGCTAAAAAGAAAGTAGAAGAAATAATTAGAGATTCTTAATATTTTAATTCATATTTGTAATACAAAAAGAATGACATCCATATTTCTTAGCAATTTCTAATACTTTCTTTTTTGGAAGCTTTAATAAATCGTTATCAGTTGTCCTCAATATTTCACAATTATTATAGATGGCAGTAGCCAAATGTAAAGCATCTGCTGCATGTAACCCGTCAAAAACCTCAAAGATATCCTTTAATTCTTTTATTGTATGATCATTACCAACTACTTTTATTAAATCACTATCTTTTAAATTGGAAATTAAGTCAATGAAGGCATACAATTGTTCTTTTCCTTTTCTATGGCAATTTGCAAAGGCTTCACCTAGGCTTAAGTGACTTATTATTGCTTTTGTATTATGCTTTTTAATATTAGATTCAATTTCTACATATACATCTTTATTTGAATCTAGAGAACAAGCATCGTAATACCATTTTTTGTAGTCACTATCATCTTTCTCTTTTGTCATTTAAATATTTAATCCCTAAATACTTTTAATCTATCACATTTACGCAAAGAAATCTCTACTTTAAGAAGTTTATCTGTTTCTTCGTTAGGAAATCTCTTAATTTTTATTTTGTATGCAGGCTCTTTTGATATATCTCTTATAATTAGATTGGATATATTCCTTGCATCTTGTATATTTAATCTTTCAAGCTTTAATTTTGCCATTTAACTTACCTAATTCTTCTAAAGTTTTTTTAAATTCATCATTCGTTATACTCTTTAGTCTTATCATCTCTGTTTCTACTTCTTTGATACTATACCTTAACACATTCATAAACCAATGCAATGTAGCAATTAATTCTAATTCCCGAGTACTTTTATTTTTAATAAATGACTTAAGATTAGAGAACCTATCTTCTAAAGTCTCTAAAGAAAAGTTTTCAGTTTGTATACTTTCTTTTATTTTTTCCACTTCATATAAGTCATGTGTTAAATCTGGAGAATATGGGCCTCTAACATATAAACTAAAATCATAAATCGGTGAAACTTTGAATACTTGTGCTAAATATTGAATTTTTTGATTTCTGATTCTATCATCAAAAGTATTTAATAAACCTGCGCCCAATCTTTTTAAGATAGTATAAACTAAAAGAACTTCATCATAAGATTTTTTAAAATTAGATTGGCCTTCCATTTTATACTCTCTATACCTCTTTTTGTAATATTTAGAAGATGGCAATTTATTTAAATATTGCTGTTTACTATTAGGTTGTAAGTGTGTATTTGATTTTCGTGCAACTGCTGTTAGAAAGCACAAACTTAATCAGCTATAACCAGGAAGTTCGGACAAGAAACGAAGTGTCTTGTCCAAAAGCAGTAAAAGTTTAGGCTTAAATTATTAAAATATCATTTACCTTTTTCTATAAAATCCTTTACAATCATTAAAGCCTTAACATCGTCTTCATTGTAAGTCAATATTTTATCTAAATTACTCCTATCATTATTCTTTATGTAATCCAGATAAAGAACGATGGATTGGGCTGCATCTATGTCTTTCAAACGCCACTTAAACCCAAGATAGGGAGCTATCATTTTTAAAGAGTTAGAATAAACAGGAAAAGCGATATTCTTCCTGACAATATTTAATATATCAACCATATTATTGATTATTAAATCTTGTATATCTTTATCTATATCATACTTTTCAAAAAGATGCTTGAACCTTCTAACTTCATAAGTACTATAATGATAAATGACAAAATCCTTCTGTTCAGCCATAAAGTCCAGAAACCTATGAACCATTTCCTCTTCATCTTCTAGAGTATCAGCTAAAAAAGGAATAAACTCTTCCTTCCCATTAACCCTTTTCAAGACCCCAATCAGGTAATCTATATTGCCAGCAAAATCCCCTATCTTCATTTCAGTAGAACTTTCAAAATCAACAAAAAGCTCAGTCTTATGCTTTTTGAGCTTAACCTTAGAAAGAAAGTAATGTTTTCCTTTAAGCAAAGATTTAGCACTAATCTTAAGATTTTTCAGAGTTTTAGGAGTGATGCCCTTAATTTTGCTTTTGAGGTTTATATCAGCTAAATCCTTTAAGTTTTTAATCCCATGTTCGTTGAGAAGCATTTTCTTATCATAGCCAAGACCGATTATCAAGCTTAGGTCTTTAGATTTTACAGCCAGTTTTAAAGCATAAGACTCCCAAGGCCAGTTGACAGAGCCAATTACTGGATCGATAGGCTTGCCATTAATTATTTCCCTTATTTCATTAAACATAGAGATAAATTCGTCTTCATAGTCCTTAAAATCAAACTTAAACTCTTCATAGTCCTTATTTATGAGGTAGAATGATTCGGGAGTATAGCCCTGTATTTTTCCTATTAGGTAATTAGAAAACATGGTCTGCATGATATGCTCTTTTCTTATGTTTTTAGCCAGCTTGATCTCTTTTATTATATAATGATGATCTCCAAAAATACTTTGATGGCTTTTATTTAATTCTAGGATATCTGGCTTGGCCATCGAGGTTTCTTCTAGATAAAATAAAGGGAAATCCCTAAAAACTTTGGTTCCTTTAAAACATTCTTCAATAAGATACTCAAAAGCCTTTGTCTTGGTGGGAAAATCCATCTTTTTAACCCCTGGATAGAGCTTGTTGCATACTTCTTCCTCATGCTCATTACCAGAGTCAAACATAAGCTGGGTAAATTCATCAATAGGGTCTTTCTCTTTTTCAGGGGCATGATAGTCAGCCCATACATTAAACTTGGACTTAGAGTAGTTGTAGAAAGTGCGTCCGAAAATCAAAGGATTATTAGTTCGTTTGAGGCATGTTTTAAGAATCTCTTGAATTTTGTCCATTAAAAATCTTGTATAAAAAAGATGTTTATAATAGTTTTGAAAGGAAGATATTTTTATACTAAAGGTTTAATCTTTTTCTAATATCTTCAGAAGCGGTATTTTTAGAGATTGCAGCTATTTTCCTGTATAACTCTGATATCCTCTTATCGCCACGGCCTTGTATTTTCGAATAGGCATAACTGCCCGTCTCAGCACCATTATGAGCACATTTTATATTGTACACAATACTAAAATAATAAGTTCCACGCAAGGCTTCACAAGACTCTGTTTCACGTGTAAGAGATACCTTAACATCACTATAATATCCTTTGTAACCTTTAAGAGTTATTTCATTCCCACTTATCTGTTTTCTATAACCTCGAATATTATTCCATCTAGGAACTTTATCAGCAACTTTTAGGACTTCTTCTAATGATAATTCGTTACCCATTTTAAATCCAAAAATAACAACAAAAATCAACTTAAAAATTTATCTAATAAGGTTTCTTTCCTCTTCAGCACAATATTCCCTTCTTTATCTTAGCAAATCTCTAGCCCTTTTAACAGCATCTATTCTTTCTCTTTCTGCTTTTTCTCTAATAGGTTGCGTTCTCGCTTCTTCTGCGGCCCTATGTTTTTCTCCATGTAACTGCTCAGCTCTTGAATACAAATTCCTTATTCGATCATCCCCATTTTCTAATTGTTCATGCCAATCTGGTGGAATTTCTTGATACATTACTTCATAATGTCCAATAGTTGTATTGTCTAAAATGCAATCAATAGAATAACATCTTTTATGCCTAGGGAAGAAAGGAAGTGTTGAAAACAGCTTTACAATAAATCCAGATTTTGGATTGCTGAAATAATAGCTAGGAGTATTTCCGTCACCACTATTATAATATTCCCATTCATTAGTACTTTCTGTTAGTTCCAATATTTTATCTAAACTTAGTTGATCATCTGTCATTTTAATAAGTCTCTAGCTTTCCTTACTGCTTCTTCACGTCGTTTCCGTATTATTTCCTCTTGCGCTAATTTGCTTTTCTCTTCTCTTTGATCTCTTTCTTCTTTAAGCTTGTTGTAAAGAGATCTAATCTGTCCTGTGCCTTCTATCGGATTACCTTTTTGGTCAAAGATCTCATCGTGTTTACCAAGAAATGCGTGTGGAACATCCACTCTGTAATGACCTGCCTTAAGATTACCGCTTTCTTCTTGTTCACACCAGATTGAATATTCATGTTGCTGTGGATATGATGGTTGGTGTCCATAAGATTCGCATGTTTTCCCGATAGAAATCGTAATTCCGCTTCTAGGATGGCAACAGTAGCCCCTATGCGAATGTCTATCAGTGGTACCATAGAAATTAAGGGATGTATCACCTGTTTCAGGATACCAGGCTTCAACCTTACTGGCCAGGGCTAATATCTCATCTAAGCTTAATTGAATGTCTGTCATTTTAATCAAGAAATATCAACATAAAAAAACTTAAAAAACTATCTAAGGAACTTTTTCTAGGATTTAACCCACAACAACAGTTTTTTTCCATAACTTTTCCAGAAATCAAGTATTTCTTGTGATTGACTTAATGTTGGTTTAAATCCCCTGTAGTTCATATCATTTCTTATCATTCTAAATCTGTCAAGATTGTTAAACACAAGTTTATTTTTTATGTTAGCATCCATCAATACCTTAATGCTTGGCTCATGTTGTTTTGCTTCATAGCCCATTTTCCATAGTTTAGCATCTCCAATCTGTCTAATGGCTTCATATAATTCCCTAAATATTAAAATAGAATTACTTTCTTTTATAGGAATTTCTAATACAGAATTTGCAGTAATCTCAGCTACTTGAATCAAAGAATTAGCCCGATTTATATCGGGAGACCTTTTCACTAGACTTCCTTTTTCCAGATAATTTTTTATTAAGTTTTGATCCATTTTATATCAAATTAGGTTTTACTTCCAAGAATCCCCATAATACAATCCCGTTTGCAATGTTATTAAATACATTTATGTCAACTAATCTCTCATTAAATAAGTGTACCTGTATTTTCCGATTTATTTCTTTTTCAAACTCATATAGTTCTCGCATATAGAATGTCTGATATTCCTTAAAACTATTGTCTAGTATTGCTATATCCATATCTGATTCAGAATTATCTTCCCCATTCCTAAAGCTTCCGAATAATATTATTGCTTTTGGATTTTTATAGGAATCAACTAAGAATTCAACCAAACCACTTTGATAAATAAAATTTAGGTTGTATATTATCTTCATTTTTATAAATTTCAAATTATCTCTATTAGCTTTTATTCTCCATATATTTTTTAGTTTAGTTATAATAATAAGTTCTTCTTTGTGTAATATTTTTAATACATTTCCAATATTTGATTTCTTTACTTTTGTTAGCTTAGCTACATCAGATAAGCTAAATTCTTTGTCTGGAAAATGTGCAAATAGAGCTATAACTCGCTGTGATGATGATTCTATATAATGTTTATAGTAACTTTTTATAACTATTGGTTTCTTCATATAACAATTGTTATATTTAGGAACTATTTAAACCTTTCGCTTAAAAGATAGATAAGAAACCTTAGCGTCTTGTCGATATGTAAAAGTTTATGCATAAAACATTTGTAAAAAAATCAAAGGAATCAAGAAGATATTTTTATACTAAAGGTTTAATCTTTTTTTAATATCTTCAGAAGCGGTATTTTTAGAGATTTCACTTATTTTACCATATAACTTGGATATCCTTATATCGCCGCCAGTCGATTGACTCATATGATTAGACCAATAGTTATAATTGCCTGTCTCTGCACCATTAAAAGAACATTTTATAGTATATTCAATAAAAAAATGCCCAGAGTCTGAATACTCACTTTCAGATGTGATAGCTACTTTCACATCTTTATAATACCCCTTATAACCTTCGATAGTTATTTCTATTCCTCTTTTCCATCTTTTATAACCTCGAATATTATTCCATCTAGGAACTTTATCAGCAACTTTTAGGACTTCTTCTAATGATAATTCGTTACCCATTTTTATCTTCCAATTTTATCTTAGCAACTCTCTAGCTTTTCTAACAGCTTCTAACCTTTCCCGTTCTGCTTTTTCTTTAGCCTGACCTATCCTTGATCCATATAGTGCCTTTTCTTTCTCATGATAACAATTTTCAGCTTTTAAATACAAGTCTTTTATTCTACCATCACCCTCTATTAATTCTTCTCGTCGACTTGACCAATCATATTTGTAATCTTCACCATAATGTCCAATATATATATTATCTAAGGTACAAGAAACATAATAAGTCTTTATATTTTTTGGAACTCTGCAAACCGTTATTTTAAATCTCTCTTTTGGAATACAAAAAAAATATTTAATATCATACTCATTATACCATTCCCATTCATTAGTGTTGTCAGCTAATTTTAAAATTTCATCCAATGTTAAATTCTCTTCTGCCATTTTAATAGTAAATATCAACAAAAAAAGACTTAAAAACCTATCTTTCAGGAAGTTCGGACAAGAAACTTTGTGTCTTGTCGATATGTAAAAGTATATAATAAAGATAAAGGCAAAATTAAAGAAAATCATTAATATATTCACTTTATTGAATATGTATGATTTTATTTCCTCTAGAAATATATTAATATTCACTTTATTGAATATAGAAACATTTATATACTACTAATAACTATAAATATTCACTTTATTGAATAAAATGTTTATCGAAGATGTATTGGGAAGTGAAAGCAAAGTCAAAATACTAAGAACTTTAGCAGAGATTAATAGTTCTTTTACTCTTGAGAGTCTTGAAAAAGAAACTAAAATATCCAGAGGGATTTTGCATAAAGAAGTAAAAAGGTTAGAAAATAATAGTATCATTATTGGTATAAGAGAAAGAGGCAAGCTAAAATCTTATAGGTTGAATCTTAATCATAAGTATTCAGATATAATAATTAATTTTTTTGGGTTAGAAAGGACACTAGCCAGACATGGCGGTAAAATATTGCTTCCAACGTGGAATTTTTTACATTTATTAGTTAAAAAGATTTCTTTAACTTATAAAGAAGAAATAAAAG